>Ga0207433_10015468_pt1 | contig 10869 bp, 12 predicted proteins | sample YelNatPaOPGAMG01_FD_187559 | JGI IMG/M metagenome (GOLD analysis project Ga0207433, IMG submission 187559) | Hot spring thermophilic microbial communities from Obsidian Pool, Yellowstone National Park, USA - OP-RAMG-01 (SPAdes) (version 3) | ecosystem: Environmental > Aquatic > Thermal springs...
GAAAAAAAACTAATTAAAAAAAAGGCTAAAAGAAATTTACCTGGTAAATCAAGATAAAATTTTTGTTTTCCAATTATAATACGGGAAAATAAAACAACAGAAAGTATTACAGCTAATAATTGGTCTAATCTAATATTTAGATTAAAGGCCTGGAAGCTTATCCCATTCAAGCCCGCAATTAATGGTAAAATGTATAGTAATTTATTTCTCATCTAATATTTCTTGTACTTTCGAGAAAACAACGTCGGGCGTTATACCTGTCATACATTCCAGCGTGCCAAGGGGACAAATATTCTTACCACATGGTGAACAGGAAACTTTATTAAATACAATATGTTCTGTTTCTACGTATTTCCCAAATTCTTCTATTGAATTAGCCCCATTTCTTAAAACGATAGTTGGGACTTCCAAAGCATTAGCTAAATGCCGCGTACCGGTATCTATTGTAATCAATAAATCGAGTTTAGTTAAAATAAATGCTAATTCATCAAGCGTTGTTTTGCCGACTAATGAATGTACGTGAAATGTTAATTGATTACTTTTATTTTCATAAATATGACTAATGTTTTTTGTACCTAAGAATACTAATTCAACATCTAAACCATTTAATAATTTTAATAGGTCAATCCAGTGTTTTTCAGGCCAAAGGAAATTATGCTGAGCACCAATGTTTATACCTATTTTCTTCTTGGACTTACTGAGATTTAACCCATTATAAATGACATCGCCAGTTCTTATAGTTTCATCTTTGATAAAATAATCTGGTTTTAGCGGGGAATCATTTTTCACTATTCCCAGAGAATTTTCTACGACGGTAAGCTTTTGCTGTGCAATTGGTTTATCTGGTATAAATTCAATTTCCTGTGTCAACAAATAACCAAATCCTTTATGAGCGAAACCTACTCTATTAGGAGTCCCAGCAAACCACATAGCTAAATGTTCAAGATGGTAACCAGTTGAACGAAAATTTATAACAGTTTCTGCATTGGTCTTTTTCATTTCATTGACAAGAAAAAGAAACTCTTTCATAATTCTAAACGACAATTTTAGTTGCCCCTGATACCACGGCAAATCAATCATTTGAATCTGCGAAACAAAAGGATTATTTTCCAATGCCTTATAACCACTGCTAGAAGTAAAACATATAATCTCTAAATCCTTCCTTTCTTGTTTCGCCAATCGTATAGCTGGCGTTAGCATTAAAGCGTCGCCTAAATGAGCAAATTCTAAAAAAATTACACGGTTCTTTGTGCCCTTTTTAATGCGCGGTAAACCGGCTAAATGAAATAAAGTAAATATTATTTTTATTACATTGTCAATTGCCCAAATAATATAGAAATTATTTTTAGAGGTAAAACTATATTTTTTAAGCATAGAAGAATTTCTTGTTAAAAGTCATGTTGGAATGAAAAAAAAATTAGCAGTTTTGATTCTCTTATACTTTCGCAAAATATCTTTATTAGAAATTTTAACATATCCGACTGAAGCCAAATATTCTTCAATTTCTAACGGATTATTGTTGTTTAAAGCTAATGTATGTTCTAAGATTTCTACGCTGAGTCCAATAAATGCTTTTGCTTTTAATGATTTTTCCATACCCTTTAAAACATTTAGTTCAAAACCTTCTACGTCAATTTTTGCTATCCATTTAGGTGTTAATGGTAATTCAATATTATTTTTTATTCGCCAATTATCAAAGGTTTCTATTTTAATTTCTCCAATTGAAGTGTCTTTGAAATCCGGATGGGGTAAGAACGTAGAATGGCCCGAATCTTCTACACCCGGATGAAGCGATAAAACTTCTTCTTTGTTTCCTAAACCAATATTAAAAGCAAATATATTTACCACTAAGTTGTTAAAAGTTATAATATTTTTAAGCATCGCAAAAGTTTTGGGGTTCGGTTCAAAAGCATAACATTTTACATTCTTAAAATTGATATAAATTAAATAGCTTTAAAAACCATAATTTGAACCTATATCAAAGAATAGACAGTCTGTCCCCACTTCGGAAGCCCATCTTCGTAATATGTGCGGGGTAGGGTACTCAAATCTGTCTCCCATCCAAAAAGTAGATTGCTGTGTAAGATCCTTTAGATTGAGTGTTGCATAAATATTAGGAAAAATTTCACAATTCACTTGGTCATTAAACAATCGGAAGAATAACTTATTGCCAGTTCGTCCTAAACGGGGAAATTTATAACCGAAAAACTTTCTGAATTTATTCAACATATTTATGTCTCAAATGATTTAACAAACATTAATTTTTTTAAATTCCTTAATACAACAACAATTTTATTTACAAAGACTAAAATGAATTTTGGTGAAATGATCATTGGAACTATCATAATCCAAAATAAAATTTGATATTTATAATATGGTAATATGAGTTTAAATATTCCATTAAGATTTTCCCCAGTTCTTTTTCTATAGGATATGTCATGTATAATATATGTTTTCAATGCTATATTTTTTGCAGAATAAATTGCAGAATTAGAATAACCTTTTTTTCTAAGTCCTTCAAAAAGCAAAGATGTTCCAGTAGCAAAATATTTATACCATTTATCTTTCTCAACTATGTCCGAATTGTAACCACGATAACGAAGCTGTGGTTCTGCAATTAACACAGCTTTCGCTTTCTTTAAAATACCGCAGTAAAGTGAAAAAGCAAAAGATATACCATACTCATGAAGAGAATTATATTCTTCTTCATCAAGATTAAAGAATGTATTTTTTTCTATTACTATGGAAGAAAGAAATTGCAGTTTATTACCTAGCTTTTTTAATATTACGTTATGATTATTGAATTCAATATTTTTTGATATATTAAAAAACCTTTCTTTTAACTTTACTGTAAAATCATTATTCCAAATAGAATAATTGCAGATTATGAGATTGTAATTTTGGTTTATGAAATTAAGTACATTAGTAACTGCTTGTTCTTCCATTTTATCATCATCTGCAAAAATCCAAATATACTTTCCCCTTGCTAAGCTTGCAGCAATAAAAAAGTTCTTATCAATAACATTCTCAGTGTTTCTATTATATCTAATAAGATTATGTTTGGATTGATACTTTTTTACAACATCTATCGTATCGTCATAACTAGCATTATCAGATACTATTATTTCTACTTTATCTTCAAAACCAGCCACAGAAACCAAAATACTATCTAAAGCTTCAGTTAATAATTTCGAACGGTTGTAAGTAGGAATACAAATAGAAAGGATTATTTCATTATGCATGAATTACATTATTCCAATATCTGCGAAAATTTAAAACAATATATCTTATTAACTTATATGGTGATTCTATAATCTTTACTGGTATTAATAATACTGGCAAAACAAAAAAATAGTAATAAATATTATTACTGAATTCTTTTTTAATAAGACTTTTATGGGATTCAATTCTAGTTCTATTCCCGAAAATCCTTTCATAAATGATGTGCCTTGGAATTTGATTTATTAATATTTTGTTTTCTCTTCTTTTAAAAAACTTTTTTGTTATTAACTTTTCTTTTAACAATTCTCTATATAATTGATTTACGTAGATGTAACCATATTTCATTAAATCATAAGTCGGATCTTGTTTTTCGGGTGAACGGGCAGCAATAGGTATTGATCCTATAAAAATTCGTTTTCCTTCTTCATTTAATGCAATTCTTGAAGCAATGTCTAAGTGCGCACATCCCTTTCCGTTATGCACTTTTCCTATGTATTTAAGGGATAGTGCTTTTCTTAAAACAAGTCCAGAAATAAAACCTAGACCAGCTAAAGAAAAGAATTTATTTCCTTGTTCATATATTTTATCATATTCGGGATAAAATACACGATCTTTTTTCAAATAATTTTCACCTTTAAATGAATAATGTGCATGGCATATAATCGTAGGTTTATGAACTTCTATATTTTGGAGTGTATTATTTATTGTTCCTGGCAAAACAATATCGTCATCTGATAAGAAGAATATGTACTCACCGTTGGCGTTTTTTATACATTCTACGACATTACCATCAAAACCTAAGTTTATATCATTCCTAAAATATTTAACAAACGAGAATTTTTTTGTAAAAGTAGCGATTAGTGCACTAGTTTTATCAGTAGACGCATTATCCACTACAATTACCTCAACGTTATCTTTACCCGTTACTTGTGGCAATAAATGTTCTAAACAGATTGAAAGAAACTTCGAGCGATTATATGTTGGAATACATATCGAAAGTTTATACATTAATTCTCCGTAGCTTGATTGCTTTTCTTGTATAAAAAGTAAAATAACCAACACCCGGCAAAGCGCTTAACACGCTTGCTAATGCGATACCTTCAACGCCAAGCGTTTTCGCAAAATAAAAAGTGAGAAAAAGAAACATTGGTGCTATTGCAAATGACCATAGAGCTTGCGCTTTAACCAAGCCAAGGCTATTAAGCAGTATAGAATTCGTATTGGCCCAGCCCATTAAAAGCGCATATAAGGCGAATAGCCCTGTCAAAAAGTAGTTTTTGATGGAAAGGCCTGTCCATATCTTCAAAATGAAAGGATGAAAGAGAAATACTATACCACCTAATACTATAAATAAAAATGGCACCACAATATATAAGTTAAAATTAAGTTTTTTTAACACACCTTTCCAGTTACCTTGCCTTGCATTCTGTGTAAAAGATGGTACAAAGCCGGACATAAACGCCATGTGCGCTGTTATTAATAATGTAAAAAGTCTTTGCACAACACTAAAATCACCGGCACCTGCTAGCCCTCCTAAATAGCCCGCTAAAAAAGTGCTTCCCATTGAAACCGTCATTGCAGAAATATTAAGTAAAAAAAAATCAAAGCTTACTCTGGAAATATCTCTAACATTGTTCCATTGGTCTTTTATTGGTAGAAATACCAATGTCCATTTTCGGCGCTTGAATAAAAACAACAATCTTATAAATCCCAAAAGAAGAAAAACTACAAAAAATAAAATTATCATAGTTGGAAACGAAAACACCTCATAAATATTGATTAGTCCAAAAACACACATAAGAATTATCCATTGAGCCGCGTGAAGTAAAGAATCAATGTGCAACTCATGGTATGCTGAGAAACCGCTACTACTGCACAACAACGGCGCATTTAGAAACAGAATGACAAGAATCACTGTAATTAACGAACCTATATAATCAAGAATACTTGTCTGCTGTATCTTTAATATATTACCCCATGGGATATACATACCAAAAAAGAAAATTAAGGCAATGCCTGCAAATCCAATAATAAATTGAAAATAAAATATTGAAAGGAAAAAATCTCTTTGCTTATTATTAGCATTTCCAGATGAATCTGCCACCATTGCAGTTAATCTATTAGTTAATGCTGATCTATAACCAAAATCAAGAGCATAACCGGAATAAAGGAATGAAATTAAAATAGCCCATAGACCAAACTCCTCTTTTGTAAAATACCTCGCCGCAATACCGGTTATTATTAATAGACTAACTGTTTGCACTCCCCGCGCAAATGTTGATGCTAATGAACCTAATACCAATGAACGATAACGGTTAAATAAATTTTTTATTCCCAATTCAGTTTTTTTGTTGTTCGGTTTAATCATCGCTCTATCTATCTCTAACTTATGCACATTTTTTAAAAGGTCTTATCAAAATTTTACTCCAGATAATTCCCTTAAATATGCTTGCCCTCCCGCCACACTAACGAACTGATCTGGAATAGCTATTCTCTTTAACTTTGGACTCCGAGAAATTTTATTAGATTCTTCCAGCTCATTATATCCCTCAAGAATTGCAGAACCAAACCCACCGGTTTTTTGATGTTCTTCAATAGTTATTAATTTTTCATATTGATCTACAATAATTTTTAATCCATCTAAGTCAAGAGGTTTTATAAATGGAAAGCTATACAATCCCCAATTCAATCTATTATTAACTATATAATCATAAGAATATTTTAACATCGCTCCCGTTGATAATATGGCGGTTTCCTCCCCTTCAATTATCGGTATCATTTTTCCCAACTTAATTTCGATTTCATTTTTGTGAACAGTTGGCTCACCTGCTTTCCCTAACCGCAAGTAACATGGACCATTAAAATTAGTTATTAATGAAGTAACTGCTCTTGTTTCAACCGGATCCCCCGGTGCGCAGACGGTCAAGTTTGGGATTGTTCTTAACATTCCAATTTCTTCTGTAGCGTGATGCGATGCGCCAAGTGGACCATAAGCATAGCCTCCACCTACTGCAACTATTTTTACATTTAGAATATGGTAACAAATGTCATAGCGTATCTGTTCCATACAACGTAAGGTTGGGAAATTTCCAATCGAATATGTAAATACTGTATAACCCTCTAAAGCCAATCCAGCTGCAATTCCCGTCATGTTTTGTTCAGCAACACCTGCATTTAAAAACCTATCCGGGAATTCTTGTGCAAACGGTTCTACAACAGAAAAACCTAAATCACCCACTATTAAAAAAATAGATGGATTATTTCTTGCTTCTTTTATTAACTGATTTATAAACGCAGTTCTCACTTATCTTTCTTCAATTTGGTTAATTGCTTTATCCAATTCATCTTTATTTGGTGATTTATAATGCCATAATAACTTGTCTTCCATAAAATCCACCCCCTTGCCTTTAATAGTATGTGCAATTATTGCTGTAGGCTTTTCCTTTTGTTTTGGCACAGTTACAAGTGCATTAAAAATTTGTTCATGGTCGTGACCGTCAATTTCAATTGTTTCCCAATTGAAAGCTGTCAATTTACTAACCAAGGGCTCAAGATCAAGTACATCTTTTACATTCCCTAAACTTTGTATTTTATTATAATCTATAATTACTATTAAGTTATCAAGTTTATGTTTAGGCGCAAATAAAAGTGCTTCCCAATTAGAACCTTCATCCAATTCGCCATCACTTAACAATACAAAAATCCTGTGTTTTTCATTCTTACGTCTTGCAGCTAATGCCATTCCGCAACCAACTGATAATGCGTGTCCTAAACTTCCAGTTGACAACTCTACACCAGGTATTTTATGACTTACATGCGATATGAAAATACTTCCGTCTTGTGCGTAATTATTTAATTCTGAAATGTCAAAAAAACCAGATAGAGCCAAAGTTGCATACAAACTAGTGCATGCGTGTCCTTTACTTAATAAAAATCTATCTCTTTCATTCCACCTTGGTTCTTGTGGATTATATTTAAGAATTTTTGTATAAAGTACAGCTAACAGATCAACCATCGATAAAGCTCCACCAACATGCGAAGCCTTAGCTTTATATACCATTTCTAAAGTTTTTAGACGTATATTTTTTGCAAATTTTTCTGATATAGTTGTATTCAATTTATTCTGTCTAATTTTAATAAAGATGTTTCTTATAAAATGAAATTGTTTGAGCTATAGAATTCTTTAGCTCAATTTCTGGATTAAAGTTAAGGGCTTCATAAAAAGTGGTTGAATCGCCTTCCATATGCATAACTTGGTTTTCTCTATAATCAAGAGCACCAAAATTAAGATTTGATTTAGAGTTAGTAATATCTTTAATCAATAATAAAATTTCTTTAAGCATTATAGATTTGTTTGAAGACAAATTATAAATACCATTAATTTCACTTTCCAAAAGTAAAATTATTGCTTTGCACAAATCTTTAACATATAAATAATCATATCTTTGTTCGCACTTTGTCAAATCTATATTCTCGTTTTTTAACATTCTTTTTATAGCAAATGGTAATAGCCAACTATCGTCTTCTTTAGGTCCAAATAATGAGAAAAGTCTTATCCAGTTCCATTTTACATCTGTTTTTTCAGCTAATGTTTGAAGCAACCTACTAGTAAACACTTTTGTCATTCCATAAGCATCTATTGGATTGCATGAATAGTTCTCATCAACCCTTCCTTCGTAACGTCCATATTCTGCTTGTGAACCAAAAGCAACTATTTTATTTACGCGGACTTTAATTGCCTGTGTAAATAACCTAACTGCAAAATCAAAATTCTCTAATTGTATTGGTAAAGTATTTCTTTCTCCCGCTTTAACACCTGTCCAAGCAGTGTGTACAAGAAAATCAATTTTATAATTAGCAAATATACTTAATAAAGAAACCTTATCAATATCTATTAATTGCAAATTATTATTAGAAAAAAATTCTTTTATTCGCCAGATATCAGATGTAGATCTCTTAATACCTATTACTTTATAACCATTTTCAAGAAAAGCTTCCAGTAAATTTGATCCCAAGAAGCCGGTAACGCCGGTAAGCAGTATTGTCTTCATTTAATACAAATTTCACGAATTATAACGAATTTCACAAATTATTCCCACTCATCAGTTCTTACTTTTTGTTCCGGTAAACCATTCTTAGTCAAATAACTCTTAAAACTCTTTATCATAGTTGGAGGACCGGAAATAAAATAATCACAGTTTGTGCCGTTTTCTTCAAGGATGGTTTTAATGTCAATGATGCCATTTTTATCTTCGTAATACACTTTCAACAAATTATTCGAATTACACGAATTATTACGAATTTCACGAAGTTCATTTTCGTAAATATTATATTCTTTAGAACGGAAGCCGAGATAAATACGAGGATTAATATATTCGTTAAAAGATTCATGTGTAAAAAGGGAAAGGAATGGTGTTATTCCAGTTCCACCGGCAATAAAGACTGTACTTACTTTGTTGTGCGGCTGAGTAAATAGTTCTCCATAAGGCAGCTTAAGCCAAATTTCTTTCCCTTCGTGTAAGTCGTTTTTCATTCTATTCGTGAAATTACCTTTAACAGCAAAGGTTATTTTTATTGTTTCTTCAGCTGGGTTGCTTTGCATTGAGAAGCATCTGGATTCAGGCCATTGACCAACGCCATCGTATTCATCTAATGCAAGATGTAAAAATTGTCCCGGGTTATAATGAAATTTTTTATAAGATGAAAAAGTAACGGTAAATATATCCGATATAGGATTAATTATCTTTTCTACTTTAGCTCTGTACTTCTTTACTATTGACATCTATACCCTAATTTCACGAATTGTTACGAATTGCACAAACGTTAATTGACTATTCTTTTATAAGTTAATGAGGGTGAACCAAAGTTTACTAAAATAGCCAATTCAAATTTTGTTGCCTTGAGGTAGTTTAGTGCTTGTTTCTTATCAACTTCTGTTAAAAAGTTTTCTGATTTGATTTCCAAAATTATTGAATTATAGCATACATAATCGGTCCTAAAATATTTCTTCAAAGGTTTATCATTATAAAACACAGGAAGCTTCTTTTCTTTCTCGTAAGGAATTCCTTCTTTCTTAAACTCTAATTCTAAAGCTTCTGAATAAACACTTTCTAAAAAACCATGTCCTAAATTTTTATGAACCGACATGCAAGCCCCGATTATCTTGTAACTTTCTTCTTTAAATAAAATTTTCGTCTCATTCGTTATAATTCGTGCCATTACATTAAGTTATTTAATTCGTCTTCCATTCGTGTCATTTGTTTTTATTCTAATTTGTGAAATTTTGCATAAAGCTATCAATAATTTTTTCAATATATTCTAACTTTTCCAAGGTATTGCCGGGATATGTGCCAAGGAAAAAAGTATTATTCATTATATAGTCTGAATTATTTAAATGGTCAGCAATTCTAAAATTCTTACCAATAAATGCTGGTTGGCGAACTATATTACCTGCAAAAAGATTTCGGGTCTCAATTAAATTGTCATTTAAGTATTTTGTCAGCTCATCTCTTTTGAATGGTGCGTCTTCTTTCAATGTTACAATAAAACTAAACCATGCAGGATCAGCATTTTCAGTCGCTTCTGGTAGAATAAAATAATCGGAGTATTTATTAAAAATTCTTATGTATTCGTGAAAATTCCTTTTTCTTTGCTCACAAAATGAAGGTAATTTATCAATCTGAGCTGCACCAACTGCTGCCTGCATATCAGTCATTTTAAGATTATAACCTATTTCAGAATAAACATATTTGTGATCATAACCAAAAGGTAATGTACCAAATTGTTGTGAGAATCTTTTCCCACAAGTATTATTTTCACCTCCAGCGCAATAACAATCGCGTCCCCAATCTCTAAATGATTTTATTATTCGAGCTAATTGCTCATTATTTGTACAAACAGCACCACCTTCTCCTGTAGTAATATGATGTGCAGGGTAAAAACTTATTGTAGAAATATCTCCAAAAGTTCCGGTGAATTTACCATTGTACTTACTGCCGAATGCGTCGCAATTATCTTCAATTACCCATAAATTATTTTCTTGAGCCACTTTCATTACTACATCAAGATTAAAAGGATTGCCCAATGTATGAGCTAAGAAAATACATTTAGTTTTTTCTGAAATAGCCTTTTTCATCATTTCGATATCAATATTGTAGGTAGGGATATCTACATCGACAAAAACTGGGACACAATTATTCTGAATTATAGGAGTAACTGTTGCTGGAAATCCAGCAGCAACCGAGATTACTTCATCACCTGGTTTTAGTCTTCTATCTCCAAGCTTCTCTGAAGTTAAAGCAGAAAAAGCAATAAGATTGGCAGATGAACCTGAATTAACCAAAATCACATTTTGAATTCCTAAAAACTCACTTATTTTTTCTGCAAAAGACTCAGAAAATCGTCCTTCGGTTAGCCAAAAATCAAGAGAAGCATCGACAAGATTGACTAATTCATTTTCATCAAAAACTCTACCAGCGTAATTTACTCTTGATTTACTGGGAATAAAATTATTATTGGAAAACTTTTCTTTATAAAATTCTCTTGTTAGAGAGAGTATTTTATTTCTTATTTCTTCTGGTTTCATGTTACATTATTTTGATTAATTGATGAAAATTTCACTAAGTTTCATAAAGTATTACTTTTTGC
>Ga0207433_10015469_pt1 | contig 10869 bp, 1 predicted proteins | sample YelNatPaOPGAMG01_FD_187559 | JGI IMG/M metagenome (GOLD analysis project Ga0207433, IMG submission 187559) | Hot spring thermophilic microbial communities from Obsidian Pool, Yellowstone National Park, USA - OP-RAMG-01 (SPAdes) (version 3) | ecosystem: Environmental > Aquatic > Thermal springs >...
TCCGAAGTCTGCCGCTCTATCAAACCCTTTGAAAAAACATTAAAAGATATAAAACAAGCAGAGTATAAAGGAAAAGTAGATAAACAGATATATGAAACAATGCGAGCAGGCCTGTTATATGTAGAAAATGAAATTAGAAAGTTAAGACTACAAGGATACAAGGGAGAAAACCTAAAAATAGAAGCAGAAAAAACAAGTAAGAAATTGCCCGATTTGATACTACAATACGTAGATAAAAATATAAAAGAAACATTAGGGAGGATAGACTACCCTAAAGAAAAAATAAAGTTTTATATGAATGAAAAGGTTTCAAAGGTAGACCCGGAAAAAGGATATTATTTAGGTGTAAATGATTTATTAGATACTACTTTTATTATAGCAAAACAATTATTTTACACTGATCAAAATAAATTAGATCAATTAGATTTTACCTTTGATTTAGATAAGAGTATTGTTAGGCCACAACAAGATACAGTGTACTTAGTACAAGACAAAGAGGGGAATTATTATGCCTATCACAGAGAAGGGATATCAAAAGGGTTTGATTACGACATAATAAGTAAGGATGGACAGCCTGTCTTAATAAATGTGATACAAACGGATGAGGAGTTTCAAAAAAGCCTAATGAGCCATACGCTCATGAATACGAGGGGAGAAGTAGAAATATTAGGCAAGGCTATTAGAAAGGAAGGAGGAAAGGGCAGGGAAGAGGCGATACTAGTTTCTGAAAATGGCGAATTAAAAATGAAAAAGATATATCTGCCCACGATTGAGGAGTTTATAGAGGAACTGAAAAAAGATCAAACACTTAAAGGGTATACGATTGACAACCAGAATCTTGATAATTCTGCATTGGTAAAGCAAGTGCATGCATTATTTGACGTAAAACTAAAAGAATATACTTCTTCTTTAATTGATAAACATGCGGCTAATGAAAATAAACCTACTAGAATCATATACAAAACAAAAATAGCCGTAAACGAAGATGAAATATTACACTACCATAACAATCTTACTGAAAAGTTTATTAAAAAGCACTATGACTTCTTAGAACGTGAAGGATTTTTAGAAGAACGGGAAAAAATGGAGCGGGAGGTTACAGGCGAAGATTTATTATCCCATTTAAGAAATAAATATGGGGATAAGGAAGCGTCCTTAGTTTTACTAGCGAATGGCATAAAAGTAATCAAGTATAAGGCCGGTACTGTAATGCGTACTGGCGTAAAAGGATACAATTACGTCGTTATTGACGATAGTCTGATAGACATAATTGATAAAACCTACTTCCAGACGGTGCGAGAAGAATTGGAAAAGCAAACAGAACAGGAGGCGTCCCTTAGAGCGTATCACGGCACGACCTATGACTTTGACCGATTTTCTTTGGAATATGTAGGGAAAGGGGAGGGATCCCAGGCGTTCGGATGGGGAATTTATTTTAGTGATTATCCATTAATCGCAGAAAAGTATGCAGAAATCGTAAGTGAAAAAATAAAAGGTATACGATTAAAGAAAATCCTTGATACTGTCCCCTACCGGCAGGATTGGGCACTGATTGCCGAGTATGAAGCAAGGAAATTTGAATGGTTCGGGGGTGCCCCTACAAAAGAGATTTTATGGGGCAAACTTTCTAATCGCATGCAGAGGATCCCGCAGGAATTGGCAGAATTTGCACGCAAACAGCGAGAAAACTTCCTATCGAACCCCAACAAATCAATTGAACTTCCATCCTTTTATAAAGATGTATGCTATTCTAACTCCCTTAGTTATACAGAGAGCCCTATACAGCTAGTTATTACGGAAGACGCCGCTAAACGAGACCCTGAAAAAGATTGGCTATTTAGGTGGGGGGATGAAAAATCCGAGGGGGATATATTACCCTACGTGATGAGAAATATTTCATCCCATTTATATGAAGCTCTAGATGATCAAGACAAAAATAACTACGTCAATTATTTAAATGTTCTGCAAGAGATACCGCAGGAACACATAGTAGGGGTGCGGGGTGAAGATGGCGCATTTTATATTCTACACAGGTATTTGCCCTATATTGATTTTGAGAAGCTTCTAAAAAGCGGTATCCCCCTGGCGATCATTGAGATTACAGATGATGCAAGTCTAAAAAATTATATTGAGCAATATGGCAAAGATTTGCCCTTCCAGGGTGTAGCGAGCATTAAACAGTTTATCGATATAATAAAGAAACGGAATGTACGGCAGTATACGTTGAAGAATAACCGGGAACCATCGGCGGATGCCTTGGTAGAGGAAGCCCAGAAAGCCATTGAAGAAATTGCCCCTACAATAGAAAAAATTGCGGCACACCATACCAGTGATAAACAGACGAATAAAATTCTCTATCATGTATCGTTACGCCTAAAGCCCGAAGAAATATTACCCTATCACGAAAACTTGAGCATAGAGTTTTTCAAGCGGCATAAGGATTTTCTCGACCGAGAGGGCATACTCCTTAAGGACTTTATCGAAGAGTATGGAGAGAAAGAAGTAAAGCACTTTGCATATAAGGGGATGGATTTAGTACGCAAGCTACAGGATAAGTATGGACCTAAAGAAGCTTCCCTCATCCTAGCTGCCAATGGAATAAAAGCCATCAAGTACCTATCCGGTACATTTTCAGGAATAAAATCTGATCGATTCAACTACGTCGTAATTGATGATGTACTGATAGATATACTAGAGAAAGAGTACTATCAAACCGTACCGCAGGAGGACCCTAAAAATCCTATCCCCTACGGACCCGGGGTATCAGATCAAGCGAAACTGGATGCGCTCATTGCCCTGTCCCACCAAAGCGATGAGTTTATGCGGCCGATCCTTTCTAAAATTGATTCCTTATTTCATGTCCGTAGTTTCGTTGATTTTAAGAAGCCGGAGAAAATCCTAGAGAAAGCCCATCGGCCCAGTATCCTTGCCCGTAAGCCCTGGTACGGCATTGAGCATATTTCAGACGCCTATCGATTCACTACTGTAATTAAAACCATAGAGCATATTCCCCAGATTTTTAAACAGCTTTATGAACAGGGGATTGAGGCCCTAGTGGTTTCTACAAAAACTCTAGCGGGGCCTACTGTATTTGGATATCGGGGAATTAATCTGGACTTGCGGCTACCGAATGATCAAGTGGTAGAGCACCAATTAAACTACCCCCATATCCAGGAAGCGAAGGAGGGGGAAGGGCACCGGATTTACAATAAATGGAGAACATATACCGAAGCGGATATCAAGGGAACGGAGCGTTACCCGGAATACCTGGACGATATCCGAAAAAGCAATGAACTTTATGAAGCGGCGTTTTCCGCAGATTTGGCGGCGCTTGACTTGGATCGCCACCAGTTTTTAGCCGCACTTAGGAAAGCCGAGGAAAGCCTGGAATCCGTAATTTGGTGGAACTCTTCCAGCTCATCCGGCATAAGGACACGTTCCACCCAGCCGCCTTCCTTAAGACTCAGTACGGCGGAGAAATCTGGCGTAATGACGAGTGTTTCATTCGTCCCGTCATTCCGAGCCACTAGTTCAAAGGATTTACCCATTTCATCCTCCCTGTCTAGTATCTTCCAAAATCTTGAAGAATTCAATAGGGAATTGCAAAAAACATATAAAAGCCCTCTATGGCAAGAGACAATAGAAGAAAATATTTCCATTCCTAAAGATAGGAAGGTGGAAGAAGATGTAAGGACTTTACAAAGAATTGATATACGGGGGAATGTGCTCAAGTCTTTTGAGGATCTAATAAAGTTACTCTATCCGTATTCTCAAAAATTAGTTGAAGCTTTCCATTTCGTATTTACAGGCCCAGAAGGAGAAATCCTTGCCCATAACATAATCAGCGCATTTTCCCCTGTTTCAACCCCGGCCCTAGAGCTAAAAGACCCTGTTTACAATATGGTTAGAATTAAGGATCGCATGGAGCGGCTAGGGGCAACAGGTTTATATATCGTACACAATCACCCATCGGGAGTCATCATAGAAAGCAATCAAGATAGGCAGATTCGATATTATTACTTAATGAATCTTCCAGAACAAGTTAAGTTTAAAGGTTCTATCATCATGAGTAAAGCCGGAGCGTATGCTTTGTATTTTAAAAATGATAGTCCAGACAGGAAAGGATGGATAGACGTAGGAAAAGGATCGGTTTCGGATGATATAAAATTACTGATTGATTCACCCCAAACTTTAGTAGAAATCATCAAGGGTGTAGATGAACGATTGAAAGAGGATTACTACCTGTTTGTAGCAGATTATTTCCATAACATTATTAGTTATTCAATTCTAACGAAAAATCAATTTTTAAGCCCTCAGTATAGATATAGTAAAGTAAAAGAAGCCGGAGGGGTGGAGTGTTTCCTTGCTACAAGGGATGATTCGGCCTATGCAACGGTACTGGAGGAGGTGGGGGCATACGGACAAAAGGATGCAAGAGATAGCCGTTATGATGTAGTGATGGACTTAATAAATCTGAACAGATCAACCAGCATATATCAAGATATTGAAGGTTTATATATAAATCCTGTTAGATATTATGATTATCGGTCATCGCTAAGCAAGGGGAAATTTTTGTGGCAAGAGACAATAGGGGGAGGAATAGAAGAATCAGAAGCGGTTATTCGGAATACTTTGGAGGAACGAGTAACGGATGTTACAACGATCCCTCAGGATGTAAATAAAGAGGAAGAGCTACAGAAGCTAAAAAGGATTGAGTTACGAGGGAAAGTATTAAAGGATACAGAAGGCGCTGATTTAGTACGACTTCTACAACCGTATTCAGACATGGGGTTTGAGGCAATACACCATGTATACGTAGATGAAAACGAGAAAATCCTTGCCCACAATGTGTTATCCGCATTCCTTCCCAGCGCAGGATTAGCGGTAGAGAAAAACGATGCCTATCATGTGTACCGAGTGCAGGACCGAATCAAGCGACTAAAAGCGGACGGTTTCTATGTGGTACACAATCACCCGGGCGGGGATCCTTCCGAAAGCCCTTCGGATCGCTACATGCGGGGATTGTTTGAAGAGATGTTTAGAAAGCAGTTTCGGGGATCTCTAATCATTGCTGAAAATGGAAGGTATACCTTTAATCATTCCAATTTGGGTAGCCAAAGTGGTGAATATCGGAGTATCCAAAAAGGTAATGTAAAATTGGATGATCGACCACGGATTCAATTCCGTGAGCAACTGCAAGATATGCTACATGCCCTGTACCGAAAAACTGAAGCGGATTATATCTTACTAGTGGCAGATAGCGGGAATAGACCCCTTTCCTATTCCGTACTCACTAAGGCGCAGTTTAAAAGCCCTGCATACCAGTACCGCAAGGTAAAAGAAGCGGGCGGTGCGTGGGCCTATTTAGGTACAACCGATCAAACAGCGTACGATGAGATCATACAGTACAGAGATCAACTCATCACCTCAAAAAATCTAAAAGATATGACCATTGATGTGCCGATGGATATTTTCCTCCTAAACTCTTCACGAAAAAAGATGCCCGTTTATCTGAGGAAGCCCCTAGGGTATGAAGCGTGGGTAATGCATAAACGAACGGCCCGCACGTATTTATGGCAAACGGAAGGGGAAGAAGAACGCCATACGAATGAGCCGCTAGAAGAAGTAGCTAGAAGTTTTAAGAATGTAGAAGACTTTATCGAAGCGATGGAAAGCGGCCTGTGGGATTCGCCTGTCCCCAATGACCTATCAAACGAGGAAAAAGCACAGTGGTATAAAGACTTCTACCAGCGAGCGATGAAGGATAAGCCGGTGGAGCCGGTGGAAGAAAGCTTTGTGGCCATGCTACGGAAAGATAACCACGCAGGATTGAAAGCATTCCTCTACCATATTTGGGACGCCCTGGTAACGGCCAAAAAGATCGAGATGCAAGAGATCCGGCCTGAAACAGAAGAGGAGAAGCTAGAAATAGAAGAACTGCAGAAGGTTACGCAGAAAGTAGAGGTGCTAGTGGCGCCTACCCTGAAGCGGGCCGCCATTAACATGGGGAGTAAAAATAAGGAGCCCTCCAAGCACTACCTAAGCGTAATCTATGGGATCATTGCGAAAAACGAAGCCGCCTACATGCAACTGTATGGCCAACTGTTAGGCGATGAGGCAATTCTACAGAGGGGGCAGGAACTACTAGAGGAAGAGATTGCGAAACTGGAACCTTCCGCTACCCGGACGCTATCTATTTCCCAGCGCCGGGCACTCGCAGAAACTTTGAAGCGAGCGGAACTAGTGGATAAGGTAATGAGCGGAAGAATCTCCGAAGCGGAACTCACCCCCTACCTTACCGCCATGCAGGAGGAACTGAAAGAAACCCGGAAAAAGCAGAAGGAACTACAGGAAGAACTAAACCGGAGCCGGCAGGTGATGGGGGCCCAGGAGAAAAAACTTCTGGAACAGAAAAAGTACGTGGATGAACTGCAGAAGCGCAAAGCCTACATCGAAAAAAGAATCGAGCGGATGATTGAAAAAGGGAAGGGGGTACCGGAGGAACTAGCGAAAGAAAAGAAGAAAGTACTGGATGCGTACCGAACCGCAGAGAAAAGTTACCAAAGGTTGAAAGAGAAATTGAAGGGATCCGCCGCACTGATTGAACACCTGGCAAAACTCGAAGAGGCTACAAAACTGAAAGTAAAGTATCGGGAACAGCAGGCGGCCCGTAAAGCGGCTAAGAAACTGCGAGAGTATCGCAAGTATCTAATATGGAAAATCCTACAACCCCCTGCGAAGAATGTGAATGTAACTGAAGCCGAGCAGATTAAACAGATTCAACGTCTATTTAAGAAGAGACTGGAGAAGACTAAAGAGTTTAAGCGGGAAATGCGGGAACTCTTCAAAAACATGCTACAGTTTGGGCAGGGAGGGATCCTAAAAGAAGACGATATAGAACCGATCCTGGAGCGGGAAACGAACGAATTAACCCTGGAAGACTTAGAAAAGATCCATGAACAGATACAGGTACTAAGGAGAAAAGGTAAGGAAGAGTACGAAATCAAGAAGAGGATCCGGGAACAGCGGGATTGGGCGAACCGCACCACCATCATCAACGAATTGATGCGGAGCAAGACCTTTGCACAGGCCCCAGCCGCCGGAAGTGAGGAGGCCAAAGAACGGGAGGGGGGAGTAGTACGGAGGGGGCTAAAAACTACGGACTACTATTTCACCGGTCGACAGCAGTTTGCCATTAAGCTTGACGGGGGGAAAGAAGGAAGGAACTATGAACTATTGATCAAGCGAGAGAACGAAGCCCTACGGAATAAGCTAGAATATGCTAGCCGGCGTAAAAAGAATATCCTGGAAGCCTTTAAAAGGGCGGGCATTCAACCCGGCGACTGGTACAAGGAGCCGGTGCAAATCCCCGAGGCCGGACCGTTCAATGAAACGGTAACTATGCGAAAAAGCGACCTAGCCGCTTTGTGGATTGCATTCAAGGACGAGGACAGCCGAAAAGCGGCCCTGTACGGAAATTTTTTCAACCAATACGAACGGGACATTACGGATCGGAAAATGATCGAAACGATGGGGGCGAGGCGGGAGGCCCTTATCCGGCAAGCGTTTGATCAGTATCTCACGGAAGCAGATAAAAAGGTGATAGAAGAAATTGAAAAAGACTGGAACGAGAGCGGGAACCGTATTGCGGCGGTGATTGAGCGGGTAGAAAACCGCGTGATGGATCGAGTGAAGAACTACTATCCTATCATGCGCCAAGACGGTAGCCAGGAAATCGATCCCCGGAGCCTAGCCGAAGACTACATTTCCCGAACCGGGATCCCCCAGGGACCGAAGCGAGGATTCACGAAAAAGCGAATCCATATTTCTCCGAACCATCAGAAACCCATACGGCTAGACTTGCTTACTACATTTCTAAAAACGGTAGACCTGCAGGAGCATTACATTGCCTATGCGGAGTATTTGAAAGAACTGAATGGAACCTATTTAGGCCTTAGGGCCGCCGGTGTGCGGGAGGCAATCAAGCAGGCGCATGGACGGCAGGCGTTAGAGTACTTGAAAGATTTACTAGCCGAGTACGCCAAGCCGAGCGAGTATCTAAATGCGGGCCGGTGGGAAACGGCGGTGCGATGGTTACGGGGTAATTTGGGCGTTGCCTACCTAGGGTTCCGGCCTTCCAGTGCTATGAAGCAGTGGTTGACTTCTATCTGGCCGGCCCTGCCCTATGCCGGTCCCCGACTTCTCACTAGTGCCCTGAAGTTTCTATCGAATCCCGTGCAATATTTGAAAGAGGCAGAGGGTAAAAGTGTAATCCTTCGGGAACGCACCCTTGACCCCGTGAAAAATCTACTGGAAGAAGCAGTGATGAGTGCGGACAGCGCTACGAAAAAAGCCTTCGCAGAAATCCGGGAAAAATCCTGGATACTTGTGGAGATGGCGGACAGGATAAGTGTAGCGATAGGGTGGCGGGCCATTTATGAAAAGGAACTGGAAGCCACAGGAGATGAGAAGAAGGCGATCGAGCGGGCGGATGAACTCATACAGCGCACGCAACCGAGCGGTCGCCTGGCAGATGTGGCCCCTGCATACCGGAATAAGAGTGAGTTCGCCCGTGCATTTTTGCAGTTTACACTTTCCTTGAACGTAATATGGAATAATATCAGGCATGATCTACCGAATGCCGTACGCCAGCACCAGTACGGTACAGCGGTCGGGATCGTTATGGCATACGCAATCGCAGGGGTGTGCCTTAACGCCGGCATGCGTGCTCTAAAATCGGCGCTAGGCGGAGAAGATGATGAAGAGCGAGATTGGATCGAGTATGTGTACTATGCCCTCACGCAGGGTACCGATGCCATACCATTGATAGGGGAAGAGGTTACCGGTGCCGCAAAGCTAATCTTAACGGGTAAACGTGGGAGAGGGTATGAAGAGGAATTGTACCCGGCGATCAGCTCACTATTCAAATCGCTAGAAGCGGTAAGCAAGGAAAAGTGGGATCGGGCGGTAGAGGAGTTTTTGGGGGGGGGCGGGATGATCCTAGGAATGCCCGTATGGACGATACGGGAGATTTACCGGTCAATTAAAGAAGAAAGCCTGAAACCCCTTGCGGGGGGGCAGGTGAATTAAGGAGGACAACCATGATAGTGTCAAACATAAATAAAGTACAGTATGCCCTTTCGGCTCCCTTCCCTACAGAATATCCAATTCCCTTCAAGTTTTGGAAGAACGATCAAATTAAGGTAGTCCTAAGCCTGCCTTCCATCGATCTAGTGTTGGTTTTAGATACAGATTATTCTTTAACGAATTTAGGTAGTACGGGTACCCTAACGAGGATAGGGACGTGGGATCCCAATGCCACGAAGCTTACTATCTATCGAGAAGTGGAATTAATACAGGAGACGCAATTCCTGGACGGGACAATCCTGTCTGCCGAATTACTTGAAAAAAAGTTTGACGAATTGACGGCCATTGCCGCGCAATCAAAGGAACAGATAGATCGCATGTTAAAATTGCCCATTACCGATTTATCGGGATCTGTAGAATTGCCCGCCAAAGACGTTCGGCAGTACAAATATCTAGCGTTTGATGAAGATGGTAACGTGATGACAAGTGACGGGGGGGTGAGTGCGCCGGTGAGTAGTTTCATGAAAACTATACTCACAAAAAATAGCGCTTCGGAAGTGAAAGAGGCGGTAGCCTTCCCTTCGGATACGGAGCAGTTAAAATTAGCTTACAGTGTGTTTGCGGATTTATATGCGCAAGCCCTGGTGCGGAAGTGGGTATCAACTACTAGCGCGGCAGATAATAACTGGGCAAGTGTGTGCTGGAGTGCGGAGCGGGGGCTATTCGTGGCGGTGGCGAAGAGTGGTACGGGGAACCGGGTGATGACCTCCCCGGACGGGATCACCTGGACGGCCCGCACGTCAGCGGCAGACAATGAATGGCAAAGTGTGTGCTGGAGTGCGGAGCGGGGGCTATACGTGGCGGTGGCGTGGAGTGGTTCGGGGAACCGGGTGATGACCTCCCCGGATGGGAGCACCTGGACGGCCCGCGCATCAGCGGCAAATAATTACTGGCAAAGTGTATGCTGGAGTGCGGAGTGCGGGCTATTCGTGGCAGTGGCGAATACCGGTACGGGGAACCGGGTGATGACCTCCCCGGATGGGATCACCTGGACGGCCCGCGCATCAGCGGCAGATAATAGCTGGCGCAGTGTATGCTGGAGTAAAGAATTGGGGCTATTCGTGGCGGTGGCGGATTCCGGGACGGGGAGCCGGGTGATGACCTCCCCGGATGGGATCACCTGGACGGCCCGCGCATCAGCGGCGGATAATAACTGGACGTCTGTGTGCTGGAGTGCGGAGCGGGGGCTATTCGTGGCGGTGGCGTCGAGTGGTGTGGGGAACCGGGTGATGACCTCCCCGGATGGGAGCACCTGGACGGCCCGCGCATCAGCGGCAGATAATAACTGGCGCAGTGTGTGCTGGAGTAAAGAATTGGGGCTATTTGTGGCGGTGGCGTTGGGTGGTACGGGGAACCGGGTGATGACCTCACCGGATGGGATCACCTGGACGGCCCGCGCATCAGCGGTAGATAATAACTGGGCAAGTGTATGCTGGAGTAAAGAATTGGGGCTATTCGTGGCGGTGGCGGATTCCGGGACGGGGAACCGGGTGATGACGAGCTTATAGGAGGAGTGCATGGTAGAGACAGCAAACTCCCGAGTGCAATATACGCTTACAGAACCGTACCCGGCTAGTTTCGCAGTCCCATTTACTTTCTTTTCCCAAGAAGATTTGACGGTTTATCTGAAGGTAAACGGCGAAGAGAGAATCCTAGTGAAAGACGAACAGTATACGGTACAGGGGGGGTATCCAGAAGCCGAAGGCACCCTCTATAGAGTGG
>Ga0207433_10015472_pt1 | contig 10868 bp, 6 predicted proteins | sample YelNatPaOPGAMG01_FD_187559 | JGI IMG/M metagenome (GOLD analysis project Ga0207433, IMG submission 187559) | Hot spring thermophilic microbial communities from Obsidian Pool, Yellowstone National Park, USA - OP-RAMG-01 (SPAdes) (version 3) | ecosystem: Environmental > Aquatic > Thermal springs >...
CCAACTGAAAATATAACGGCGAGAGGCGATTATCCTGATAGTTGGCTTCAATCCAGGTAAGTTCAGGATCGGCGGCCATGGTTAAGACCCGGTTGGCCGCGGCGCCGTAGGGACTGAAAGATGAGCCTGGTGGAGCTATTTCCCAGCGGTAACGCAGAATCTTCTGGGCTCCGGAACCTTCCTTAGCCATAATCTCCGCGGTTTCCCCCGGTAGATAGAAGAAGCGGTCACTCTCCACCATAGCCAGACAGCCATCAGTGCGGGACAATAGCAATTGCAGGCGTTCTTGACTGGGATATTCCAGCTCCTTGCGGTAGAAAAACAGTTTGTTGCCATCCACTACGGCCAAATAGGGCTGATGGGGCACTAGACAGAAAGCCGGCCGGCTTAAAGGACTCCCAGCATCATCCAGCAACAGCCAGCTGCGCAGCAGAGAGACGGCTATACTCTTCTCCGTGCCTGGGGTCAGATAGTAGCAGGCAATCCCCGCCCCAGTCGGCAGGGAAATTAAACCCCACAAGGGAGCTTTTTCCTGACGGCCAATGATGACGGCCTGGTCTAGGTCGATATGATAGGCCGGCTGGTACTCGGCCGTAGCTACCGTTAAAGTGGCCGTGTCCGGCACGATGTTGAGAGGTTTGAGGGACACCACCTTCTGATAACGTTTCCAGCTGCGGACCGTCAGGTCCGTGGAAAACTCGATGATCTCTTCTTCCTGGGTACCCTTGGTGGTAATCCCGGTGAGATGCACGGCGGCCGGCAATTCCTGACCGTCATGCATGATACCCCGTTGTCCCAGGCCGGCCAGGGTCAGATACAGATAACCCGGCATTGAGGGGTCGTTTAAAGTTGCTCCTGGGACTTCCGACACTGGGGTGGCAGCTAAGACCTCACTTCCCAGGGTACGGGTCTCTACGATGCTGTAACGGTTCGGCAGCGCCGCATTTAATCCCTCTAAATTATTGGGCTCGGCCACTGCAATGGAGTAGAGATCAGAGTTGATTTTGCCGCGCATGAAAGGAACTTGGTAAGAAATCAACCGGGGATCACTAATGTCGGCCCCGAACTGAAAACCCTCGCCTAGATAGACGGTATAGAGCACATCTAAGCAGTTGAGATGAGCCGTACTAGGACAAGTGCCGTCACCGGCCGCCCGGATCTGCAGGCGCAAATGTTCCAGGTGCTGACTGACGCTATGCAGCAGCTGCTGACCCACACTAAAGGGATCATTGGTGATCCGGAAGTCTTCCGGAAACAGGGCGGCCAGGGCCTGGGTTTCTTGACGGTAGTAGACGGAAACGGGGTTATCTGGAAAGATTCTGTCCTGGAACATCGGATAATACCCATATGGCCAGAAAAAATAAGGATACTGTTCGATTGCTCCTATCAGATCACTCGGCCAGTACGGATTTGACATCTCTACGACCCGTCCAAACTAATAATTTCTCGGTTTCCGCCGGTATACTGAGCCACTAGACGATCCTTAGTATTGGCTTGATCGCGGAAATGGAAAACTGCTTCGGAGTCTACGTTGACTTTACCGGCAATCTGAGCGAGGAAAACACGAAGGACTTTAGCAACTGTCATATCTCCTTCGATTGTTCCATTTAGTAGATCGGTTACAGGGTCTGCTGGCAAATTATCGGTCGTGGCTTTGATGGCGGTTATATCCGCACTAATTTGCATAAGCTCTGAAGTCTGTGTATAAATGATGGTGACCCAGGCATTAGCCTTATCAGCAAACAGACAGTTTGATGCCACCAGAAAAGGGCGACATGGAATGCCGGGGTAAACGCTCAAACCCGCACCCATTATATCGGTTTGATACAGAAGCGGCGGCTTGGCGGCGGCTGCTCCATCAAGGATACAGATCTTGTCTCCGGGGCCGGATGGAAAGAAAAGCATCCCTATGATAATATAATTACTGCCAGGTGAACCAAGGGTTACATCGGCCCCAAAGTCATAATCGCTGTCAATGTTGTTCAGGCCAACAGTTTTGGTTCCATAAACAATGGTATTTGCCATAATATTTTTCCTATAGAGTTTCTTGACGGTAGTAATTAGTCATCAGGACGTCACCAAGCGGAAGTCAGCTGCAGTCAAGTTATCCTGCATCTCCAGCTGCACGATCTCGTTGAAACTGGTGTTGTAATTGCCAGTCAGAGTAAAACGGCGGCGGCCATTGTTGGTGCGGGACGGCTTCCAGATAAAGAGTTGAGCAAAAGGTTTGTTGGGTTCCCCGATGGTCTTGATCAGTGAACTTAGGCCGATGAGGTTGGCTAAGAGATTATTGACGATGAAGGCCTGACCGATGTGAAAAGACGACATGAACCGCACGGTCTGCTGGGTGAGTTGTTCGGTGAGCATGGAGGCTTCCACGTCATTGAGGACTCGTTCAGTATGAACCACGGCTTGAAACTGCAATCCTACGGTGATAGGAGCCCGGGCCTTGCCAGTAATGCCCAAAGCCTGGTGCTGATCGATGGTATGTTGGACGAGGTCCAACAGAGCATCTGAGGTCCGGCCAGAGGTGGAGATTACGAAGATCTCGAAGCTGCCGGCGCCTAGGCCGTAGGGATTGATCAGGACGTCGGCCACTCCGGGCACCGACAGACAAGCCAGGCGCACCGCGGTTTCATTGGCTTCAGCACTGGCAGTGACCTTTTTGGAGAGGCGGTAACGATAACTATCGTCTGTTTCCCGATCCTGGCCATTGGCGATGCTGACCAGGTTCTTAACCAGCAGGCCAGGATAAGCGAGCAAGCTGTGGTTGACCAGGGCGCCGCTGCCGATGGCCCCCAGGCTGCCAGGCAAGGCCGCCTGCACCGAAACATACCAAAGGTTTTCATTGGCCGGCAGGATCGTGTTATCGGTTACCTGATAGGTGATGGTTTTGGTAGCATCGCCATCAGAGGACTGGGTGAAAAGAGTGGTGCCAGCCGGAACGACAATGCTGTTGCCGTTGTTGAGATCTCCGAAGGTGCCGGAAGCGACATAGAAGCAGACATTCTGGGCCCCGGCATCGGTCCAGGCGTAGCTGTTTTCCAGCCTGGGGCAGGCCAGCAGGTCTCCCAGAAAGTCCAGATAGATATCTGTTGCACTGGCCAGCAGGCTGTTAGCCAGACGCTGATCCAGGTATTGGTAAGCCCCGGCCAGACGCTGATTGATGATTTCCAATAGGGAGCGAGCTTTACTGCCCGGGCCTAGCTGGGTAATATTGGTTTGTGCCGCTAAGGCTGTTAAACTCTCGTTGAGCAGCTGGTCGTAGTTCTTAGAGGAATAGATACTCATGCTACGGATATCCCCAAACCGAGGTTAAAGACGATGGGAAGAGAGAGGACCTGGATTTCACCGTTGTCGCTGCCGATTTGAACGGTGACCATGATGCCCAGGGTATTTTGATCCAGGGGGAAGATGTCCACTCGGAAGTCATTAGCCGGCAACAGGAATTGATTGAGGGCCTTTTCCATGGCGGCCTTAACCTGTTCGCCGGTGGCCGCCGAGTTGGGAGAGCCAATATAGTCGTCCAGATTGGCACCGATATTGGGCTGCAGGCCCCAGTCGTTATAGTTGGCCTGAGCTAGGGTGGCTACTTCCTGGCGGAGGCTGCGGAAGGGGTCTTCCCAGGTATCCCGGAGGCCGCCGTACTGGTCCACGTCATAATCACCAAAGGCGGTGAAGTAGAGATCCAGGGCTTCATGCATGTATATTTCCCCCTGCTTGACTGGGCAGCCAAGAGGCATTCTTCCAACACATTTGTTGGCAAACGAAATTGTTAAGCAGCAGATCCGAGGGCAGCGGTGAGAGTGGCCATCATAGCCACAGCTTCCTGCATCAGTTCCAGGGAAGCAGAAATGGGCATATCCAGATTAAGGACACTGACTGGGGTCACTAAGGAAGAGGGAATACAGGAAAGTAACTGTGGATTCAGGGTCCAGAAACCGTGAATCCGGATGTTTTCCGGCGAGGCGGTAAGAGACAAAGGACCCTTGACGAAGTTACCCAACTGAGCGTCAGAGAAGAAGCCATAGTCCTCACTGCCCTGTAGACTAGCGGTGTCGTCTGCAACCTTATGGGCCGCTTGACTCTTGGCCTGATATTTCCAAACCTTATTACTGTTACTCATTTTAACACACCTTTGAAGCTGTCAATTTCGGTCAACGGCTTAAATCAGTGGGGCGATGGCAGACAGGATCCGCATGACTCCCCGTTCATTGGCATCCAGGGTATCCGGGTCCTCGGTGTCGGACTGATTGACCACGAAGGCCTGGCCTTCCCAGGGTTTGGCCCCTATATAGCGGATCTCCACAAATTGGCCCCTTAAGGTATCGCCATGATGCATGGCAATGACCCAGGGGGGTTCCCCCAAGGTGATCCACTCACCCCAACCATCCGGGTTGTCTTCGTTGGGTTCCACCTGGCCGCCGTAGCGCAAAGGCAGGTCAGCATTGGCATAAATAGACGGCTGGGGATAGACCACCACCTTTACCGACCAGTTGCCGGGAGAAAGCTTTATGTCGTCGATAAAGCCATAGGCTAGATGAACACTGGTATCAATCTCGGTCATTAGTATCCCCGGGGTTGAATCAAATCTTGCATGAGCTCATTGGCTTGCTGTAAAAATTGACCCATGCCCTTATAGACCCTATAAGCACCGTTCTTGGCATGGCCCCAGACGGTATCCAGGGTAAAACCGTCTAGGCCACAGACAAAAGGGCGGCCCTTCCAGACTAGGGGTGTCACTCGGATGGGATTCTGAGTTCGGGCCCATTGCCACAGCTCCAGACCCAGAGTGGCGACCAGAATGGAGATGGGAGCCATGACGACACCGCCAAAATATATGGGAACGATAGTAGCTGCTACTCCGGTAGCAGTCAAAGCTTGATCCACCGGAGTAGTCTGCTGTTTCACCACTCCGCTGGTGGGCACCCCAGTCCAAGGAAGATCTCCTAGATCCAGGGCCCTGACTTCTCCGCTATTGAACCGGCTTTTCTGATTTAGACCCAGCCAGACAGCTCCGAAGTAGGTGGATAGAGAATCCACCAGAGACATGGAGGCAATCTCATTGGTCTGCACTACCAAATCCGGCACAATGGCGGTGATAAAACCGGTCTCCGTGGAAAAAATATGGGTGACCTGTTCCACCTCGAAGGGCCCGGCCATGTCATTATAGGAATCGTAGAGAAAGACCTGATCGTAGGGCTTGATGGCAGGTTCCCCGGTGATGACAATCTCGCCCTGGTAGAGGTCCTTTAGGTGTCTGAAGAGATAACCCTGGGCATACCTTTCGGCGTAGGCCTCACCCTCACAGTTTCGTTCCCTGGTGAAGAACCAGCGGCAGTAGTCTTCCCTGATACTCTCGTTGGCCTTCTGCTTTAAGGAATAGTCAGTGAAGAAGGCGGAGGGATTGGGAGCGCCGTTGGTGGAACCAAAGGCCCTGCTGGCATCACCAACATAGGCCACCTCTACAGCGTTATAGGTGTCTCGGGCGGAAGTGATGATGCCGTTATCGATGAGGTGGTGCTCGCTGTCGATGTAGAAGTACTGACGGAAGGGTTTTTGGCGACCTCGCATGGCATTCAGGGCCTGCTGTAAGCCGCTGGGATTATTAATACTGGCTACTCCAGCACGAGCTTGGGCGATTAGGGGATTGGTGACATTCGCCAGGCCCACATTGGCCAAGGCATTTGCTCCGGTATTATCCATGGCCTTGTAATAGTAATTCTGCACCGGTAACCCAAAAAAGAGAGTGGCCTTATGATGGCCAAAACCGTCGTAAGGCACCACCGAGGCAATATAGCCCGGATGCCGTAAGGTCATCTCTTCAATGATCTCCCAGGGTAGTTGTCGGTAAGGCACATAACGTAGCCAGGTGTAAGGAAACAGAGCACCCAACAATCCATGACTCCACATACCGGTATTGATATAATGCTTGAAGCCTTCAAAAAATCCTGTGTATTCCGGAACAAAAACATTGTTGTCGGTGGGGTTAAGTAAGGGGACAAAGGAATAGCGGAAGGCATCGAGATAACCAGTGCCGGCTGCTTGAGAGGCAGACTCTCCGGGTACCACGACTTGCCCCGGCTGCCAGCGCCCTAAATGAATACATTCAGGCAGAACGAGCAATGAAGAAATGATTTCCCGGGTGTCACTGTTAAACCAACCCATAGAAGCGGTAGGATTATCGCCATACTCAGCCTGGAAAAGTTCGATGGCGTAACTCTGACAGACCAAGGTAATAATAGCTGAGTGCTGACCTTCGATCTCCGTGATCTTGCCAGTAAAGACCGTCTCCAGCCTATCCGGGTTATTATGATAACCCAGCTTCAGCTTAACGTCAGTGCCCTCTTTGATGATCTGCCGGTTGAAGGCAATGGCATTGTCATCCTCCTGCCGGGTCAGGGTGTTGAATTGCTGAGTCATGAGGTCGCCCTTGGTATTGCTCAACTGCACTACCAAGGTATCCACCGGATTCTTGCGGGAGCGCACCAGTCTGATTTCTCTCACCATGTCACAGTTGTAGGAATTATTCAGGAAGGTAAAGCCCTGGCGGAATTCATCGGTGAGATAAAGGGCAAAGGCCGGGTAGGCCCGGCGCATCGTCAAAACATTGTCAGTGAAGATGTTATGAAAACTGTTTAATAAAGCCTTAGCTCCTTCAGGTCCCAGATCTTGGGAAGGAGTTTCGGGATTGGTAAATGGATGGCCAAGAACACTTTTTTCAATAACTTGACCTTTGTAAGAGAGGTTTTTCCCCACAAAGTTCATGTTTTTTTCAGTAGGAATAAAGGATTTCAGAGCACTATTATAGCCTGGGTAATCCGGATTGGAGTCAAAGCAACCAAAACCCCGCTCCGTAGACTGCTGGGACTGATTGCTGTTATTTACCGCCGTGGCAAAAGCTGGCTTAGAAGAGGCTGTGACACTGCCTCCACTTTTGACAGCAGTGCTGGCCAGGGGTTGCTTTAACTGCAGCTGGGCCCCCTTCTCCAGGCCGGCCTGGGCCATCCAGTCGATATAAGTGCCATCCGGAGCTGAGATTTTCCAATCCAGATGCGGAGTACCACCTATCTGAGCCGTGACCCCTAATTGATCCCCAGCTTGTACTGTCTGACCTATCTGCACCCCGGCAGTAACATGATGAAACTTCTGAGTATTGCCACTGGCGTCTATCCCATAGACCATCCCATTGCCTTTTCTATCATGGGTAGCGGTGATGGTCATGGTGGTGGGAGCATAAAAGGGCGTGCCAACATCCGCGGCAATGTCCCCGCCAAAATGCCCATGGGGCCGGCCGGGACGGTTATCATAGAAAGTGGAAATGAGTTTGCCGGCAATGGGCGCTATGAGGCCGCCGGTGGAAGAAGTGGGTGCGGTTACGGTTGGAGTAGCTGGGGCAGCAATGGCGCTAACCGTGGTGCTGGACTCCGCCCTGGCTACTGCCTGGGCGAAGGCGAAGGTATCAATCTGATTAATGGGAGTATCAGATGTTACTCCGCATTGCTGAGCAATCTTACTGGCGTACTGATCTATGGTTTCCCCTACTGGGCGAGTGTTGTAGATCCTGGCCCACTCCGATAGACTAGATGCTCCAGTAATACCAGTGCTGCTGTTACCTGTTTGCTTTGCTGCCAGATCTTTCATCAAAGCAGCGAAGCCATCCTCAGGGGTGGCGAACTTGGCAAAATTCCCACCAGAAGAATTAGGAGAGCCTATCTCTGCCCCTTCCTGGCCTGCATAATTGAGGTTTCCGGGATTATTGTTAGCAATAGAGATGTTGTTTTTGGCTCCGATGTGTACAGACCCGGGCGGCAGCTTCTGACCGGAAGCCAGACGAATACCATGACTCAGCGGCGCGGCCGCCATAGGCGCGGCCGTCATACTAGTCGGATTGCCCTCCACCTGATAATCAAAACCAATGCCGCCGGAGCCGCTGGTCACCTTCTTGATGGTATCGTAAGTCTGTTGAATAGTCTCCAAACCCATGGAAAGGGCCTTGGATAAATCCAAAGGTTTACTGTCAGATTCATTAAAAAAGTAGCAGTCAGGTTCGGTGTCACTCACCCGGCCGGTGACCGGGTGAGGCGGTAGCTCTAGATCAGGATGACAAACGTTGGTCAGGTCGTTACCCTGAAGCAGGAAGGCAGCCCGCCGCAGGGCATCAAAGTCTTTGTTCTGGGCCAGGGGGCCGTTTAAGGCTGCGGTCAGGTAGCTGCGCAGGCTGTCCATGTACTTACTCTCTGCAGCATTGCTGACCTCTTGGCCGGGCAGCTGGGGCAGAGACCGAGTTTTATCGGGCCTGTTATTCAAAAGGGAAAGAAGACTGTCGCCGTTAGAACCGCCCCGCCAATCCATGAGCCCCACCTGGGTATTAATGCCGGTGGTATCCGTCTTCGGGACTAAATAGTATTTATCTCCATAGATCTTCTGCTCGGCATAATAACCGGACGAGTCCTTCGTGGGCTGAGTGCTTATCCAGGCATCATGCTTAACCTGGAGGATGCCGGATCGTAAGGCATCGTCCACCATCTTCTGCATGGTCTGCTGGAGGATGCCGTCAATCTGGGGCATCTGGGTAGTTGACCGGAGCTTTTCAGGCGCCAGATGATTCTCCCGCATGGTCAGGACCACCTGCAGCAGGTTGGGGTGCCCCGGCACCGTATCCACGTTCAGGTCATCGATGGTCACCTGCTCAATGCCGCCGAGACGGGCCAGGTCATTGTTGATCTGTATGCCCCAACATTGCGAGAGGTAACGCTGGTGAGCCGTCAGGTTCTGTTCGGTCTTAATCAGGTACTGCAGGGATTCCAGGTTCTCCCGCTTGGCAGATTCCATCTGGAAGACTACCTGCATAGTGCAGTTTGTGCTACCCACGTATTGATGAGTGGCGTAGGTCCAGTTGAGGATAGGCAGTTTGGCAACCTGGTTGCTGAAGCCAAGGTTAATCTGCACCGGGATCATATCCTTGGCCACCCAGGGAATCGACTGCTTCTCCAAGATTGCCTTGTCTGTGTTGAGGAGATTAAAGACCAGAGAAAAGTTGTTGGACAACTCGGCGGTTAACTGCCGGGCCGGATTGAAACCATTCTGCCAGAAGGCCTTCCAGGCCTGGGAGTCCTTGGGGTTGTAGACTTCCTGGGCACTGGTGTCATATTGGGCAATGCTGGTCCGGGCTTCTTCAATATTGCCGGGAGCTATGACCGGATTTTTGAGATGCCAATCCTTCTTGAAGGTAAACCGCCGGGAGAAGGGAAAGTAATTGAAATACATCAGGCTGAGATGGGCCTGCAAGGCCCCGGGTAGATCCGGCACCGTGCTCACCGTTATATTTAATAAGGAGAAGGCAATGTTGTCGACCTTGTCCCCTCTCAATCCTGTGGTGCTGCTGATGGTGCCGGGCATAATGGTGCGCCGCACCAGTTCGTTTTCCACCAGACAGAAGGGAGTTTTTCTCAGTTGCTGGAGCAAGGGCAGCAACTGCTGGTTGATGGCCTGCCGGTCAGTGAAGAGCAAGGGAAAATTTAGGTAGTAGTCACCATGGCCGCTTTTCAGAGTGGAGTTTACCCGGGAACGCAGCAGGGGCATCTCCATGTTCTGGTAATGCTGGGAAATCTGGATCTGCTCCGGAGGAATGGTGAAAAGAATGTCATTGATCTGCAGTTTCCCCGGCGCTACCCCGGACCAACCCAAAGAGGGTGCGGTCCTGGGCTGGATACTATTAAGCGCCAGAGTCTTGTCTTTATGCACATTATCAGCCAATTAAATTCTCCTCAGGGTGCGTAGATCTTCACGGGTAATACGTTTGCGTCGGTCATCCACCATCACCCGGGTTGGGTTGCCGGTAACCAGGTTCAGTTGCTGGGCCAATCTATGGGCGTCATGGTTCGGTCCCACCCGGCCCCGTACCTTGGTTTGCAGGTTCTCGGTGGGAGCAGTGATGAGGGCCCGGCGGCTGAAGCTGACCTGAGGCGGTGGATTTTCCTGTAAAGTGCCCTCTTGACGTAAATCATTGCCGGTTACCTGTTCCGGCGTCAAAGACTTAGGCGGCCGCATCAGCGTCAAGCCCACGGTGCCGGCCAGGCCGATCCCCAGCCAGCCCAGGGGACTGATGCCCTTAACCCCGGTCTTACTGGTCAACAACCTTCTTGCAGTACGCAGAGCATTGATAGCCGGAGCCAATGTGCTCTGTATTCTGGAACGCAGACCGCCCTTATCGGCAGCATGGGAAATCTCGGCCGCAGTCAGGCCATCCAGCTGAAACATCTTGGAGAGCATATTGGTGGCCTGTTTGCCGGTAGTGAACTCCGGCATGGTCTTCATCTGCCGCAGGAAACGGTCTTTGTCGGTGCCAATGAACTGATCAAAGACCTCTAAGGACCTTTTAATATTGGCCCCATGTCGTTCCAAGGCAGCCTTGCCTTTCACCGGGTCGATGACCTTGCTGATGTAGTTATCAAGAAGGAAGTTTTTGCGCTTTTCCAGATTCATATCCAGGCCGAAGCCGACGATATGGTTGAGTAATTCCTCCGGATCATATTCGGCGGCAAAGGTGGCGGCGTCAGCGTGTTTGGCCTTCAAGAACACCGATTCAGCAATGAGAGCGGTCCAGTCGGCCACCTGGGCTCCTCTTTTGGCTCCCGGTTCATAGAGGCCGGCCTCCCGGGTTGCTTCTCTAACCCGGCTTAGGGCATTACTGATCATGCCGATATCGGCCTTGCCGGCCCGTTGCTGAGCCAGGCGTCCCAGGATCTGGGGTAGTTCATCGGTAAAGATGGCGGTGTTGCCGCCTTTAACTCCGGCGGTCTGCAGGAACTCTTTGTAATGGGCCAGGTAATCTTCAACCAAGCCATCTTTTAACTTAGCCTGAA
>Ga0207433_10015476_pt1 | contig 10865 bp, 11 predicted proteins | sample YelNatPaOPGAMG01_FD_187559 | JGI IMG/M metagenome (GOLD analysis project Ga0207433, IMG submission 187559) | Hot spring thermophilic microbial communities from Obsidian Pool, Yellowstone National Park, USA - OP-RAMG-01 (SPAdes) (version 3) | ecosystem: Environmental > Aquatic > Thermal springs...
GATTCCTTTTTCTCCTGTTTTCCCTTCTTTGGCGCAAGGCGGGTTCCACATTTTGGGCAAAATTCCATTATTTTAGACTCCGGTCTTCGTTTGTTTTCCCATGGTTACGGTGTCTTTTAAACTTTTTTCTTACAGCAATAAGGATTAGTGGTATGGGGCGCTAATGCCGGATGCTATTAAATGGGCCACGCGTAGCGCTTCAGGTATGTTGCTTCTGGTAGATGTTAGTTTTAAAATTTTCACGGCGTCTTCCATGCATATTCCAACAGCTTGCATGTAAACCTTAGCTTTTCCGCCTTTAACAGACACTTCAAAGGGTTCTCCTGCGTTGATTATGGCTTTCCACCGCTGCTTGCTTTTGGGGAGGTTCTCTAGGGCCTTGCGGATTTCATCAAAGTCTGGTTTTTCACGGGTTACAGTTATGACGGGAAGGTTTGTTTCGGCGTTCAGTCTTTTTATGTCTACAACGTTGAAGCCTGCGAAGGTTATTCCATCCAGCATTATGATTCTTAACTGTTTGTAATGTGGAGAGCCGGTTATCATTGAAACTATTTTTCTTGTGGCGTCGGTTCCGTCCACCCTAATTTTTGTGTGCATTACTCCGTCAAGCCAATATCCACCGCGAAAAACAACCCCCACAACGGGCACTAAGCCCCTCGTTCGAGGCTCAAACACCCCATCGTCGACGCCTAAAACGCGGATTTCCGGCTTGATAACCCGAAGCTTTTTGCAAGCCAAAACTTTCCCCCGCGGCAAGCAGACATAAGGCTGGCAACCCGTTATAAGTTTAGCGAAAGATAAGCTTAAAGTCGTGAAGCGCGCCAGAATAACACTAAATCATGCGTGAAAAGCCATGGATAAAGCAGAAGCCCTCAGCTTTTTTCTAATAGCCTTAGGCGTGTTCCTCGTCATTCATCATGTGGTGTTTTGGCAGAAACCCTTTGATGTCAACGACATTATGCACCATGAATTTTTTGAAGCCATATTCTTCACGGCGGGCCTAACACTGCTTATTGCTACACGTTCAAAAAGGCGGGGAGGGAAGCTGAAATGAACATTATGGTTTACGGCGGAACCATCATCACCATGAGGGATGACAAAATAATCAAGGATGGCGCAGTGGTCGTTGAAGACCAAACCATAATTGATGTTGGAAAAACCAGCGAACTGTCAAGGAAATATCCGAGGGGCTATGAACGCATAAATGCAAAAGGCAAAGTGGTAATTCCAGGGCTTATTAATACGCATCAGCATGCAGCCATGAGCTTGTTAAGGGGATACGCAGACGACTTGCCTCTTCAAGAGTGGCTTGAAAAGTGGATATGGCCCATAGAAGCGTGCATGAGTGCCAGAGACATATACGTAGGCGCCCTTTTAACAGCCGTAGAATCCATCATGGGCGGAACTACAACAGTCAACACCATGTATCATTATATGCCCGACGAAAACGAAGCGAAAGCTTTTGCGGACGCCGGCCTGAGGGGAGTTGTGGGCCATGTGTGCTTTTCATGGAGGAAAAAGGAAGACAAGGAAGCCTTAGAAGATTTGGCTAAGAACTGGCACAACAAGGCGGATGGGCTTATCCATATTAGTGTTGACCCCCATGCGCCTTACACTGTTGACCCCGAATATATGCGAGAGCTTAGGGACTTGTGCCTAAAGCTTAACGAAAAGTATGGTTCTGAAAAGGCGCCGATAATATGGCATGTTCACGTTGCAGAAACCAGCGATGAACCCGAGAAAATCCGTAAAGCCTTCGGCATAACCCTAAAAGGCGGCGTTATGGAGTATTTGGATTCTTTAGGCGTTTTAGACGAACATGTTGTTGCGGCCCACTGTGTGGCTTTAACGGATAAAGACATAGCCATCATGAAACATAGAGGGGTTAAGGTTTCCCACAACCCTATTTCAAACCTTAAGCTTGCTTCAGGCGTAAGTCCTGTTCCGAAGATGCTTGAGCAAGGTGTGACTGTTTCCCTGGGAACCGACAGCCCGTGCTCTAATAATGCGGCGGACATGTTTGAGGTTATGAAGGTGGCGGCTTTGCTCCACAAAGGTGTGAACAAGAACCCAACGGTGATGGCGGCTTCTCAAGTGCTGGGTTTGGCGACGTTGGAAGGGGCGAGGGCTCTCTCATGGGATTCGGAAATAGGCTCCATAGAAGTGGGTAAGAAGGCAGACTTAGCCATAATAAACTTTGTCAAGCCGCATCTCTGCCCAGTCCACAACGAAGTAAGTCATCTTGTCTATGCGGCGAAGTCAACGGATGTTGAAACGGTTATAATAAATGGCAGAATCGTGATGCAAAATGGGAAATTGACAACCATCGACTGTGAAAAAGTTATGGAGACGGCTGAAAAAGCGAAAACCCGCCTTCTAGAACGCCTTGAGCGCAACGTTAAATAGTCCAACCGCAGAATTGCATGAGGGAAGTGAAGTTCGTTGGAAAGTTTCAAGGTTAAAGATGAAAGTTTAGCCCAAAAGGGTTTCCTACAAATAGAGTGGGCTTCAAAGCATATGCCAGTTTTAAACCAGATTAAGAAAAGATTCAGCCAAGAAAAACCCCTTAAGGGCGTGACTCTCGGCGCCTGTCTTCATGTAACAAAAGAGACGGCTGTTTTGGTTGACGCCCTCATGGCTGGTGGGGCGAATGTAGCCCTATGCGGTTCAAACCCTCTTTCAACGCAGGACGAGGTTGCGGCAGCCCTCGCCCAATTGGGTGTTCACGTTTTCGCGTGGCGAGGGCAGACAACGGAGGAGTATTACTGGTGCATTGAAAGGGTTATAGACCATAAGCCCCTCATAACTTTGGATGATGGAGCAGACCTTGTAAGCACAATCCACGGCAAAAGAACCGACGCTTTGCCAAATGTGAAGGGCGGCACAGAGGAAACAACAACAGGAGTTTTGAGGCTTAAGGCTATGGAAAGGAGCGGCACCCTCAAATATGCCATTATAGCGGTCAATGATGCGTACACGAAATACCTTTTCGACAACCGTTATGGGACTGGACAAAGCACAATAGACGGCATCATGAGAGCTACAAACGTGCTTTTAGCTGGGAAAAAATTTGTTGTATGCGGTTACGGCTGGTGTGGGAGAGGCATAGCCCTAAGAGCCAGAGGAATGGGTGCCAACGTGATAGTTACCGAGACTAACCCTCTAAGGGCTCTCGAAGCCGTCATGGACGGATTTCATGTCATGCCCATAAGCGAGGCTGCAGAGGTGGGTGAAATCTTCGTCACGGCAACTGGCGACATAAACGTCATACGTAAGGAGCACATGCAGAAAATGCGGGATGGAGCGATACTGGCTAACAGCGGCCACTTTAATGTGGAAATAAGCCTAAAAGACCTTGAGGAACTCTCCATTTCAAAGAGGATTGTAAGGCAGAATCTCGGGGAATACACGTTGAAGGATGGTAGAAGGCTTTATCTTCTTGCAGAAGGGAGGCTGGTAAACCTTGCAGCTGCAGAGGGGCATCCTTCAGAAGTTATGGACATGTCCTTTGCAAACCAAGCGTTATGTGTTGAGCATCTTGTAAAGGCTGAAAGGATGCCGCCTAGGGTTTATCTAGTACCAAAAGAAATAGACGAAGCGGTGGCAAGGTTGAAGCTCGAAGCCATGGGCATAGCTATAGACGAGCTGACGGATGAACAGAAAAAGTATTTGGCAACGTGGGAAATGGGAACAACATAGGCTCCATCTTAAAATGGTAAACTTTAAAAGGAAACGTGCATAACAATGGCTTTATGTGTGGTGATATGTAAATGGTTAGTAAAGATCAAGCTATAGGCGGAGTAATATTTGTTGTTTGCGTTGTAATCGCCATTCTCTACGTGGTGACACTGTTTTATCCTCAATGGCTTGTAGGCATCGGAATAAAAGACGCCGGCAGCGTCCAGTTCTGGGTCATAGCGATTCCAGTGTTCATAGCGTTCGTTGCCGTTATGGCTATTGGTGCTTGGATAGGTTGGACTATGGCAACTACACCACCACCCAAACCGATAGAGGAAATCACAAGCGAAGTCGAAGAGGAAAAGAAGGAGGAAAAAGCCGAAGAGGCAAAGGACGTCGAAGAAGCAAAAGAAGAGAAAAAGCCTGAAAAGAAAGCGAAGAGCGAAAAATAGCCTAAAATCTAAATTTGAAGAAGAAATGCAAGCGCGCATGCACCGCTAACGGATAACCAAAAGATCTTATTATTGTTTTTCTGTAAAATCTTTCATAACCAGTCTATCCGGTTACGCTTTTGAGCATGCACTGTACTATGTTGGGGCAAACCATACACTCTTCTGGAAGCCCATCGCTTTTCGAGCGTTTACTTAAGTACCCAAAATAATGTTTACAGCTAGCCGTCTCCGCCGGGGGTTGCTGGACAACTTTTGCCTCTTCCTCTTTATGCTCGGGTTCTGACCCTACAGTGTCTGTTTCCTCAATCAACACCGGCTCCTGTTTGGACGCCGTTGAGGCTTTTTCCACAGTTATTTCTGTTAAACAGTAAGGGCATGCCTCATAAACTATGGTGTTTCCAGAGCTTACATTTTCAACCTTTATTGGTTTTGTGAAGGTTTTCCCGCATATTGGGTTAGGACATTTGCGGCTTTGGTTTTCCGCGGGGTCTTCTCTTTTCTTTTTCGTAGGTTATTCCTCCCTTTAAACATAGATTTGGATTCCGACTTATAGTGTTGATGAATCCAGAATCCTTATCAAAACTAATTTCAGCCAAATAATGTTATGGAGCTGCAAGTTTTTTGAGGTCGTCTTCTCCCTCGGCGTAACCCGATGCAATTAGGATGTCGCCCGCTTGAATCTTTGAGTCTGGTTTTGGTCTTATACACTTGTCGCCTCTTTTTATGGCGAGAATCCACATGCCTGTTTCTTCGGGGATTCTGGCATCCTTCAAAGTTTTATTTGTCAACACAGAATTTTCGGCCACTTGCACATAGGTTATTGTTTCTTCTGCCTCTTCTATGGCGAGCTTTAAAACTGGGTGAGGCTCCAAACCCCTTAAAACAACTTCAGCTATTTGGGCAGCTGCATCGGCTATTTTTTCGGTTACTACGCCAAGTCTTATTAAACCAAGGAAGCCTTTTGCCTCCTCTTTTTTGAATTTGCTTGAAAGAACCAGCAGCTCAAACTCTGTGTGCAGCTTATCCATGTACTCTTCGAGTTTTTGCACTTCTTCGGCTAACTCCCGACTGTTTAAAAGTAGGGATGAATAGGCCAGGTCGATCATAAGCTCTGACGTGTCCTTAAGGTCTACGAAGCGTTTAACTATTTCCTCAAATTTCTTCTGAGTTTTCTCCGCCACGTTTAATCCTCCAGCTTGTCCATTTTTCCCTCGCAAAGTGCTTTAAGCTCCTTCAACCCTTCAAACGTGCCTCGCGCGATTAAAACGTCGCCAGCTTTGATTGTTTCCGTCTCCTTCGGGTTTATTATCCAGTTGTTCCCTCTGAAAATGGCGATTATGTCCACGCCCATTCTGGGGGCGAGTTCAAGTTCACCTAACTCTTTTCCAACCAGGATTGAATTTTCATGCACTTTGGCTTTTGCCAAGCGCTCTTCAACCCTCTCGAAAATTTCGCTTACAATTGGATGAACCCCAATGTTTTGGGTTACTATTGCAGCTATGTCTGCAGCAGCGTCAGAAATCTTGTCTGTTGCAGATGCCACTTTTGAAACACCGACCAACGCCTCAGCGTCTTTAGCGTCTCTAGCCGCCACCATGGTTGTCATTTCTAAATGGTAGGCTAACGTGTCTATGCGTTTCTCTAATTCCAGAACTTCTTCAGCCAGCTCCTTGTCGTTGAATAGGGCTGCTGAATAGGCCAAGTCGATCATAAGTTCAGAGAGGTTTTTCATCTCTCGGAGAAGCTCTCGGACCGGTATGGGCTTATACTCAATCTTCTCGAAGGAATTCATAATGTCTGGAGCGCTCCAAGCAGAGTATTTAAACGACGGATATTTTAACCCTTATCCTTGAAGAGGGCTAAATCCAAGTCAACAAAGTCAAAGCAACAAGCAGCGACACAGTTGTCAAAGTGTCAGCTAAAGAGCTTTCAATGGGGATTTCAAAATTGTCGGGGTCTAAGCCCTTCTGGTAGGTTATAATTGCCACTGAATAGGAGACTATGATGATTAGGATGGCGGCCAAAACATTGACGGTGAACAATAGCAAGGAAAAACGTGCAAGGTTTAGGGGCGTCAACATCCTTTTAATTGTTAGGGCTAAAATGGAATATGCGAAATACATTATCAAGGAAGCCGCCCATGCGCCTGAAATCTCTGTGAAGTGGTTTTTTATTGAGGAAAAGGAGGATTTCAAAGTGCCCAGAGCCAGTTTTGTTGTGGCTGTTGAGCCGACGACAGCTCCAACGTCGCCTACCGTGTCGATCAAGGCTGGGTAAACAACATAGACCGGATAGCTTTGGTAGACTTCTTCTTTTTCGCGTATAAACTCGTCCACTTTTCCTAAAATTGTTCCGGCAATATTAATTATGAAGGAAACCAAAACCAGTGTTAGGAGGGACTCCTTTAAAGTTTTGGTGAACTCTGGTTCCCGCATGTCCTTGGCCAACATATATAGGGCTGTGAACGACAGAGCTAAGCTTATTGTAGCGAAGGTGTACCGCCAAAATGAGTTAAATGCGAGGTGAGCGTTAAGCACAAAGATGTAGATGGCAGTTATTAGTAAGTCTGAAACGGTTGACTCTATGGGATATAGGATTATATCCGGGTCCAAGCCATGCTTGAAAGTGATGAAGGAGACCGTCAAAGTTAACGGAGTAATAACGGTTAAAGCCAAAGCCATCGTAGCCATCAACACGTTCAACATATCCCAAAACTCTGCGAGAAAGGCTCCAAAATAAATGGTCCTGAAAAGCACCGCAATCAAACCCATCAAAATGGTTGCTTCAAAAGTTAGGAATACAATTGCATGAAAAAGCAAATAGAAGCTCTTAGTGTTTCCAGAAAAGCGGGGCTGAACGGTGCCAAGGTGAAGGGCGGTGCTAAGCCTTCCACAGAACAAGCCGCCAATAACTCCCCGGGCGCTAAGAATTGGGGGGTAAGTTACAACAGCCCATGAAGCCCTCTCGAAAAGCCCAGAATAGTACGCGATTATGGTTCCGGCGGCTATGCCGAAAATGTTGAAGGCATAAGCCATCACCGACTGTCTCAGTGTTTTAACAAAACCAGGCTCAGCTTTCAGCATCATGGCTTAAATCCTCCACGGAAAAGCTGCGTTGGTAAAACTTGGAGCCTAGCTAGACAAAACCTTTCGGCATGAAGTGGGCTGGTCAGACGGCTTTTGGCGTTTCTGCATGCTTGCATTGCCTTGGTTGGCTTCATTATCTTCGCCTTCTTGGCGTGTTGGGCTTCTTTCCATTCTGCATAGGCACTCCTTCAGGCGCGCGTTTTTCAGCGTGCCCTCTAACTCCACTTTTACTGTTCGCTCCTAAACCATCAATGGTTATGGAACATCCTAATTAATTTTTCATTCAGATTCAAGATTCATAACCGTTTTAATTACTGAAACTAAAATTTCTCTGCAAAAATATGGAGCGTCATGTGAAGTGTATGCTGTTTGGATAAATATTGACGAAACCCTGCCATGGATTGAGCTTGAGGGCACATACCCTTCCAAAAGCGAGGCGCGAAGAGCTGCAAAAACTTTCCTAAAAAACGTTAAAATGAAGGTTGTCAATGTTGGCAGCGAACGCAAACCAATGAAAGCCGTAGTCACCGTGAAACGGTAAACATCAAGACATGTGAAAGTTAAAATGGTTTATTCTTCTCCTTTTCGGGCTGTGGGTAGCATGTGGCACATTTGCAAGCATCAAGCGTTGGAAGGTCTTCTTGATGAAGTTTACATATTACCTTCTCGTACCTTATGGCGGTGCATATTTCACAAAGTTTCTCTATGACTGTTTCCGGTGTTGCATCTTCTTTGGCAAGGGCTTCAGCCAGCTCTGAAATCATTTTCATGGCTTCATGCGACCGCTCTATTTGATTGGTTAACATTGAGCCTCTTTCACCCTTAAAATATTGAGTTATGGCAGCTGGCGTCAACTCCATTTTCTCAGAGGCCTCTATCTTGCGCATGTTATATTTCGCTATGAGTTCCTTAGTTACGAGCACTCTTATTGCTGGTAGGAGATATTTTACTACGACTACGCATGGGGGTTTCATTTTTTCTCCTAGTTATTTTTGGCGGTAAGTTTATATATTTTTAACGGCGTTAAAATCAAATTTAACGGTGTTAAAATGCCCCAAACACGCCTCGTTGAAATAGAAAAACTGCAGCCGCATGAAGAAGCAGACCCAGAACGCTTGAGAGAGTTAACCCAACAAATAGCCTTAGACAAAACCTTAAAGTACGCCATAGTAGCCGACGAAAAAACAAACCTCATCCTCGACGGAGAACACCGCTACAACGCCCTAAAAAGCTTAGGGTGCAGATGGATACCAGTAGTCTATGTGGATTATGAATCCCAAAACATTGAAGTTCACACATGGAGAAACAATCACCCCATAACCAAAAAAGATGTTATTGAAGCAGCCTTAACTGGGAAATTGTTTCCGCCGAAAACGTCAAAACACATGATGAAAAACAGCGATAACCTAGTGCACATATCATCCATCGAGAAAAGGGTGGACGCTCCACTAGAAGTTCTGAAAAGCAAACTAGAGTTTGTCGAAATGGAGAAAGTGAAAACCGCCATGCAAACAGACATGAAAGATGTTTTACCAGTTTATACAAGATTCCTAAAAACTGGGGTGGTGGACACCCCACTGATAGTGGATGAAAAGACAAATGTTTTGTTGGATGGTTATGAAGCCTTCCAAGCTTTGGAATTGCTTTCCGCCCAAAAGGCGCCAACGTTAAAAGTTGACATCAAAAATTTGGAAATAAAAACGTTGAACCTCCAACTTGGAAACTTAACAAGAGAAACCCTTTTAGAGGCTGGGCTCAAAGGGGCCAAGCTGCCACCCAAAAGTTTCGCTATCCTGACAGAACCTGTTGGAATAAACATTCCACTGGAAAGGCTGGTTAAAGCGGGAAGAGGGAACAGAAAGGCGCTTAAGGTCTACAATAGTCCACTGGAACTGTTGTGTGAAGGGTGGCCAACCCCGCTTGTTAGGTTGAATTCTCTTTCAACAGCCCAGAGAAGCGTTTGGGCTAAACTTGAATGCTATAATCCTTTCAGTAACAGCGTAAAAGACCGCGTAGGCTGGTACATGATAAAGGAAGCCCTCGAAAAAGGAGAATTAAAAAAAGTTTTGTTTGAGGCAACATCCACCAACACCGGAATAGCCCTAACATCCATAGCAAACATGCTTGGAGCCAAAACGAAACTTTATGTTCCAATGACCGTGCAAAAGGCAAGCGACATCTACCTAGAAGTCCTCGGAGCCGAAGTTGTTAGACTTCCGGTAGGCTTAACAGTCGAAGCCTTAACCCAAGTAGATGCAGAGGCAAAAGCCCACGGAGCCCTCCACTTAAACCAGTTTGAAAACGACGCAAACCTCAAAGCCCACCTAAAACACACAGCAAAGGAAATCGACCAACAACTCGCCAGTTTAGGTTTAAAACCAACATGCATAATCGGAGGCCTAGGCACATCCGGCCACATGAGCGCCATATCCATCTACTTCAAAACCAAATATGGCAACGACGTCAAAATAGTCGGAGTCCAACCAGCACCAAACCAAGCCATCCCCGGCATAAGAAGAATTGAAACAGGCATGAAGTGGGTCCACTGGACAAGCTTCGACCAAATAGTAGACGTCAAACAACAAGAAGCCATAGAAGCCGCCATAAAAATTGCAAGAAAAGAGGGCCTCCTAATAGGGTTAAGCTCAGGCGCCGTCGTCCACGCCTTCCAAAAAATAGCCGAAGAAAAAGGCGTATACGTCCTAGTCTTCCCAGACAGCGGATACAAATACGCAGAACAATTCGAAAAACACCTCACAAAACTAGAGAGGACTAGCAACTAATGGCTTTCCCAGCAGCCAAAAGATGTTGGAAACCCCTTTAGCCGCCCCGCCGTCTCCGTCGAAGCATCTGCTCCCTATCAATTTTTTCCAACAGCTTTTCGAGGGTCTTCGCCTTTACACTAAACTCCCTCTTCGAGACCGTGTGCCTCATTGGGCACAGCTCGTCTAAAGCTACGCCTTCACCCTTCACATACACAACTGGATAAAGACGGCAACCCAAAGGCCTAAAACGGTAAACCTTACAACACCCACCAGACCGACTGTAGAAATAGCACCATCCATCCACATTCCTCAAACGGGGAACACCATCATACATAACTACAAATTACCTTGGCGAGTAGCCAGCCCTCACAAGCCTCCTAACATCATCCTCTGAAAGTTCCATCTCAGTGTTCCGGCAACACCTCCCACAACGCAGACAACGCATACACAAACCCCTCCAAAACAATGAAAAAGCGCCGGGAGTGGGATTCGAACCCACGCGGCCCAAAACGGGCCACAGGCTCTCAAGGCCTGCGCGTTATCCACTCCGCCATCCCGGCCCAACCGCTATCACATAAAACAATTATTAACCTTAAATCTTTATCCAAGCCATGCAGCGGATTGCGAAACGAATCAGCTATAAGCGGGAAAAATAGAACTATTCTAATAAGGGCCCGTAGTCTAGCATGGATTAGGACGCTGGCCTGCGGAGCCGGAGATCCTGGGTTCAAATCCCAGCGGGCCCGCCAAAAACAAACCGCTTTCAGCAAAAGCAGCCTTTTACGGGCTGCTTTACTCGCTGGCTTGCGGGACCGTCCTGGGACCGTCCCAGATACATGGGGAGGACCGTCCTATGGCCGGTGACCACATAAGCGAACTCAAAA
>Ga0207433_10015478_pt1 | contig 10865 bp, 9 predicted proteins | sample YelNatPaOPGAMG01_FD_187559 | JGI IMG/M metagenome (GOLD analysis project Ga0207433, IMG submission 187559) | Hot spring thermophilic microbial communities from Obsidian Pool, Yellowstone National Park, USA - OP-RAMG-01 (SPAdes) (version 3) | ecosystem: Environmental > Aquatic > Thermal springs >...
ATGCAAGATATTTATATATGTGTGTGTGTGTGCATGTGTGCTCTGATGCGTGCACGTCAACGTTTCCATAGGCTCTTGGCCTCGTCGGGAATGCTTCGCATGTGCTGAGCGCATGCTGAACCCAAAAGCATTGCTTGTGACCACTGTTCCCCGTGGAGAGGCCTCCATCGAGGCACGCCCCAGGGCGCTGCGCGACCAGCGTTCAGCGCTCCCGGCACTAGCGGTCGTCGACCCCAAAGCGTACATCTCGCGCTGCCGCAAACGGCAGCATCCGCTGCAGTAGCATCTGCATGCCCGCTCGACCTGTTCCGTCCAGGATGTTCTCGGACAGCGCATTGTATAAAAGCAAGACATGCCGAAATCGTGCTTTCCAAGGCGGAGGACTTTTGCACTTTACTCCCATGCATTGCACTAGGTCACCATTAATCAAAGAGACTCATGGTGTCACTGCTCGGCGTAGCCGATTCGTGCTGTTTCACCAGATCGATCGGTGCAGCCGCCGCCACAGTCACCCCAGGCAAGCCATTCTGGAAAGGCAGCGACTCAAGCTGGCGAGCCATTGGCAGTAGTTTGTCATACTGTTCATTGAGGGTGCTATAAATTCGATGCTGTGCTTCGAAGAAACCGCGAACTTTGTTCCCAACCTCCCGCGCCACCCGATCCTGGTACTGGATCATTTCCTGACATAACAAGTCACTCTGGCGCATATACTCCTGGTATGCCTCCGTTAAAGCTGCTTGATTGCTGCTACCCGCCTCGACCTCAATGGCACGGTCACTGTACAGGGTTCGCGCCTTCTTGTAGTCCGCCTTGAGCGTCTCCACCCGCCGTAGCTCATCGGCTTCCTCCAGCGTCTTGTTGGTGAGCGGGTGGTCGGCGTAGTCCTTAAACCGGGCAGTGAACGCGTCTATTTCCCGTTTGAGCACCGTCTCCACTTCAGAAAGCTCTTTCTCCAACTTTTGGATGAAGATTACTTGCGCCGCAGACGGCTCTCGCGAGTACTCGTTCCGCTCGACGTTAAACTTGAGCGCACCGACGTTCCGCTTGTAGATGGTCAGGTACAGCGTTTGTAACTCCAGACCTGAAAGGATAGCGTCACGCAGCGATCGCCGATACGACGTAATGCGAGACGCTAGCTTCGATTCGTCTGCTCGGATACCACTCTGGATTTCGTTGAGCGAGTCTACTTTCGGGTTACGAGTCAAGTGCGTTCGCCGTCCGAACTTGTTCAAAACTCTCTGCTTCGCCTTTGAATACAGAGAAGACACTGATGTCGTTACTGATTTTCCGCGAGACTCTGTCGACATGGGACTTTGTGAGGGTGCAAGCACCTCTGCGTTCAAGGTTCAAGCTGGAACGCGAAACCGCTGCCATCATCGCGAACGAATTCGGCGAGACAGCTGGAACGCGCCGGCCATCGACTCGGCCGCCAGCAGCACACGCAAACGGTATTTATATATGAATTTCACGGAAAGTTGCATTGATGTCGGCGTGGTCTAGTTGGTTATGACGTGTGCTTCACACGCACAAGATCGCGCGTTCGAGTCGCGCCGCCGATACGAATTCCCTTTTTCGTGAACGACTCGAGCGCGACACGTGCAGGGTCAGCACAAACAGGCAGTTACACTCGTGTCAGACATGAATAGAAAAGGTCTGGTTTGCGAGTTCGGATGTGCACTCTACAGTTTTGGTTTCTTCCGTTTCTCACCGACACGAACCGCGGCACGCTGTTTCTGTGACTGCTTCCGTTTCCTCGCGCTCTAAGCTCCGGCTCTGAATATGCCGATGTCTCTGTATCCTCCAGTGGCGTTGTCACAGGCCCAAGGAAGTACACGGCAGCGTTGAACTTCTGATCACGCCGATTCCCGGCGTTGTCGACGCGTTTCATGCACTCATGGTCATTGCGATCTAGGCTTCGCTTGACACTTCAAGCGTCTTTGAATACAGCTTCTGTGCGCCCTTCGCAGCGGTGGCACTTGATTGTTCTCAGGGGTTCGCATAAGACCAGCAGCCGTCCGCCTCAGGGAGCCGTCTTGGAGCGCGCGAACGCTGGCTTCATCGCTCGATGCGTGCGCATGACGGGTGCAGACGGTACCCTCGGTGCCGTCATAGGTCCGCGCGACAAAGGTGTCGTACCCTACATCCATGGGCTCTTCCTCGGTGAGGCCATTGACAAATACCCTGTCCGTTGCGCAAGCAAGCGTGAGCTGTTCCTGTCGATTAAGGATTCATGGAACGCGACGTTGTCAATGATGAAACGAGTGTCGTCCGGAAAATCCAAGTCGGAGATCAAGTCGAGGCATTGCAATCCGCTTACGTTCCCTTTTCCAGAATTGGTGACTCAGCCTCTACTGGTAGCGATTGCTATAATGCGTGAGCAGCGAGTCCAGGACTTTTCTCTAGTGCAAAGCTTGAAGACAAGGGCCTCTTGGCGTATACCTCTCGTAAATTAGCATGCTGCTGTCGAATACTTGTTCCTCTTTTGCAACGATGAAAATGGGCTTTGTCGTTCGAATGGAATCGATTATTTGACGCAAGAAGTTCTATGAACTTTTGGCAGGAGCTTGTGAACAAGTACTCAAAGGAAGAAGCCATATTCTTTTTCTCATCACCCTCGGGAAGCATGTCGTTCTGCCTAGGTGTTGCCTTGAAAGAGTGAGATCGAAATCTTGAAGAATGCATGGTTTGTGCGTCCTGTACGCAAAGTCAGGGAAAGAATCGAAGCTCGCACCCATGAAATAGACAATCGTATCGGTTCTGTAGGAATCTATTTGAGAGGACGCCACAAATCCCCGTGATGCCGGTGATCGAATGCATTCGAGCGGGGCTGCGTCGATGCAGCCACTTCGAAACCACCGCCGACAATCCTAGAACGAGATGTGAATGTGGAATCCCCTATTGCTGCACTTGGAATATCGAGGCTGTAGATCGGATAAGAAAGTTGCGAATCACCAAAAGGTAAGAACAGAGAACGCAGGTCAATGTTCCATTTTAATCTCCTTGGTACAGCGCCTGCGTTGTGTTCTCTCGATACGCGTACCAGTGAACTCTGGACCTCGTGTGCCGGCGCAATCCGTTTTAGTTTGTTTCTCATGCAAGTACTTGAAAGCATGCTTTCGGTCGATCGCAGACACGTTGCGGAATGATGTGAAGATCTTAGTGCTCGCATGCAAAACAGGTATGAAGTTTACGAATTAGTCATTTTATGGTCAGCAAGTGAATGAAGCACATGCCCAGTATTCCCTATCCTGTACATCACATACACATACCCAAAACAGAACGTAGCCAACGCTCTCTACAAGACTGACTTGTAATCAATCCACTCCCTACCGGATGTTCTCTAAGAAATTCGATAAATCAAGCCACATCAAGTGAAGTTTCCACACCGTCCCTACGAGCGGTAATGAAGGGACACTGTCCTCAAATCCGCAGGGACCAGACCGAACGCAACTTCCGCACACGAACCGGCATACAGCACCATTCTCTCTTGCCACCTTGATCAATGCGTAGCTGTGTCCAAACGAACTTACCGCATCGCCTTGCTTGGCGCATGGAAGTTTTTTTAGTTGACAACACACTTTCAGAGGCCAGCCTTCTCCGATTGTACGCCTTTTCTTTTCGTTGTTCTTTGTTTCAGTGCGCGGTGAAGCATCCATCGATCCATACCCTACTTCCAAGTAACATTATCCGTACTCCTTCTCGGATATAATCGTCGTTTCGTACGTTCAATCGTGTGCCGATTGCTTGCCCTGGTAGTGCGCAATGGCGCCTAAACCGCCGATGCGGTCGCCGCACGCAGACAGAACGGCGTTGCCGTACCACAGATGGCGCCGGCTCGAGGGGTGACCCACTCGATACGGGGTCGGAGTACATCATTATTCTGGGAGCCTGCAAACTGTAAAGATAGACTCATTGCCTGCGGCAGTGAAGCGATATACTGGGAGTCAACTGGGACCAGCGTTACGCCCAATGATCCCGTTCACGGTCCCAGAATGAACTGCACTGCGGACGAGTAGCTTAGATCTCACGATAACACTAGACAATGGGGGAGCATGAACCACAAGCCTGGGGAACCTTCTTGCACATATCAAGGATCCGTACAAGGAAAAGTTGCGAGATGCGATCAGAAACCGTGTCGATTCGTACTCCAAGAGTATTGTAAAGGCGTCGTCAGGACTGATGCAATTGGTAAGGGAGATGAGTCGCGACGTGACGGACATGGAAACGGTCGAGGTTCCGGACGAGTTCTTCGACAAGACCTATATTCGTCACCTGATGCTTGGTACGAGGGAAGCGTCGAGGAGAAATGAGCGAGTGCATGCCCTGCACTAAAATTACGCAGAATCCCGCCCCAACGGTACTCGATACAAGGGTGACGGGAATATTTACACCTACGGGGCGAAAAGTACCTCAGAAACCTGATGAACGAGTTGACAATGAACCTCGAACGTCTCATGATACGCGCCGTGTTTGCACTCTACCCGGGCATCTCTCGCAAGAGGATATAGACGATTATCAATGGCATCACGAACGACCGCCAGCATGAGCAGGAGATCGAATTCGTCTATGAGAAGGCGTCACGCAGGAGCACGAATGAAGCTTCTGTCATCCGTGCGGTTATACAAGAGCATCGTGCAGTCTTGGGGTTGGCGAATCTAACAGACAAGATATCAGAGCTGAAAAAACATAAGGCAAGATACTATCGCCTCGTCCTGCGGTATTTCGTGATTTTGGACCGTGAACTCGAACGCAAGGCAGAGATGAAGCTGAGTGAGGAGACAAATAAAGAGTGGGAGAGACGGAAGGCGTTCCTGATGGGTAAGCGCTTCAACGTGGTTCCAATGTACAACATCAAGTCACATTTTTGAGTATCGACTCCGGCGTCCTTTACGGCATCTTTAAGGAGATCAGTCTGGAGTTCAATGTTAGCAGGAAGGACTTCACCGGTGAAAAGCGGGAGACGTACTGGAAGACTATCTTCGATTTCAAACGTCTTAAAGTGAGCAAACAAAAGGTATTCACTAGGATGATCGAAACCGATGGAGTAGCCTTGTGTGTACACTATCGGCAGTTGAAGACAGATCGTCCAGTTCCGCCCTCGGCGAACCATGAAGATGAGAAGGAGGCGGATCCTGCGACGCAGGAGTTGGAAGATAACGACCTCGTCGTTGGCGTGACGAAGGATGAAGATGGGAAGGATGCGGAACCTGCGACGCAAGAGGTGGAGGATAACGACCTCGTCGTTGACGTGACGAAGGATGAAGATGAGAAGGAGGCGGATCCTGCAACGCAAGAGGTGGAGGATAACGACTTCGTCGTTGACGCGGTGAGGCATGAAGAAAAGAAGGAGGCGGGTCCTGAGACGCAGAAAGTGCAGGATAACGAATTTGTCGTTGGTGCGGACCCAGGAAGCACAAATATCATAACCATCGCAGCACCGAAGCGTGCGAAAGATGGTACTGATGGTAACTTACGTCAGAAAGACATGCGTCTTTTGAGGTTCTCGAGAGCGAGATACTATCGAGAATCGGGAATCATGAATGCAAGGAAGAAAATCGAGACGTGGAATTCAGGAATGAACGAGCACCTGGAAGCTTTGAGCGAGGTGACAAGCCGAGGAGCGGATTTTAAAGCTTTTCGGGAGTTTATGGAAGTTCGCGTTGCTCATTGGGATGCGCTGTGGGAGGAGGATGCCAAGCCCCGGTGGGCTCGTTTGCGAATGAATTTGTATTGTGGGAAGCAGGGGGCGTTCGCGAATTTTTTCAATGAGTTGAGCGCCTTGAAGGGGAATGAAGGTCAGAGGCTCGTAGCAACATACGGAGCAGGACACTGGATGACCCAAAAAGGAACTACACCAGCTCCAACGACGAGAACGTACACGGAGTGCGCAAGGCGTTTCGTTACAATACTTGTAGGTGAGTTTCGCACATCGTATACACACCATGAAGTGGCGTGCACACTTCAAAGGGTCGGGATAGAAAAGTGCCAGAGGAGCCCTGAGGATATAAAAAGGTATGGACCGCTGACGGAAGAGCATATGGAAAGGATGTCGAAAGTTCGTGGACTACTTGCATTAGGAAGTACAACCAGTGATGGCAAGAAACGGATGGAGTTTGTGAACCGTGACTTTAACGCCGCTGTCAATATAACGAAATGTGCGGTGCTGGAGAAAAGACCTCCAGAATGGACAAGAGAAAACTTTGTTGGACAACCTCTCAAAGTCGAACTATATGAGAAAAAACTGGAAGCAGTGGCGGATGCCCGGTCCAAAAAGACGGGAGGCGTCTGCACCTCAGTTGAAGACTTCTTGTCCAGGGCGTACGGTTCGCCACTACTGTACACGCCCGACGTCGTTCGAGTTTAGAACGTCGCTTGGTGCGGCAAACAGCCCGTCAGGCTCCCACTCTACCTGATGGACAGTGATACGGACCTGTCGTCGTTGGAATGCTCTGTCGGTGACGACCGGCTCAGCGACACAGCACTGAGTGGGCTGGTGTCGCCGAGAGCGGGCAGCCCACCGCTGAGCGCCGACAGCGAGGAGCTCGCCCCAGACCGCACACCCGAGTCGCTTGATTGGATGCAACTTGTTGCACAGCTAGCACGTTTATGTAGGGTGGAAGAAAGAGGGGACAGGTCGTCTGGTACCGTTCTTTCACAGCCGAGCGAGCAGTGCCTGGCCCTCGAGGAGGTACACCCCACCGACCTGAACGCGACGGGGCAGCCGCCTGTGGCCTCGACGAACGCAAACCCCTGGACGACACAACTTGAACACCATTTGAACTGCCTTATTTGCGCTGAGCTCCCTCGCGAGCCGCTTCTCTGTCCTTCGTGCGGGGTCTTGTTTTGCGAACGGTGTGCGACGAAGTGGTGGCGAGAGCCCAGCACGGCGTCGTCGCAGGGACACCGTCGTATCGCGAGCACACAACCGTGTCCACACTGTCGACAGCCCGTTGCTCGTCACGAACTGGTGCTGGTGCGTTGTCTCCGCGAGCTGCTGCAGAACATCCGCCGAGGCCCGAAACTGGCGCTGCCAGAGCAGCCAGCGGAAAAGAATCCAGGTGCACCGCGATCCCTGTCAGCGCTGAAGGCAACATTATGGTGCTGCTCGGTCCACGCTCATGAAGCTGTGCGGTATTACTGCCAACGCTGCAATCGCTTCATATGTGCGGAGTGCTGTGCTCCGCTGCCCGAGTGCGAGCATCGCTACCATCCGCTGGAACGCGCCCACGAGCGACTCCAAAGTTTGGCATCTGAGCTAGAGCAGGGTTTGCAACCGCTTCGCGAGCGCCTTCAGCGTTTCGAATGCCAACTGCTCGAGTACGAGCAGACATCTCGATTCTTTCTGCGGCAGCGTGAAGCGCTTTCCCAGCGTATTCAACGTTTCATGGATTCCGTGCTCGAGCAGATCGATACCCAGGTCCAGCAGCGGATCCAGTCCCAGCAGGCAGCACGTACGCGTCTTGTGGACATGCGTATGCATCTGCGGCGGTTACTCCGCGACATGGAACGTCGCCTGCTGGCGTATCGTCAGGACATTGCAGGGCATTATGCGGAGCGCGCACACGCCCTCCCCAGCAGCGCTGAGTCGCTCTTACGTGCACACCAGGAATGGAAAGAGCGCTGGGAAGCGCTGAGCGCGCTCTCCGTCATAGATGCATCCGACGCGGTATGCAGTGCGTGGAGCGAATCCGCTGGTACTACGATGTTGGTGGCGCTTCCCGAGGACCAAGCACCTATACCGCTGAAATGTGCGGTGCTACCACCATTTGTATGGGCCCGTGTTCCCGGCACGTTGAAGGTATGCGGTTTGCGGTGGCAAGTTCAATGGATGGATGCCTGCTCCTGGGACGCAACGCGTTCGCCGCGGATACCTGACAGGAAGACGCCGCCTCGGGCGCAGCGCCCGACCCCCAGCGATGGAGTCGCTGCGCATGCGGGGCCACTGGCGCGATCCGAGTCTCGAGGTCTGCTTGTGAAACTCGAGCATCGACCAGGACTGGAACGCGAGCCGGAGGATATTCGTTTGCAGCTGGAATTCGTGGTCATGCATCAGCAACGAAGTGTCTGGGGCGGCCTCTTCTCCGTGAACGCAACGGATGGCTGGCAAGCGATGCTGGACGTGCCTGATACAGTTGTTGTTGTTGTTGAGCGGGCTCGGTGCCCTCAAGAAGAGCTGCAGGTTGGGCTCCGCTTCCCGGACATTGTGGAGCACAGCAAGCAACAGACAGCGTATATTCAGTGGATGGAGCAGCGACAAGCTCCGGATCAAGAGTCTGTGGACCGTTCGCGTTCAGCCATTTGAATTCCCGAAGCGCTTCTCGAAGCCGGCTAGACGGTGTCGGTGCGGCAAGCGCCTCGCGGAATAGATACGTATACTGGTCAGCGAGAGGCGCCGACGGCACGCGATGGGGCCAGGTTCTCGGTACCAACGAGCGTGTAGCGTCCGATGTACAGTGCATCAAGAACCACAATGCACAACTTTCCGACCGGTGATCATCTGAAGTGCACGAGCCCGACAACCGAGCAGGACATTCCGCCATCTGGGAATGTCGGGCGTCCAGCGGGACTTGCGGAAGCGGATCGACATCCACATCCACAGTACGTTTTGCAGAATATAGCGTAGGCGAGGCCACGAATGAGGCCACCGATGGCCTCCCTTGACATGCCCAAGTATGCGGGCTGCCTCATCTCATTCAGAGGGCGTTTCCGCAGCGAGTGCGCGTTCCATGCCTTGACGCGCCTGCATGCACATAGAACGCGGTTCGGCACGTCGACTTGCTGCAAAGCTGCCCTAGGTGTACGCTGCTTGCGCGTAACGTCCTGTGGTGATATGCGCTGTGCTGCCTGAGCAGTTGATACGTCGCATCCACGCTGCTGCTTGTGTTCCGTCGACGACCGTCAGCACTTTCGCTCTGAACCTCAGTCGATCCAAGTACGCCGTATCACCGATAGACGCGAACTTTGCCCGTCGAGTGCGCTTGTGGTCGTTCGCCTGACACACCGCCACATCGTGGAACCAGCAACGGCATGCGTAGCTTGCGATACCGTGTTCACCGCGTCGATCCCTGACATTCACATGGGCGTTGCAATCCAGCCTGATTTCAAATGAAGCGCATGAACGCTCCAGAGGTGCAGTGCACGCCAATTTCACGAAATCGCACGCCCAGGTGCATCCTGGCACATCGTCGACATCAAGTCTCGCACGAGTTCCAGCTCCTGTACTGACATTTTTTTACCGCGAGCATTAGACACAGCTGTTTATGAGCGCGACCCCATCATTTCTAAATGATCGCTATTTGTCATCAGCAGGTGCGCTTTCGCGGTGCGTACGAGGTAGGCCTCACTGGCTCTCGGTCACGAGTCATCTCTTGTTCATCGCTTCCCGGGATATCCATTGCACCTGCGTACTCGAGCGATCCCTCGTTGGATGCAGCAATCCCATGCAGTCAGGAGAGCACCATCTACGCCGATGATGCACAGCTGGTAGTGTCGCACGTGTACGCCATGTGAATAACGGCGACAGACGCATACCCCGAAACGCATCAGGATTCGACGTTCGCTTCTGTACCGATCGATATTGCGGATGTTGGCGATGCCCGGTTCACGGAAACGATCCTAGAGCATCGAGCGCATCAGGTCTCGTTCATCGCTTCGATATAGCGTTGAACTTCAGACGGTGAACCCAGGACGACGGGCGTCCGCTCTATAAGCAAAGTGATACGCTTATCCAGCAGACTCGTCGAGGTGCGACTACCGTCCGAGCTGCGACCTCCCACGGCTTCGACAAGAAACGCCAACGGCAATGCCTCGTATACGAGCCGTAACTTCGCCTTGCCCGGAACACTCGGATTACAGAAGATGCCCTGTCCCTTTGCGATGATTTGGAAGACATCCGGTGCCATGGCTCCCGAGTACCGCAGCGTATAGCGTGACTCGATCCAGGAGCGCACCATACGATCATAGGGTGGCAGTTCCTGCGTTGCTCGCAAGTTGCCCGGCGCGAAGAGCGACGCGCTCGAGTGTCGCAACAGGTCGGGGCTCCACTGCTTGAGCAGTCGCCAGCGAGTGTCGTTCGAAGTTGTCCAGCGAAAGGATGCAACACCGCCTGGCCAGTCACTCGACATGAGGCCGGGGTCGACTGCCACCACCAGCACCAGACGTGGACCGTACAGGGTCACCGCAGCGGCAACCATATCGCGTCCCTGGCACCCAACCAATCGTTCTGCTGTCCGCCAGACACCGAAAATTGACCCGACGCTGAAGTTGCTCTCCAGTACCGACGAGCCATCCAGGGGATCAAACGCTACGGCGTACTTGTGCCCCGGCCCGCGCTGCTCAGTGGGGTTCTCTTCCGAGCTCACGTACGATACGCACGGAACCTGCAGAAGACGACTTCGCGCAAGATGATCAGCTGTGAGGTCTTCGGAGAGCTGCGCGTCGCCGAAAGCGTTGTGCTGCTGTCCAGGAGCAGCCGCTACTGCGGACGATGAGACGTCTTGTACTCCGTTCCGCAGAACCTGATCAATCGAAACCGAAGCTTCAGCGATAGCGTGCACTATCTGTCGCAAGTCTGGGTCTTTTACTTGTTCGAGGAAGTTTTCCAGATCCATCCAAACGCTGGGCAACTCGTCTCCACAAGCGATAGCGATAGCTCCGGGTGCGACCCCAGTCCCTCCGGTGCTGCTGCGGTGCGCGCTGCTCCGGTTCGGGCCGCGTGCTCCTGCGCACCTTGCTGCGATACGTATGACAAGTCTGTTGTCCCTGGTCGCCGCAGCGTTTACAGAAAAGACTACCGTACATAGGCGCTGCGCAACGAGTCTCCCGTCTCGTGGAGTGGCATCCCAGTGGCCTGGCGTGTCCCCTGT
>Ga0207433_10015481_pt1 | contig 10862 bp, 6 predicted proteins | sample YelNatPaOPGAMG01_FD_187559 | JGI IMG/M metagenome (GOLD analysis project Ga0207433, IMG submission 187559) | Hot spring thermophilic microbial communities from Obsidian Pool, Yellowstone National Park, USA - OP-RAMG-01 (SPAdes) (version 3) | ecosystem: Environmental > Aquatic > Thermal springs >...
GAAACTGGCGTCGCACATACAGGCAATCACTCTTTGTCATCATTTGGCCCCACACCATTCGATAACGGCTGGTCGATCGCAATACAGTGGATGTCATACCGTTTTCCTGTTCGCCCGGGCAGCACCTACACCCTCTCCGTCTGGATCAAAGGCGAAGATGGGTACAATCCAACTACCAGTTTAATTACTGCTTTCCTATGGTTGTACGATAAAGCCGGGAACTTTATTGGTGCGTCATCAGAGAAGTTGCACCCTCCACAACAATTGAATGCTTCTTGGGTGGAGATTAGCAGTTCCGTTGCGGTCCCGCCAGATGCCGCTGTGGTGCAGATATCGTTGAGCTATCAGAGCACCGATTCTTCTGACCGAAACAAGGTCTACTTCGACGACATCGCCCTCGTCGGACCCGATCCCTATCCCTACAAACTCTACCTGCCCGCTGTCCTCCAGAACGCCACGGGACAGTAAAACAAACAGGACTGACGGTATCCTGGCTTCCTTGCCACTTGACAAACCCGCCAACCGATGTAAGATTGGCTTGGCTGATGAGAACTCTCGCGGAACGACACCTTTTTGAGCCAACAGTTCTTGGGGACAAGGAGGGGGCAAAATGAGAGTTTTGCTAAGGTCTTGGCTGGCCCTGCTTTTGGTTGCCGGGCTTGTTCTTCTCAGCTTCTCACCAGTCCAGGCTGACCCATTGAAATGGGATATCTCTATAACCTACTCCAACGGTTCGCACTGGACCGCTATGGCCAGAGGCAACGACGCGATGATGTCGGCCACCGGCAACGCCGATAAGGTCACCAACCTGCTCCTGCTGGTCAAGCAAGATCACGCCACCTACCGCCTGCACATCGTCAACGGCAGACTGCTGCAAAACGACTTTGGTAATGGCACGCCAGGAGCGGTGACCCAGATGCTCGTGGCGCTACTCTCCCAGGTCGGCCAGAGAGATCAACAGATACTTAAGGCCGTGGGCCTAGCCATCCTCAGCACCCCTGGCCTTAGCCCAGACTTCTGGGGGCCGGATATACTCGATAAAGCATCGCCAAAACTGTCTCTCAGTTGTTAGCAAAACCGCACGACGCGAAGACTTCAGCGAACGTTAGAGGAAGAAGGAGCAAGCGGGTGCGAGCCCTGATCACCGCTTCTTTCCACCGACCCTCAGCGGCGTGAGGACTGCCTTCTTTCAGTGACAGGGGAAGCCTTGTCCCGCTACCGCGGGACAAGGCTTCCCGGCGCACTCAGAAGACCCGCAGACGCCTCCCGTCCAAACTCGCGGCCCACAAGGCAGAACACAAGGACACCCGGAGTGACCGACGAGTAATCAAGCGGCTTGGCCGCAGACAGCGCAATCGCACCCGCACCTTCGCCCAGCAGACCGCGAAGCAGCTCATGAATTGGGCACCCAGGATGCCGTACTTGTCTTCCAAGACCTGAGCGGCATCCCCCAAGCCCGAGAAGGGCAATGTCCAAGGCAAGGCCCTGCGCCGGCGTCTCGCCCTCTGGCAGCGGCGAGAGATACATACCGCCGTCATGAGCAAGGCTCAGGAGCTAGGGTTGGCAGTGGCCGGGTCGACCTCGGCCTACACCAGCCAGACTTGCTCGCATTGTGGTCTGCGAGGTATCCGCAAGCGGCACAACTGCACCTGCCCGCACTGCGGCTGCCAAGCTCAGGCCGACATTAACGTTGCTCAAAACATCCGCCTCCGCCATACGGTCTCTCGGGACCGTGGGTCTCTGTCAGCAGACCCCGAAGCCCTGCTCGTCTCTGCCGAGTGAGGGCAAGACACCGCCTTCAGGTGGTAGCTGACAATCCTGTGAACGGCGATTGTCTGCAGGAGATAACAGGGGGCTGCTGGTCTGGCGCAAGGCTGATACCTGGACGGCCTTCACCGATGCCTACCGTACCTTGGTGAACGGACCCTATGGCCTTCAGTAGCGCCTCAACTAGTGCTGGGCAGGTTGCTGTCACACTATATGTTGTGAGTACGCATGGAGGGACTCGAACCCCCGACCCACTGCTTAGAAGGCAGTTGCTCTGTCCACCTGAGCTACAGGCGCGCAACACAGATCCTAGTGCCCCAAAGGGAACACGAGCGTCCAAACCGTGCACTGGGCTTCACAAGCAACGCAATTATAGCCCGCCAGCCCACCACCGTTAAGGCTCCAGACCGCCTGAGCCTACCCCACGTTTGGTTGCTTATAAGAAAAGCCTCCGGATGGGGTTTGCCCGACCACCACCTATCACGGAGGCTTCACGATGAGATTCTACCGGCGCCTCCTCCCCCTTGTCCAGTCGCTCTGGCCCCTTCTTTTGCCCGCTCAAGCCGCGAATCTCGCTCTACTCATCGGCGCCATCCTCACTAGACACACCTTGTCTCCCACCAGCCTCGCTCGTTTGGGCAACCCTCGCTGGGTGGGGCTGCTCATCGACTGGACTAGCTTCGATGCCGTCTTGCCCCCACTTGCTGGTGGCGGTCGGCGTCCCTACCAAGTGCTCACCATCGCCATTTCTATGCTGCACCATTCCCAAGAGCAACCAAGCATTGGGTATGCGTCAGCAGGCTCTACCTATTACGGATCTGCCTTGCTATTCAACACTCTCGCCCAAAGCCTTGACAACCGGTTAGCACAAACCTATACTGACTGCGGGCGAAGGCAGGTCGCTTCAGTGGATGGGAGTCGGCGCATGGACGTCGGAACGCTTCTTCTGATGGCGGGTTTGGCCTACGGCTTTGGTCTCCTCTGGTACAACCTTATTCCAGCGCAGGTGGCGGGCCCAGTTTGGCGCGTGCTCGCTTACCCTTTCCTTGGCCTCTACGTGGCTGAGGCGTTTCTAGCCCCCGTGCTGAAGTTCGATCCCAGCTTCGGCGGCATTCATCTCATCTCGGCCATCATCGGTACCATTGTGGCAGTGGTGGTGGACTGGGCGATAATGTCAGTCAGACGTCCAACTACCACGTAACCAAAGCTCTCTGCCCTCCAAGCGGCACTCTGTACGCAAGCGTTGTGCTAGCCTGACCTGCCTTCGCCCCCGGGGCACCCCTCAGCAGGCGTAGTACGATTTCCCGGATCGGGCCCTCCCGAACGAGCGTGTTAGGCCCGGTTTTTGACTCCGCTGCCTTTTCTCGTCCAACTGCTTGACACTGAGCTTGCATCTGCGCGACCGGACTGCTGTGCTCAGTCGAGGTTATCCCCCCTCTGCCTGAAGCCTAGGCTAGCAGGGGATGTCATCGGCTGGAAGTTAAGGGGAGTACACCGACGCGGCCGTCGTTCTCGTTGTAAAAGAACACGCCAGCCTTTCCGTAGCGACTCACCATTATGAAACCTGGCGTATAGTGCTTGAGCACGAAGGATTGGGGGTTCTGCTCATAGTTAGGCCCGGTTCCATTGACTTCCCATTGCCAGCAGGTGTTATCAAACCCGAAGTGAGAGACTTCCACCGGGCTACCACCAGTCGCTCTCACCTCGATCTTGGGAGCTGCGCCAGCAGTCCTCGGAATGAGCGAGGTGAGATCGGCCAGGCCTGGGACCGCTTCCTTCTCCCAGATGTGAGACCCAGCCAGGACTACTCCGCCAATCTTCCCTTCGCTCTCATTGCCGATGATCAAACCCAGTCTTCCGTAGCGAGCGATCATGAGCAAGAACATGCCGAGGCTCGAGCGGCCAGCATAGTGGTCTAGAGAGTAGTATTTCGGGTTCGGCCTGAACTCCGGCAGTGCTCGACCTGCCACCTCATCGTGCTGATAACGCCCGTTTACCCACAGACCAACCTCGACCGGGCCACCGTAGGATCGTATCTCAAAACGGCCTCCTTCCTGCCAGGTGACTCTGGCGAGATCGGGCACATCAAGGCTGTCAAATGAGCCGCCCTTGAGCACGCAGTAGGTGACCTGCCCGTCGTTTTCTCGCAAGAAAACCACGTACATCACGTCCTGCCCACCAAGAACCATCACGCACGTACGGTAGTGCGGCAAAGGAAAGAACTGGGGGTTGGCAGCGTACACCGGTTGTGCCTGGCTACCGACTTCAGTATAGAAGTAATACTGCTTGCCTGGGTCCCAACCAGCGATGAAGCTGTTCCCCCTCACCTCCACACCGGTAGTCGGATTCGCCGGTGTCCCGTTGCTGTCAGTAACGAGGTATGACACCTGCACTGGCCTCGTCGGGTCCTGCGCCTCCACTTCAAGAATAAAATCGGTCGCCCACCACATCCGGTGCTCGGGATTGGCTAGTGCGGTCAGTTTCACAAGTGACTGATCATCTACCAGCACTGTCCCTGATGAGGTCTGGGTAGGGAAGGGACTCGGCGCTGGTGGCGCAGGGGGAGACACCGAGGGCGGAGTGACAGGACTCGCCGCACCACCCTCCACTCCAGTGATCTCAAGATAAGGGAAGGTCTCTTGTTTGACTCGGCCGGGGCAGCCGACCTCTCCCGAAAACAGTCGCACATATCCCTCAAATACCTTCGGCTCCGAATACCATCGCCTAACGCCTGACGGCAGCTTGTCTGTCGCAAACACGGTCTCACCGGAGTCATCACGAAACGTGACTCTTTTGTCGAAGCCAACGTGCCCCGGGCATAGCGGCAGAGTAGCAACGTCCAGGCCAAGCCCCTTTATCTGCACAAGCTTGTCCCTCAACTGGTCAGGCGAGCTCTTGATCCACTCAACCGTTACCAAGGCAACGCCAGTCGCACTCGGCGTCACCTCGCCTGTTCTCTCCGAGATCACGGCAGTCAACGTTGGGGAAGGTTGGGGCCGCTCGGGAGTGGCCAAGGCAGCTAGCTCGGTGGAAGTCGCCGTAGCCGGAACAGTCACGGTTGATACCGCGGTCGGCGACGCTCGCCCCACACCGGTAGAGGTGCAAGCGCCCAGGACTAGAGCCGAAGCACACAAGGCGACAAAGAGCGTCGAGTGTCTCACTCCGTCCAGGCCTCGCAAGCATCTTCAACAAAGCTAAATCGACTCAGGCAACGGGCCTTGCGATTATCCTAGCACTGAATCACCGAGTGCGTCAACAGCCTCTTGCCGTACGGTAGGGCCATGTCAGAGTCAGGTTGGGACTGTCCCGATGAGAGCGAGCGCTCGGTTGGCCGAGGCGCCATAGTGGCGAACCGCATCGGCGATGCTTGTCCAGCCGTGCGCCCGAAAGAGGTTGAGCAGGACATTGCACAGCGCCGCCGGCTCGACCGGGCGTCAGCAGAAAGATCCACGGATACCGTTGCCCCCGGCGCTTGGGAGGGCCTGGCACCTTCGCCAAGGCTTCCACCAGTGCCGTATACTTGCGCTAGTCCATCGCAAGCCCCCCTCCTTTGGTGTCGCACAAGGGGATTATCTACGATGATCCGAATTCGACATGGCCCTACCGCTCGCCAGGGTGATGCAGCCGGCGGCCCGGGCCCCCTCACGATTAGGCGAGCAGGTGGTCAGGGAGGTTGCCCCGGCAAGACCTGCGCAAAGCGCGATTGAATTGACACATAGTCTTCGATTGGATAACATAGGCTAGGCAGTTAGGGCAGCGACTGCCTCTCATAGGCCGCACATTGGTCACCTCGGAGGACAAGGCATGAGCGAAACCGGCGGAGAAAGCAGCCGCGGCACGAAGGCCCGAGCCGCAGTTGCCACCGGACAGGGGAGGTCCCGGCGCAGCAAGTCTGCTCCTTCCCCTACGAACGAAACGGTGCCCCCGAAGGACAAAGTCGAGGCCCCGCAAGAGCCGGCTGAGGAGGAAGAGGAAGAGATCGAGCCTGAGGCTGTGCCAGCGGGCGAGGAAGCTGAGGCAGAAACCGAACCAGAGGCCGAGCTAGAAGCGGAAGAAAAGCCGGCCGGCGGACGCCATGTTGACGTCTCCCAGCTCTCGGTCGATGACCTGGTGCGTATGTACCTACGCGAGATCGGCCGGGAGCCTCTGCTCACATCTGCAGACGAGGGCGCCCTCGCAGAAGCGATCCAAAAGGGGATGAAGGCCGCCGAAGAGCTCAAAAAGATCACCCCCGACGACGAGCGATGGAAGGAGCTGTACGAGACCTACCGACGCGGTGAAGAGGCTCGTCGCCGGCTGGTGGAAGCGAACCTTCGCCTGGTGGTTAGCGTTGCCAAGAAATACGTCGGTCGCGGCATGGCTATCCTGGACCTCATCCAGGAAGGAAACATCGGTCTGATGCGAGCGGTCGAGAAGTTCGACTACAGCCGCGGCTTCAAGTTCTCCACTTACGCGACCTGGTGGATACGGCAGGCCATCACCAGAGCCATTGCTGATCAAGCACGAACCATTCGCATTCCGGTTCACATGGTCGAAGTCATCAACAACCTTTCTCGCACCTCTCGTCGCCTGACGCAGCAGCTGGGCCGCGAGCCCACGGTAGAGGAGCTGGCAGAGGAAATGCAGGTACCGGCCCAGAAGATCCGTGACGTCATACGCGTCTCGCTAGAGCCGATTTCGCTGGAAACGCCAATTGGCGATGAGGGGGATAGCCGGCTTCACGACGTGATCGAAGACGGGCAAACGCCAGCCCCGGCCGACCTGGCCTCTTACCAACTGCTGCGCGAGCAACTTGAGGAGGTGCTCGACTCCTTGTCCGATCGCGAGCGAAGGGTGCTCGAACTGAGGTTCGGGCTCGAGGACGGGCGACGGCGAACCCTGGAAGAGGTTGGTGCCGAACTAGGAGTAACGCGCGAGCGTATCCGCCAAATCGAAGCGAAAACCCTGCGGAAAATTCGACACCCGCGCTTCAGCCGGAAGCTGAAAGACTACCTCGAATAAGCACCTCCGCCCTTCGCTGGCACTGGCGCCCTGCCTGGTGTATAATTCCCATTCGAGAATGGAACATACGTTCCGTTCTCTTTCGTTCTGCGTGGGCATCCTTTGACGCCGCCCACCAGCCACCACGAGGGAGGATATGCCCGAGTTCAAAGTGGTCTCGGACTTCGAGCCGACCGGCGATCAGCCACAAGCCATCGCCGCCCTAGTAAGAGGCATCAAGGAAGGATACCGCCATCAGACGCTGCTGGGCGTGACGGGCTCCGGCAAGACCTTTACGATGGCCAAAGTCATCGAGGAGGTACAGCGGCCCACTCTCGTCTTGGCCCATAACAAGACACTGGCCGCGCAACTCTACAGCGAGTTCCGCGAGTTCTTCCCGCACAACGCCGTGGAGTACTTCGTCAGCTATTACGACTACTACCAGCCCGAGGCTTACATCCCTCGCACCGATACGTATATCGAGAAGGATGCGACTATCAACGACGAGATCGACCGGCTCCGGCACGCCGCTACCCAGGCCTTGTTCACCCGGCGCGATGTCGTCATCGTTGCCTCCGTCTCCTGTATCTACAGCCTGGGCTCCCCAGAGGACTACAACCAGACTGTCATCTCGCTGCGCAAAGGAGAAACCCGCAAGCGCGACAAAGTGCTGCGCTTTCTCACCGACATCCAATATGAGCGCAACGACGCCAACCTCACTCGCGGCAAGTTCCGCGTGCGCGGCGATACGTTGGAAATCTACCCGGCCCACGAGGAGATCGTCTTTCGGGTCGAGTTCTGGGGAGACGAGATCGAGCGTATCGTCGAAGTGGATTCCCTCACCGGCGAAGTACTGGTCGAGCGCACCCAGGTGGACATCTACCCGGCCAAGCACTTCATCACCACTGCGGAAAAGCTGGCCTTGGCCTTGGCCGACATCGAGGCCGAACTGGAGGAGCGGGTCAGTGAGCTGGAGAGTCAAGGGAAGCTGCTCGAAGCCCAGCGGCTGCGCCAGCGCACTTGTTACGACATGGAGATGCTACGGGAGGTTGGCTACTGTAGCGGCGTCGAGAACTATGCGCGACATTTGGCGCGGCGGGAGCCTGGTAGTACACCCTGGACGCTGCTCGACTACTTCCCTGACGATTTCCTGATGTTCATCGACGAGTCGCACATGACGCTTCCCCAGGTCCGCGGTATGTACCACGGCGACCGGGCTCGCAAAGACGTGTTGGTGGAGCACGGGTTCCGACTGCCCTCGGCCATAGACAACCGTCCGCTCACTTTTGAAGAATTCCAGAAGCATCTGAATCAAGTGATCTACGTCTCGGCGACGCCGGGAGAGTACGAGCTGGAGCATAGCCAGCAGGTGGTAGAGCAGATCATCCGTCCCACAGGACTCGTCGACCCTAGCGTAGAAGTGCGGCCTACTCGCGGCCAGATCGATGACTTGATCGGCGAGATCAGACAGCGCGTGGAGCGAGGTGAGAGGGCCCTGGTTACCACTCTCACCAAGAAGATGGCCGAGGACCTGGCCGACTATCTGACCGAAATGGGCATCAAGGTGCATTACCTGCACTCGGAGATCGAGACCCTGGAGCGAGTCGAGATCCTCCGCGACCTGCGGCTCGGTGTCTACGACGTGGTCGTGGGCATAAACTTGCTCCGAGAAGGCCTGGACCTGCCCGAAGTGTCGTTGGTGGCGATTCTCGATGCCGACAAAGAGGGCTTCCTGCGCTCGGAAGGCTCGCTCATCCAGACCATCGGTCGCGCTGCCCGGCACGTCGACGGCCGCGTGATAATGTACGCCGACACGATGACCGACTCAATGAAACGTGCCATCGAGGAGACGTATCGCCGGCGCAAACTCCAGACAGAGTACAATGAGAAGCACGGCATCACTCCGGTAGGGATCAAGAAGGCCATCAAGGACATCACCGATCGGGTACGAGCGGTGGCGGAGAGTCACCCGTCCTACAAGGTGGACGGAACCATCCCCAAGGACGAACTGAACCGGCTGATCAAAGAGCTCGAATCCCAAATGAAGGCGGCCGCCAAGGCCCTGGAGTTCGAGAAAGCAGCGCTGCTGCGAGACCAGATCGTGGAGCTGAAGAGGAGCCTGGCCTCCTGATTCCCGAGACCAACTACACTGAGACGTAAGCCGATGGCAAGAGACCACATAATAGTGCGCGGCGCGCGCCAGCATAACCTGAAAAACATAGATCTCGATATTCCTCGAGACAAGCTGGTGGTCATCACCGGCCTCTCCGGTTCCGGCAAGTCCAGCCTTGCCTTCGATACCATCTACGCTGAAGGGCGTCGGCGTTATGTCGAATCGCTCTCCGCCTACGCCCGCCAGTTCCTGGGGCAAATGGACAAACCAGACGTGGACTACATCGAGGGCTTATCGCCGGCTGTCTCCATCGACCAGAAGGGTGTCAGCCACAACCCTCGTTCGACCGTGGGCACGGTGACCGAGATATACGACTACCTGCGCTTGCTGTTCGCCCGTATTGGCCATCCCCATTGTCCAGCCTGCGGGCGCGAGATCGCTCAGCAGACGGTTCAACAGATAGTCGATGCTCTGCTGGCTCTCCCCGATGGATCCCGAATCATGATTATGGCGCCCGTGGTGCGTGGACGAAAGGGCGAGCACCAGGGGGTCTTCGACGAGGCCCGCCGCGGCGGCTTCGTGCGCGTGCGGGTGGATGGAGTCATCACCGACCTGTCTGAAGACATCGATCTCGACAAGAACAAGAAGCACAACATCGAGGTAGTGGTCGATCGCCTCGTCATCCACCAGTCCTCCGCTGAGGGCGAGCGTAACCCGGATGCTGCTCGTGTGGCTGACTCAGTGGAAACAGCTCTCAAACTGGGATCGGGGGTCGTACTAGTGTCAGTGGTCGGGGGCGACGAAATGCTGTTCTCGGAGCAATTCGCCTGCGTGCACTGCGGCATCAGCATCGGGGAGATCGAGCCCCGCTCGTTCTCCTTCAACAGCCCCCACGGCGCTTGCCCCACCTGTGGCGGTTTAGGGACTAGACTCGAGATCGACCCGGCCCTAGTCATTCCGGACCCCCGCCTCTCCATTTCCGAAGGAGCGATAGTGCCTTGGCGCCGAGCGGCCACTGGCCAGGGCTACTACTACGAGCTTCTTGAATCGCTGGCACGCCAGTACGGCTTCTCACTGGAAACACCTATTGCCGAGCTTAGCCAAGAGCAGGTCGGCCTCATCCTATATGGCACCAAAAGCCAGAAGATTCGCATCCGCCACGAAGGCAGGCAGGGCCCCGCGCGCGAGTATGAAGCTTCCTTCGAGGGCGTGATTCCCAACCTGGAGCGCAGGTACCGCGAGACCGATTCGCAGGCCTCTCGCGAAGACATCGAACGCTACATGTCCACCCGCCCCTGCCCAGCCTGCAAAGGGGCAAGATTGAAGCCAAGCAGTCTGGCTGTGACTATCAATGGACTGTCGATCCGAGACGTCTCTGCGATGTCGGTGAGCGCCGCCGCGCAATGGTTCGCGGGGCTGGATGCTCATCTCAGCGAGCGCGAGATAGTGGTCGGGCGCCAGGTGCTCAAGGAGATACGCTCGCGGCTGCGCTTCCTGATGGATGTGGGGCTGGACTACTTGACCCTGGATCGCGCTTCATCGAGCTTGTCTGGAGGAGAGTCGCAGCGAATCCGTTTGGCAACCCAGATTGGCAGTAGCCTCATGGGCGTGCTCTACATCCTCGACGAGCCGAGCATTGGCCTCCATCAGCGCGACAACCGACGGCTGATCAACACTCTGCTTCGCCTGCGCGACCTTGGTAACACCGTACTGGTCGTAGAGCACGACGAGGAGATGATGCGCTCGGCGGACTTCATCGTCGACGTCGGGCCAGGAGCCGGGGAGCATGGAGGCGAGATCGTGGCCGCGGGTACCCTGGATGAGGTATTGCGCTGCGAACGCTCCATAACCGCGCAGTTCCTGCGCGGCGATCGGCAGATACCGGTGCCATCGCGTCGCCGGAAGGGGAACGGCCGCGCACTGGTGATCAAGGGCGCCCGGGCCAACAACCTCAAGAACCTAGATGTACGCATCCCTCTGGGAGCGTTCGTTTGCGTTACCG
>Ga0207433_10015484_pt1 | contig 10860 bp, 2 predicted proteins | sample YelNatPaOPGAMG01_FD_187559 | JGI IMG/M metagenome (GOLD analysis project Ga0207433, IMG submission 187559) | Hot spring thermophilic microbial communities from Obsidian Pool, Yellowstone National Park, USA - OP-RAMG-01 (SPAdes) (version 3) | ecosystem: Environmental > Aquatic > Thermal springs >...
TCCGAGAGGGTGAGCCTTGAAGAGCACGTTCTTAGACGGTTTGTCAGATTTGACAGGATAAGAGATCGGTGGCATATTTGCCATCCCCAGTGAAAGACAGGATCCGGTTTCTGGCAGCCAAGAGGGTATAAGTATATGCTGAGCAGTAAACTGGATGATACTGGGGACAAGAAAACCGCGATTTGACAAGTGTTTAAGAGTGTGTTAAAATCACAGACGGTTTAAGGCAATGTGAGGGAAGTTGGTCCTCACAAGTGCACCTTAACAACTGAAGAGTGGCAGGAATGGCGGATCCGGAGAGACAGGTGAGGTAACGGGACCCGGAGGGGTTCCGTTGGTTTTGATGGAGAGTTTGATCCTGGCTCAGGATGAACGCTGGCGGCGTGCCTGATACAGGCAAGTCGGACGGGCCGGCTGAGGGGGGAAGCCCTGGAGGGGGCGGAGGGCGAGAAATCGTCGGAGGTCTCCGAGGGGGTGGAGCCCCGGGGGCCGGTCAGTGGCGAACGGGTGCGTAACACGTGGGTGATCTACCCCGAAGTGGGGGATAGCTGGTCGAAAGGCCAGGTAATACCGCATGAGCTCCGCGAGGAGGAAAGGGGGGAATCCCTCCCGCTTTGGGATGAGCCCGCGGCCGATTAGCTAGTTGGTGAGGTAATGGCTCACCAAGGCGACGATCGGTAGCTGGTCTGAGAGGACGGCCAGCCACACTGGAACTGAGACACGGTCCAGACTCCTACGGGGGGCAGCCGCAGGGAATATTGCACAATGGGCGCAAGCCTGATGCAGCGACGCCGCGTGAGCGACGAAGGCCTTCGGGCTGTAAAGCTCTTTTCTGAGGGATGAGGGAGGACAGTACCTGAGGAAGAAGCCTCGGCTAACTACGTGCCAGCAGCCGCGGTAAGACGTAGGAGGCGAGCGTTATCCGGATTTACTGGGCGTAAAGGGCAAGTAGGCGGTGGTCAAAGTTGGGCGTGAAAGCTCCCGGCTCAACCGGGAGAGGTCGCTCAAAACTAGGCCACTAGAGGGCAGGAGAGGGGGGCGGAATTCCTGGTGTAGCGGTGGAATGCTCAGATACCAGGAGGAACACCGGTGGCGAAGGCGGCCCCCTGGACTGCACCTGACGCTGAGAGGCGAAAGCTAGGGGAGCGAACGGGTTTAGATATCCCGGTAGTCCTAGCCCTAAACGTTGGATACTGGGTAGCGGGGGGTTGAAATCTCCCGGTGCCGAAGCTAACGCGTTAAGTATCCCGCCTGGGGACTACGGCCGCAAGGTTAAAACTCAAAGGAATTGACGGGGGCCCGCACAAGCAGCGGAGCGTGTGGTTTAATTCGATGCAACACGAAGAACCTTACCTGGGCTTGACATGCGCGTAGTAGGGAACCGAAAGGGGACCGAGCCTTCGGGCAGCGCGCACAGGTGCTGCATGGCTGTCGTCAGCTCGTGCCGTGAGGTGTTGGGTTAAGTCCCCCAACGAGCGCAACCCCTGTTGCCAGTTGCAGGTTTCTGGCGAGACTGCCGGCATATAACCGGAGGAAGGCGGGGATGACGTCAAGTCAGCATGGCCTTTATGTCCAGGGCTACACACACGCTACAATGGCCGGTACAAAGGGGGGCGAAGCCGCGAGGCGGAGCGAATCCTCCAAAGCCGGTCTCAGTTCAGATTGCAGGCTGCAACCCGCCTGCATGAAGTCGGAGTTGCTAGTAACCGCCGGTCAGCCATACGGCGGTGAATACGTTCCCGGGCCTTGTACACACCGCCCGTCACGTCATGGGAGCTGGCGATACCTGAAGTCGGTGGGCCAACCGCGAGGGGGCAGCCGCCTAGGGTAGAGCTGGCGACTGGGACGAAGTCGTAACAAGGTAGCCGTACCGGAAGGTGCGGCTGGATCACCTCCTTTCTAGGGAGAAATCGGTCTGGGGGGCGGTGCCCCGGGCCGATGGTCGGGCCGCTGTTCCTGTCACTCTTCAGGGGTTAAGGGGGGCGCGGGCCTTTAGCTCAGCAGGCGAGAGCATCCCTCTGATAAGGGGAAGGTCTCTGGTTCGAGTCCAGAAAGGCCCATGGAGGGGGGATGTAGCTCAGGTGGGAGAGCGCCTCCCTTGCACGGAGGAGGGCAGGGGTTCGAATCCCCTCATCTCCATGAGGGGGGATTAGCGGGCAGGGCTCAGGGATCAGGGGGCTGATAGCTGAGCCCTGACGGCTAGTCAGGGGGTTGGCACCTTAACAACTGAACAGGACGGGAGATCGATTTCGCGGGTGATCAAGCTACCAAGGGCACACGGTGGATGCCTTGGCGCTAAGGGCCGAAGAAGGACGTGGCAGACTGCGAAAAGCTTCGGGGAGCCGTCAGCGGGCGTTGATCCGGAGATCTCCGAATGGGGGAACCCACCCGGGGGAATGCCCGGGTACCGCGCGCCGGGAGGCGTGGCGGGGGGCACGAGGGGAACTGAAACATCTCAGTACCCTCAGGAGAAGAGAGGATTCCCCGAGTAGTGGCGAGCGAAAGGGGAGGAGCCCAAACCGTCGTCGTGGAGAAGGGTGTAGCCGTTGCGGCGGCGGGGTAGGAAGGCCCGGGGGGGCGTCTACACGCGCCCACAGGGGAAGGATGGCCTCTAGGGGAAGAGCGCTGGAAGGGCTCACCGTAGAGGGTGAGAGTCCCGTACCCGAAAGGGGACATCCACCTGCCGGAGACCTTGAGTACCACGGGGCACGCTAATCCTGTGGGAAGCAGGGGGGACCACCCTCCAAGGCTAAATACCCTTAGCGACCGATAGGGGAGAGTACCGTGAGGGAAAGGTGAAAAGAACCGGGGTGACCGGAGTGAAATAGAACCTGAAACCGTGTGCCTACAAGCAGTGGGAGGGCGATAGTAGCCCCTTAGGGGGCGAAGGCCTGACCGCGTGCCTTTTGGAGAATGAGCCAGCGAGTTGCTCTCTGTGGCCAGGTTAAGGGGGGGTACACCCGGAGCCGTAGCGAAAGCGAGTCCGAAGAGGGCGATGAGTCGCAGGGAGCAGACCCGAAACCGGGTGAGCTACCCATGGCCAGGACGAAGCGGAGGTAGCACTTCGTGGAAGGCCGAACCCTTCACTGTTGCAAAAGTGAGGGATGAGCTGTGGGTAGGGGTGAAATGCCAAACGAACCCGGAGATAGCTGGTTCTCCCCGAAATAGCTTTTGGGCTAGCGCCAGGGGGCGAGTGGTGGAGGTAGAGCACTGATTTGGCTAGGGGGCATAGCGCTTACCGAACCATCTCAAACTCCGAATGCCACCACTTGGGGCCCTGGCAGTCGGACCGTGGGGGATGAGCTTCATGGTCGAGAGGGAAAGAGCCCAGACCGCCGGCTAAGGTCCCCAAGTTCAGGCTGAGTGGGAAAGGAAGTGAGATTACTGAGACAGCCAGGAGGTTGGCTTAGAAGCAGCCATCCTTGAAAGAGTGCGTAATAGCTCACTGGTCTAGTGATCTTGCGCCGACAATATAGCGGGGCTAAGCCTGACACCGAAGCCGCGGAGGCGGCGGGAGCCGCCTGGTAGGGGAGCGTTCTGAGCGCGGAGAAGCCGGACCGGGAGGACCGGTGGAGGGCTCAGAAGTGCGAATGCTGGCATGAGTAGCGAGAAACATGTGCGAAACATGTTCGCCGTAAATCCGAGGTTTCCGACGCAAGGTTCATCCTCGTCGGGTTAGTCGGGCCTAAGCCGAGGGCGGGGAGCCGTAGGCGATGGACAACGGGTCAACATTCCCGTACCACGGATCGGGCGTTTGAGCGATGGGGGGACGCAGGAGGGTAGGCCAGCCTGTTAGCGGATTCAGGTGCCAAGCCTGTAGGGCGAAGAGGGGGACAGGGAAAGCCGTTCCCGGAGCCTGAGGGGTGATGGCGGAGGCCTGGGGCCCACAAGTGGCCGAGCCCAGACTGCCGAGAAAAGCCTCTAGCGAGCCCGACGTGACCGTACCGCAGACCGACGCTGGTGGATGGGTAGAGGATACCAAGGCGAACGGGAGAACCCCTGTTAAGGAACTAGGCAAAATGACCCCGTAACTTCGGGAGAAGGGGGGTCCCCCCGGGTGAGGGAGCGAGCCTTCGGAGCCTGGGGGGATCGCAGGGAAACGGCCCTACCGACTGTTTAACAAAAACACAGGTCTCTGCGAAAGCGCAAGCTGAGGTATAGGGGCTGACACCTGCCCAGTGCCGGAAGGTTAAAGGGAGGGGTTAGCGCAAGCGAAGCTCCGAACTGAAGCCCCGGTGAACGGCGGCCGTAACTATAACGGTCCTAAGGTAGCGAAATTCCTAGTCGGGTAAGTTCCGACCCGCACGAATGGTGTAACGAGTGGGGCGCTGTCTCAACAGGGGACCCGGCGAAATTGAAATAGGTGTGAAGATGCATCTTACCCGCAGCAGGACAAAAAGACCCCGTGGAGCTTTACTGCAGCCTGATATGGAGCTAGGACTCGCTCTGTGTAGGATAGGTGGGAGACTATGAAGCTGGGGCGCCAGCCTCGGTGGAGTCGGCCTTGAAATACCACCCTGGGCGGGTTTTGGCCCTAACCCCTTGGCCGTGGATCCGGGAGGGGGACAGTGTCAGGTGGGCAGTTTGACTGGGGCGGTCGCCTCCTAAAGGGTAACGGAGGCGCCCAAAGGTTCCCTCAGGCTGAATGGAAACCAGCCGGAGAGTGCAAAGGCAGAAGGGAGCTTGACTGTGAGACGGACGGGTCGAGCAGGGACGAAAGTCGGGCTTAGTGATCCCACGACGCCGGGTGGAAGGGTCGTGGCTTAACGGACAAAAGCTACCCCGGGGATAACAGGCTAGTCTTGCCCAAGAGTTCACATCGACGGCAAGGTTCGGCACCTCGATGTCGGCTCGTCGCATCCTGGGACCGGAGAAGGCCCCAAGGGTTGGGCTGTTCGCCCATTAAAGCGGTACGCGAGCTGGGTTCAGAACGTCGTGAGACAGTTCGGTCTCTATCCGCTGCGGGCGCAGGTGACTTGAGAGGAGCTGTCCCCAGTACGAGAGGACCGGGATGGACAGACCGCTGGTGAGCCAGTTGTACCGCCAGGTGCATCGCTGGGTAGCCAAGTCTGGCAGGGATAACCGCTGAAAGCATCTAAGTGGGAAGCCCGCCTCAAGATGAGGTCACCCACTCCGCGAAGGAGGTAAGACCCCTGGGAGACCACCAGGTAGATAGGCGGCGGGTGTACGGGCTGCGAGGCCCTCAGCCGAGCCGTACTAATGGTCGAGGGCTTGATCGTCCGTGGAGCGAGGGGCTCGTCCTGTTCAGCTTTTAGGGTGCCAGCCGAGGCGGGCTCCTTTGGTGGTTGGAGCGGAGGGGAAACACCCGGTCCCATCCCGAACCCGGCCGTTAAGCCCTCCAGCGCCGATGGTACTGCCCTGGCAACGGGGCGGGAGAGTAGGTCACTGCCAAGGGAGCCCGCCCGTGTTCACCCCCTCCCCCAGATGAGGCCTGGGGGCTTTCTTTTTTCAGCGCATCGTTTGACATTCCCGCTCGGTCGGTGTATAGTATTTTGCAATGAAATACGTCGTGTATTTGTAAAGGCTGTGAAGGAGAGAGTAGGCAGGCCGAAGCCCTCAGGGAGAGGGGATCGTTGACTGCAAGTCCCCTTGGGAAGGAGCTTGCTGAAGTTCACTCTGGAGCCGACGGCTGAAGTCCGATGCGTTTCATCGCGATGTGTAGGTCGCTCCGGTCGCTCACCGTTATCGCGAGCATCCGGTATCTCGCTATGGGCGAGCCGCCGGGGTGAGGGGGCTTCCGCGAGGAGCCAATTGGGGTGGTACCGCGAGGTTTGTGCGACTGCAACTTCGTCCCGAGGAGTTGCAGTCGTTTTTTGTTGGGCACCTTGTTATGGACGAAGGAGGAGCATGTTAGAGCAACTGAAACAATTGCAGGCCAAGGCAGAGAGGGAATTGCAGGCAGTGGCCGATCTTCAGGCTCTGGAGAATTGGCGCCTGGCCTACCTGGGCAAAAGGGGCGAGCTGACCCAGGCGCTCCGCAGCGTGGGCAAGCTGCCTCCGGAGGAGCGCCCCACGGTCGGCATGGTGGCCAACGAGATCAAAGCCGCCCTGGAACGGGCCTTTGAGGAGCGTGCCGAGGCCCTGCGCCGGGCCAGCCTCGCCGCCAGCTTGAGCCAGGAAGCTATTGATGTGCGCCTCCCCGGTCGGCCACAATCCTTGGGCCATCTGCACATCACCACCCAGACATTGCGTGAGATCTATGCGATCTTTGCCCGCATGGGCTTCCAGGTGCTCACCTCGCCGGAGGTGGAGGACGACATCACCAACTTCCAGCTCCTGAACATCCCTCCGGACCACCCAGCGCGGGATATGTGGAGCACCTTCTATGTCAACCGGCCTGGCCTTCTCCTGCGCACACACACCTCTCCTGGCCAGATCCACGCCATGCGCAAATATTACCCTCAGCCGTTTCGGGTCATCCTGCCAGGCCGCTGTTACCGCTACGAGCAAGTGACCATGCGCCACGAGGCCATGTTCTATCAAGTGGAGGGGCTGGCGGTGGGCCGTAACATCACTATGGGCGATCTTAAGGGAGTGTTGGTCAACTTTGCGCGGCAGATGTTCGGCCCCGAGCGCCGCCTGCGCTTCAGCCCGGATTACTTCCCTTTCACCGAGCCTAGCGCCCAAGCGGAGATGGATTGCATCCTCTGCGGAGGCAAGGGCTGTCCGGTGTGCAAATATTCGGGCTGGCTGGAGATCCTCGGCTCAGGGATGGTGCATCCTCAGGTACTGCGCAACGGCGGCTATGATCCCGAGGAGTTCAGCGGCTTTGCCTTCGGCATGGGCTTGGAGCGGATCGCCATGCTCAAGCATGGTATCGCTGATATTCGTCTATTTTACGCCAATGACCTGCGCTTCTTGCACCAATTCGCTTAGAGTTGATAGCCGCTGATGGATCACTTGGTAACGCTCCATGATGGAAATTGACGAATGCTATGGACCGACCATAAACGACGGAGGTCATAAGAGATGCGAGTTCCCCTCAGTTGGTTGAAGGAATACGTGGTCTTGCCGGATTGGCCCCTGCGCCAGTTGGTGGAGCGGCTCATGTGGGCCGGCCTAGAGGTGGAGAACATCGAACATGTCGGTGAGAACTGGGCCAGGGACAAGATCTTTGTCGGCCAGGTCCTTTCTGTGCGTCCGCATCCCCAGGCGGATCGGCTGGTGCTGGTCACGGTGGATTACGGCCACGGCGAGCCGATGGAGGTCGTCACCGGCGCTCCCAACCTCCATGTGGGCGATGTGGGACAGAAAGTTGTCTTTGCCATTGAGGGCGCGCGCCTTGTTGATCCTTATGCCGAGACCCCCCGCTACCAGACGCTGAAGCGCACCAAGATTCGCGGCGTCGTCTCCGCGGGCATGGTTTGCTCGGAAAAGGAGCTGGGCATCTCCGATGAGCATACTGGGATCATCATCCTGCCCGATGATGCCCCCGTGGGGCAGCCCCTGGCCGATTACTGGGGCGACCTCATCCTGGACCTGGACCTGAAGCCCAACATGGCCCGTTGCCTCTCCATCACCGGCGTGGCCCGCGAGGTGGCCGCGCTCCTGGGCACAGAGCTCAAGCTCCCCACGCCCGCAGTGCGGGCCGAGGGTGAGCCGATCGAGGGCCAAGTGGAGATTGAGATCAAGGATCCCGACCTCTGTGCGCGCTATAGCGCGGCCCTGATCAAGGGCGTCAAGATCGGCCCTTCGCCGCAGTGGATGCAGCGCCGGCTCACCCTGGCAGGGATGCGCCCTATCAATAACATCGTGGACATCACCAATTACGTCATGTTGGAATGGGGCCAGCCCCTGCACGCCTTTGACTATCGGCGTTTGCGCCCCCGCCGGCCGGGCGGCCCCCCGGCGATTATCGTCCGCCGGGCTGCCGAGGGCGAGAGGATGATCACCTTGGACGGCGTGGAGCGCGTTTTTGACGGCGAGATGCTCCTCATCACCGATGGCGGCGGACCCGTCGCCGTTGCCGGGGTGATGGGCGGCCTGGAGTCGGAGGTTTCTGAGGATACGGTGGACATCCTCCTAGAATCGGCCAATTTCAACAATATCTCTATTCGCCGCACATCAACGGCACTCAAGTTGCCCAGCGAGGCCGCCTTGCGCTTTGGTCGGGGCGTGGATCCCGAGTTGACCGTGGTGGCCCTGCGCCGCGCTGCGGAGCTGATGCGTGAGCTGGCCGGCGGCACGGTGGCCCAAGGCTTTGCCGACGTTTATCCCGGCGTGCGCGTGCCCCCGGTCATTGACCTCAAGGTCTCCGAGGTCAAGCGTTGGCTGGGGATTGAGTTGACAGCAGCCGAGGTGGCGCGTATGCTGGAGCCGTTGGGCTTTTCCTGCGAGTTGGTCGCCGGCGAGCCACCTATCGTGCGCACTACCGTGCCCAGCTTTCGCCTGGATGTGAGCATCCCTGCCGACCTCTTGGAGGAGATCGCCCGTGTCTATGGCTATGACCGCTTGCCCACGACCCTTATGGCCGAGGAGATCCCCGATCCTCAGGGCAACCCAGACCTTGAGCTAGAGGAGCGAGTGCGCGATATCCTGGTGGGCTGCGGGCTGACAGAGACGATCACTTACTCCTTGACCAGCCTGGAGAGCGTGGCCAAACTGAACCCTGAGAGGAGCACGCCTGATCCGGCGAACTATCTGAAGGTCACCAACCCGCTCACCCGCGAGCGCGAGTATCTGCGCCAGACGCTGATGAACACCACCCTGGAGACCCTGGCCAGCAACCTGCGCTTCGTGGAGCGTGTGGCCATCTTTGAGCTGGCCCGAGTTTACTTGCCCAAGGAGGGCCAGGCCCTTCCGGAGGAGCCACGCTATCTAAGCATCGCCCTCTCCGGCCCGCGGATGGATAGGTCCTGGCTCACGGCAGAGAGCGGCCGCTACGACTTTTACGATTTGAAGGGGATCGCCGAGACGCTCTGCGCGCGCCTGGGCGTGCAAGAGGTGGGCTTCATCCCGACACAACATCCAACCTTTCATCCGGGCCGGGTAGCCAGCCTACTGGTGAACGGGGAGGCCATCGGTGTGCTAGGAGAAGTGCACCCCTTGGTGCGCGAGAACTATGATCTGCCCGAACAGTGTGTGTGTCTTCTGGAGCTGAACTTGGAAAAGCTGCTCGCCGCCGCCAAGCCGGTCGCGCAAGCCAAGCCCATCTCGCGCATGCCGGTGCTGAAGGAGGATTTGGCCATCGTCGTGGATGAGACGGTGCCCTCCGACCGGCTGCTGGCGGCCATCCGCGAGGCCGGCGGGGCGCTCTTGACCGATGTAGTCCTCTTTGACGTCTATCGCGGGGAGCAGGTGGGCCCCGGCAAGAGGAGCCTGGCCTTCAGCCTGACCTTTCAGGCCCCCGACAAGACGTTGACCAGCGAAGAGGCAGCCAAGCAGCGCGAGCGCATCGTCAAACGCCTCACGCAGGAGTTCGGCGCGCAGATCCGCGGCTAAATAAGGGCGCAAAACTTCGCCCTTGTGATATGATCACCAATAAGGAGGTCACGTGTCCGAAAGAGGTCTTCCCCCGCTCAAGATCACCGATGTCAAGGTCATCCTCACCGCGCCCGAGGGCATCCGCCTGGTGGTGGTCAAGGTGCTGACCAACGAGCCGGGCCTCTACGGCCTGGGCTGCGCCACCTTCACCCAAAGGGCCCTGGCCGTGGCCACGGCCATTGAGCAATACCTGAAGCCCTTTGTCATCGGCCGAGACGTGGATCGCATTGAGGATCTCTACCAAGCGGCCTATGTCAGCTCTTACTGGCGCAGCGGCCCGGTGCTCAACAATGCCCTCAGCGGCATCGATCAGGCCCTCTGGGATATCAAGGGCAAGCGGGCCAATATGCCCGTTTACCAGCTCTTGGGGGGCAAGTGTCGCGAGGCCGTGCCGGTCTACGTGCATCCCTCGGGCAACAGCTTTGAGGAGGTAGAGGAGCGGGCGCGCTACTATTTGGAGCAGGGCTTCCGCTATCTGCGCGTGCAGGTGGGCATCCCAGGGTTGACGACTTACGGCAGCCGTGGGGGCGAGGTGGTCAAGGCCCTCAATCCCGCCCAGCGCGCAACCTGGGAGCCGACGCCCTATGTGCGCACCGTGCCCAAGCTGCTGGAGTATCTGCGCCTCAAACTAGGCGATGACGTGGAGTTACTGCACGACGTCCACGAGCGCATCCCGCCCATCCAAGGGGTGTGGCTGGCCAAGGCGGTGGAGCCTTATCGCCTCTTTTTCCTGGAGGATCTCTTTGCCCCCGAGGATAACGAGTACTTCCGTATGGTGCGCCAGCAAACTTCCACCCCCCTGGCCATGGGGGAGCTGTTCGTCAACCAGGCCGAGTACGTCCCGCTGATCCGGGATCGGCTGATCGACTTCATTCGGGTGCACATCTCCGATATCGGCGGCCTGAGTATGGCGCGCAAGCTGGCGGCTTTCTGCGAGCTTTTCGGCGTGCGCACGGCCTGGCATGGCCCGGGCGACGTCTCGCCCGTGGGCCACGCCGCCAATGCCCACTTGGATCTGGCGATTTCCAACTTCGGCATCCAGGAGAGCGTGCGTTTTTCCGACCAGTTGCGGGAGATCTTTCCCGGTTGTCCCACCGTGAAGAATGGGTACATGCACGTCCACGAGGCTCCGGGTTTCGGCGTCGAGCTGAACGAGTCGCTGGCCGCCAAGGCCGGCGCATGGGGCCGCGGCCAGGGCATCTGGCGGCCTGTTCGCCGCCGGGCTGGCCGCTTCCGCCGCGCTGGCGCCGGTGGCGAGCTGGGCGGGAACCCTGTCCGCCTCCACCGCGGACGACATCGCCATTCTCAACACCGCGCTGGGGCTGGAATATCAGGCGATCGCGGCCTATCAGGTCG
>Ga0207433_10015497_pt1 | contig 10855 bp, 20 predicted proteins | sample YelNatPaOPGAMG01_FD_187559 | JGI IMG/M metagenome (GOLD analysis project Ga0207433, IMG submission 187559) | Hot spring thermophilic microbial communities from Obsidian Pool, Yellowstone National Park, USA - OP-RAMG-01 (SPAdes) (version 3) | ecosystem: Environmental > Aquatic > Thermal springs...
CTTCTTCTCCTCCTTCTGTAGGAGCAACTTCAGGAGTTACTCTTTCTATAGGAGTACCTTCTCTCAACACTATACTTTCTAACCTATCTAACCTTTCATAAATAGGAGCTAATGCTTGGTTAAGTTCTTGTCTAAATTTAGCAAGTATATCTTCAAGTCCTTTAATAGGATAAAAAGTGCTCAATGTATTATACCTCCTTTATAATGCGGTCAGCACTAAACTCTACTATCCATTCTGTTTCTACTCCCAATTCTATATTAGCTGGATATACACTTGTAACTTTAAACCCATCTACTCTAAACGTTACTTCAGTTTTATTTTCAGCTACAACAACAATTCTTAAATAGTCTACTTGCCATTTAGTGTAAAAATTACTTGTATCTATAGCTGTATGATTATTACTATCTATTAACGTTTCAAACAATGCAGTATATAATTGACTAAAATCTTTACATCTTATTTCTCCAGTTACATGTGGACTTTTAATATGTTGATGAACCATTACTCCACTAGGTATATCAATATGTATCCAAGGACTAACTTCTTTATATTTTACACTACGAACACCTGTCCAATTAACTGCATTACTACTGTTTTTTCCTATTTTAATTAATTTAGGTCTTAAAATTATCATATTATACACCCTCGTAATATATACATGTTATTATTTGTTCTGAATACCATATAATGGGATGTTTCTTTCCTAAAAACGCTTTCTTTATTCCTCTACCCACAGCAATACTATCCCTATCATTCCATCCATCCCTCATCTGTACAACATCTACATTTTCAACATTATACTTGTTTACCCTTAATATTCTATCCACTTCATCTTTCATATTAAACCATAACGTTCTAGTATTTTCAATAGTGGTTAAATCATATCTTTTAGGTTTACAATAAATAGTTATTTTAACATTATGTTCAACTTTATAAGTGTTACCTACTACCCAAATTTTTCTAGTTGGATAATTTTCAACTACAACCTGAAATAATGGTCCTTTAGGGTCAAATTCATCTTTCCTCCACGTTATATCTTCTACACTAGGATTATTAATACTCCATTCACTAAGAAGTAAATCATATATTTTACTAGCCACATCCACACATATCACCAATAGAAAGAAATAAAGACGTAGAGTTATTTTAGCCTTGTTTAACTTGCACTTTTAATGTTACTTCGTAGGTGTCTCCAGCATCCCAGTTAAGATTATCTGGAGTGCTAAACACTTGTCTAAATAGCATTGTTCCTCCAGTACCTGCATTAAACATTCCTACTTCCCATATTGTACTATTACCACTTAAACCATCTGCACTACTAAATGTAGCTACTAGTTTAGCAGTATCATTAGTATACTCAGTTGTTATTCTTGTTCCAGTTCCCGCTTTACGTTTAATTTCATTTCCTAATGCTGTATCACTAACTGAAGGTGCAGTATTGTTTGAACCTATAGCTACATAGTCGTATGCTACATCACCTACATCTGCAAGTATTAACCCAGCTATACTAGCCATACCAGCAGATGTAATAGTGTTATGTCGTAGTCCAAGTTTCACTAATATTCTATGAAGTAAACCTTTGTCTTTAGGATATACATGTCTACTTTTTATATTGCCATACTTGTCTCTAACTATTGTTTCTACAGTATCAACTACGCTCATTCTATTTATTTTCATTTTCCTCACCTCTATTATATAATATTTTATGGTCTAAATAAACCATATTTATCCTCCTATTAACTTTAACAGTATGCTTGTAACAAAAATTGTTATTGTAAGCCATTTTATATATTTAAGTTCTGTTTTTATTTTACTTAATTCTTCAGTAAGTTTCCGTTCTATAGTAGCAAACTCTATTACTGCTTTCTTTTCAAATGGACTATTTGCTAGTTGTATTAATTCTCCTACACATCCATTAGCTGTTCCACCAATAGTTTTACAAACTAATGCTCCATCTTTACCCAGTAACCCACTTTCTGGTTCTTTACTCAATATTAACCACCTCGTATCCATCACTATCTGTTTTACCTCTAATTACTTTAAACTTTTTCTGTCTACTATACTGGTATGTTTCTTTATGTTCCACTATTTTAACATCTGGATTAACAATAAACTGTCTAACTTCAGCTATAGTAATTAGTCCTCTATTAAACAATTCAATATATAGTTCTGGATTATAAATGGTATTTTCTAATGGTTTGTCTTGTATTCCAAATTTACTTTTAATAAACTGTTCTAGTTTACGTATTCCTAAAGCAAACCATCCAGTAGCATCCATCTGGTTAAGTTGGTCTGGTTGTAATGCTCCTCTTAACGTTACATCTTCAGGCATCATTCTACGTTTAAATATGCTTGCTGCAATATCTGCTGTAGCTTGTTGTATTTCATAATAGTAAACATAAACTGTTTCACATCCTGCCTGTTCTTCTATTGTGGGTTCTAGTGGTACATTAGTGTATGCTCTTAGAAACATGTCACATACTCTACTTGCTTCTTTTACAGCATTATGTAAAGCTTCATCATAAGTAGTATCATCAATAGGTATTAACAATCTGTCTTTAACTAAATCTATATTACAGTATTCTGGATTATATTCACTCATTTACCACTTTTCCCTCCTTTAACCATTATATCTTGAGGATTTTCACTTCCTCTTTTTCTTATTTTATTAAGTAAATCTAAATACAACTTGTTATAATCTTCCCATTTTAGTCCTTTTTCTTCAGCTATTACACGTTCATACTGTGTTGCTCTTCTATGTGCATAATCCCATGATAAACCATTACTTATCAAATAATATTCTAGTTTTTCATGTTCTATTAAAGGTTCATGCATCCATTCTGGTACTAACTTATCAATATATATAGTGGTGAAATCTTCATTATATCCTGCTAATCCATCTTTTAATTCTGTAATTACTATTTTAGGTTCAACTAAACCTTCTCTTTTCATAGGTAATACTGGAGTATAAGGTTTACCAATCATTCCAGTATCTTTAGTACCCATAATATTCATTTTAGTTTCAACAGTATTTTCTGGTACTTCAGTAGATTTTAAATCCCATTTTAAGTATTTACGTAACAATTCTCTAGCTTCATCTACACCTATAATTTTCATTTGTACAGCATTAAATATGTCTTTACAGTCATACTTAGGTTGTTCTTCTGGTCCAAAGAATAATTGTACTTGTGCTTTTTTACCATCATAACCTAACCTATTAAGTATTTGTTTAAACAAGTCTTCTAATTGCTGTTTCACGCATTTCCTCATATTTGCTATTTTATTCTTGTATAATTCAGTAGCAACAATAGCTGTACTTTTAGTGAAACCTTTCTCTAAACCCAACTTTAATGATGGGTCCGCTAATGCTATATAAAACTCATTCTCCATAGCTTCAATAAACTTGTCGTATGTCTGTGTTCTTTCTGGTACAGCTATTTGCACTCTTGCTTTAGTGTTAGTTGCTATTCTGTTACCAGTACTACTCATATTAGCAATAGTTTCAGCTATTTTCTGATTGTCAAAATCTTCATTACTCATTCCTTCAAAAGTCCACAATTCATTACCAAAACTAAACTTTTTAAATCCTTCATGTAAACTACGCCTCATCTGTAAACGTATATCATAAATGCTTGGAGCTATGTTTCCTTCACTATCTGTAGGTTTACATAATAAACTATATATTTGACCCATACCAAATGGTGCTTTATATCCAGTAATGTTAATTCTAAAATGTATAAATTCTCCCCAAGGTATTATTGTACTTCCATATAATGGAGTTAACTGTAAATTATATTTTATCTGTAGAGGTGTAACACTATCTACTGGAACTGCTCTCCATACTGCTTCTATAGGTATTTTCTGTAAACCATATTTTTCATCTATTCTAAAGAAACTATTTCCAAATGCTTGTAATTCAGTTACTATCTCTAACATTTTAACATCTAAATTGTTTTCATCACACCATTCTTTAATCACGTCTAATGCTGTTTTACCATTAATCTTTAAATCATAAGTAGGATTAGCTGTTAAATAAAAACCAGTACTAACAACTTGATGTGCAAACATTATTATTCCTTCACGTAATACTGGGTCCTCCCAAAAAGTAGTAACCATTTCTCTAAATGAAGGAGTAACATATACACCTATAGCTTGTTCAACTTGTCCTAATACTGCTCTACCAGTAGTAACAGTATGAGGTATAGGTTCAGTTGGTGTACCCCAGAGTGCTTCTTTTAATCTTGTAAATAACCCTTTTTTAACCTCTGTTCTTTTAACTATTTTATTTTCACTCATTTACATCTTCCTCTTTTAATCCTTTACCTTTTTTACGTGTTAAACCACGTATTGGACACACTACACCCTTCTGTGTTAAACATTTAGTAAGTTGCACTAAATAATCCATTTCTTCTTTAAATTCTTGTATAGTAAAATCTTTATCTGTTCCACTTATATAATTTAACTTTTTATTTAACCCATTATTCTCTATCAACAATACTACCTGCATAAGCAATACTTCTTCTAACCTATCTAACTTCTCTAATATTTTATTAGCTAACTCATTATCCATTCTAAGCCACCCAACCCTTTCTAACCATTCCACTTTCTCCACTATATTTAACTTTAATATTTAACGTTACTTTCCATTCTCCGTTATCACATACACTATCTATACTTTCTAATTCTATCGGTACATTAAGTAATGCCCAATTAACTAAAAATCCTTTATAATATTCCATGCTTTCTTTACTTGGAAACTTGTTACAGTCATCACATAAATAATATAATGTTGTTTGGTTAGTACATGGATTAATTTTGCTTCTTTTAGTTGCACCTTCATTTTCTCTTAATGTTTTACCGCACCATTCACAATTTTGGTGCATTACTATTCCTCTATTGCTTCAACAACTTTGTTATGAGAGTATAATCCACTTAAATATTTACGTTTTAATTGTTCCTTTATTTTTTCCCGTTCCTCTTTACGTGCTTTCTCCATTGCTTCTTTAACTTTCTTTTCTACACTTTCCTGTGTCTCTTTAAGGCTTTTCTGTAACCTATCTACTGCCTCTTGTAACTCTTTAATTTTATCTTCTGGTTTAGGCTCTACTGGTTTCTGTTCTACTGGTTTCTGTTCTTGTGGTTTTTGTTCAGTTTCTATAGTGCTTTCTTTTTTCTTTTCTTCTTTTTTTGTTTCTTCTGCTGGTGCAGGTATCAATCTACTTAAATCAGGTTCTGGCTGTATAGCTTTACCCAACATTACCTCTTTTTGTTCTTCTACTTTTTCTGGAGTTATAGGAGCTTGCATTGGTCCAATGTTTAATGGGTTACTTGGTACTTCTGGTACTTGTTTATCTTTAGGTTCAACATTTACTGGTGTAGCTGGTTCTTGTGCTGTAGCTGCAACTGTATCTTTAGGTAATTCTATACTTTCTTTTTTATGTTCCTCTACCCATTTCTTAGCTTCTTCTGGAGTAAACTTTTCTTTATCAAAAACAAACTTTTGCACTTCTGTCCCTACTTCACATTTTCCTCCTTTAAAATGTCCTCTTGGACATCCAATTACCGCTTTAACTCCTTCAGTAATGTCTATATATCTAAAACTTTCACTATCAAATTGGTCAGGGTCTTTAACTCTAACATGTATATAGTCACCTGTTTCTGGTACATCTACTTTAGCTTCACCAACCTTTTTTCTACCTTTCTCTATTTTCCAATACAAGTAACCACAATACCTTCTTGCACTCTCATCACTTAACCCTTTCTCTCTTTTAACCTTAGCTACACAATCATCAAAGTCTTTATAGGGTCCTAATGGTTCTCCAAGTTTTCTAAATGTTGTAACCATTATTTCTTCTAAAGATGGTAATTCACTATACTGTTGTGCTTCACTTTCATATAGTTTAACTTCATCCATTATTTCTAATTCTCCCTCCATTAACGCTTTTTTACTTTCTAACAATTTAATTTCAGTATTCTTATCACCCGGATTCATTCCTTCAAGTAAATCTATCCTATCAAACACTAAACCTTTAAACTTTACACCTTCAGGTAATCGTTCCTCATCTCTCCAATAATATTCTACACTAACATGCTTTATTTTACCTTCCTTTATTTTCTGTATATATTCATCTGGTAAATACAATAATGCTTCTACACTTTTAGTTTCTGGATTATACTGTGCATCTATAACTTGATATGGTTTAGGCAACACCATTTCTGGTATATGGTTTACTCCTATTGGTCTACGTGCTAAACTTCTAGCACTTTCTTTAAGTTCTTCCTCATCAAAAATTCTACGTGTGTAAACTGGGTCTTCTGCATGGTATGTAGGTGTACTTGTTTTAGCAGTAACAAAAACTAAATTTTTACGTGGTATATCTTCTGGAATACGAGCCCAACTGTATTTTGATTCTATTAGTTTACCCATTATTTTTACCTCTCTCTATTTTTACCAAGAGTGTTTAGTTCTCATAGAGTCATCGTATCCACAACTTAAACATATTCCATCAGCATACACTCTAAAGTTTCTAACTTTTGCTAGTTTACTTCCGTCACTATGAGCATACAATTGTATTTTGTCCCCTGCTTTAAATTCTAAATCTTCAGTAAATGTAACGTAAGTTGTTGACTGAGTACTTCTTTCTGTACCTACTGCACTACCATTCTTATATATTCTTCCATAAGCAGCTACACTAGTGTCATTTGTTGCTAAATCAAATTTTATTCTAAGTTTTCCTATGTCTTTATCGTTTATTTTAGGAGCATAGTCAGCTACAACTATTTCTTTAATTTTTACGTAAGTTGCACTAGTTGTATTCTGTTCACTATCGCTACTAGCTTTAAGGTTGTTACTTGGTTTGTGAACCATGTATGGGTCTGCACACACTACACATCTTGGGTCTAATATATTCTTCATTATATTATTACACCTCTACAGTATATAATATGTTTTTGGTATATATAAAGATTAGTACTAAAAAATTAGTACTTTATTGTTCGGTTATAATTATAAATATTCGCTAAAAGCAAACAGTATTTCTATTTACGTTATCCATGTTTTCATGTCTTCTATTATTTCATGTATTCCCTTAATTATTATTTGTTTAGTTTTTAAACTTCTACATCCCTTATATCTTAAATAATGATAGAAACTATCTTGTATAAAATCTATTAAATCAAAAAGTCTTCTAGTTAAAAAATCAGTATTTCCAATGCTATTCAATATATAATGAGTAAATTCGTGTAGTAGTGTTAATGGTTCCAAATCTTTAATCCATATTACTCCATTATAATAGTATCCTTTAGCTGTACTAGATGGTTTCTGTAAACTTGAACCACTAAGTTTTCTATACTCGTTAAAATCTCTAGTTACTTTAGGAAACAACTTCAATTATTTTCAATCTCCATTATTTATTTCTTCTATTATTTGATTAACTATTCTATGAACATTACAACTTAAACATTCATCATAAATTCCACTACATTTACTTGATGTTTCCATTTCATTACATATTTGCCTCTGTAACTGTTTTATTAACTCTTTAATTTTTCTTCTATTCATACATTTCCCTCTTTATTCAATATAATACATAACAAACTGTAAACAGCAATATCAAATAATTTATCCTCCAACTGTTCTACCGTATTCTTTTTGTTTTCTCCTACCATTTCATATACAGCATCAACTTGTTTACTCATATAAAATAATGCCATAGCTAATGGTTTATTGTCTACTTTAATTAGTTTTTCACATAGTTTTCCACATCTTCTAAAATTAGCTAACGGGTCTTTACTAGTAGCATATTGAGCGTTCTTTTTATCATGTAACTCTGCCATTTTAATAAGTAGTTTATAAAATTCTGGATGTCCCTGTTTATATAGTCCTAGAAATTCTCTAATTATTCTTCCTTTATCTGTTTCTACATATTTATCTTTATTCATTTATTTTCCCTTCTTTAACCTTAAATACTATAATACTAAATATTACATCTATAATTAACCACATCGTAAACAATATTAGCCATATTTCATCCATTTAATACACCTTCCAATTCTTTAAAGTTTTTAACTATTGCTCCTCCACTTTTTTTTGCTACATACCTTAACCAAGGATGTGTATGACAACTTCTTGTAATTATATATATTGGTTTTTTAAGTGTTAATGTGTACCATAATTCCATATATGTTCCTATACTAAAAGTTTTATATACTACAGCCACTACACCATCACATTGTCTAATAGTTTCTAAATCTTTTTCAACTATTCTTTCATAATCTAAACGTGCATCAGTAGGATTCATTAAACCTTTATCTATTTTAATTATATCTTCTCTTTGGTAACTATCATAGAATGGGTTAATTAGTTGTATTCCAGTTTTCTTTTCAAACTGTAACTCTTGTTCTCTAACTTCATATCTTTTAAGTATAGGATGTGCTAAATAAAACTTTTTCATTCCATATCAACCTCTTTTTCCTCAATATCTAACAACAAATCAAAACGTAACAATAACTTACCATTTTCTTTTACTGGTTTTATATTTAAAATTTCAATGTTTTTACCAATATACACCTTCATTTTTCATACCACGCTTTACGTATAGTTTTTCCAATTATGTGGACATGTAGCTTTAACTGGATTCCACGTCTTAGTTATAAAAGGAAACATTCTATTACTATCCATATTCTCCTCCCTCTATTTTTCTACGTATTCTTTCTTCTCTAGCACTACTATATTCATCTTCTTCATTATAAAGTTTATTCCCTGTTTCTCCTTTAAGTTTTCTATATGTACTCCAAAATATTCCTGTCCAACCATACTCTTTTAATCTTCTATTCCATACTGGCTTATTCACTTTATCCCAAAACCCACTTAACCTATAAGTGTAACACCATTTAGCATACGCTTGTATTTTAGTTTTAGTCATTCTAGTCATTCCTTTAAGTGTTCTCATTAACATTACGTTACCACATTCTGGACATTTCAACTTATATTCTTTACTGTCCACTAAAATAAAAGTTTCTAATTTATTATAATATAGACAAAATGGACAATAAACTTTAGTGTTATAGTTTACTTTGTTTTCTACTTTAACTTTTTTTGTTCCATCTAAAGTTGTTTGCTGTTTATCTTCTTTTATTTTCTGTAATATTTCCCACTTCATAATACACCATCACATGATGCTTTCATACAATAAAAACGTTTACCTATCAATTTTACTGGTCCTCCACATTTAGGACATATAGGTATTTTTATTTGTTCTTCCTTTTTTATTTCTATTTTTTCATTATTTATTCTTTTCATAGCTATTTCAATATATTCTTTATTTAACTCTATACCTATAAAATGTCTACCTAACCTTTTAGCCACTACACCTGTTGTTCCACTACCAATAAATGGGTCTAACACTATACCATTAACTGGACATGTGGCTAGTATAGGTTTTACACATAGTTGTTCAGGATATGTAGAACTATGTTTTATTCCCCTATAAATACTACTTGTTGGTATACTCCACATATCTCCCGGATTCTTTCCTAATGGATGGTACTTTTCTTGTGCATATTTAACATGTAATCCAGTTATGGTTCTACTAGCACTATGTTCACTATAACCTTTTTGTTGAGCTTCCATTACCATCATATATTCTCTTTGTCTTTTACTATAAGGGTTCTTATGTTTATACTTGGCTCTTTGTAAACTAGTAATAGCATGTGGTTCTCTAATACTGTCTAAATCATAATAATACTTATTCTGTTTTACTAAATGATATAAGTATTCCCACGTTGTTCTTAATCTGTCTTTTACACTATCTGGTACAGCATTAGATTTATGCCATATTACTTTATTTCTTAATATCCATCCTTGCTCATCTTGTAACCTAATAATTATTTTTTCTGGAATACATGCTAATTGTTTATCTATATAACAGTCTCCAATATTAATCCACATACTACCTTCATTCTTTAATATTGGTTTTAATAGTTTACATAAATATACCATGTGGTCTATGTATAGTTGTGGATGTGGTTCTAGTCCAAATTGTCCCTTCCATCCATCTATTTCTACATCTTCTACTTTATAATATCTTAAACTCCAATATGGAGGACTAAACATTATACAGTCTACACTTTGAGAAGGAAATTCTTTTAATACTTCAAAAGTATTTCCATGTATTATAGTATCTAATACTTGTTTAATGTCTATCATTGTAATTCCTATCAAACATCGTTAACAATACAAATTTTTTATGTCCAGTTACCGCATAATCTTTTTCTTTTATTCTATAAAAATCTACTATGTTATCGTTTAATTCTACAATATAACTATTTGATGTTTCTAGCATATTCATCATTGTTCTATATAATGTTTTTCTTTCCCATTCTGGTATTACTACTGGACATATTCCAATAGTACAATAGTCTAAAGCATAAACAATAACATAGTTTCCTTTCCAGTATTTTTCATCTATTAATTGTTTATCAATTGTTATTAAAAACCCCATTATAACTCCTCACATTAACAAAAAATATAAAAAATAGAGAATGTTGTTTTATTCCACCCATCCACTTATTTCTACTTCTTCCTCTTGCTGTTTATTAATTGTTTCTCTAGGTATTGTTAATCCCACTAAAGGGTATATTGCTTGCACATCAATTATTACATCTGCATCAACTAGTTCTCCATTTTCATCTCTACTTTTGTAACGTCTAGTTTTTCCAAACACTAATATTTCACTAGCTTCTGCAAAATCAATAGTTAAATGGTCAGGTACTAAACATCTAACACTTACTGTTTCATCTTCTGGGTCCATTAGTCCCATCCATATACTTCCATAACTTGTTGGTCTATCAATA
>Ga0207433_10015498_pt1 | contig 10852 bp, 10 predicted proteins | sample YelNatPaOPGAMG01_FD_187559 | JGI IMG/M metagenome (GOLD analysis project Ga0207433, IMG submission 187559) | Hot spring thermophilic microbial communities from Obsidian Pool, Yellowstone National Park, USA - OP-RAMG-01 (SPAdes) (version 3) | ecosystem: Environmental > Aquatic > Thermal springs...
CAATAATTGATGGTAAGGAAATAAATATATTTGGCTATGGAATCCCTAATGTTGATTCAGTATTAAAACTTTATCCGCCTGAGCGTCCTTCTTATACCAAAGACCAGTTGCTTGACCCTTATCCTAATCCTTTTATTGTAAATACAACCAATGATAAAATATATTTTCCATTTTTCTTAACTCGCCCAACCCGCGTGGCTAAAATTACTATTTACACGCTAAGTGGCGAATTTGTTTTTGACACAATCCTTGCGCCAGTTTTAAGACCAGGTCGATATGGGATTGAGGGTAAAAAAGAAGAGTTGGAACAATTCGGAGCGGTTTGGAATGGAACGAATGAAAATGGCAAATTGGTTGAGTCTGGTTTGTATTTTGTTGTCTTTCGAACTGGTTACACTACGGATGTCAAAAAATTTGCCGTTGTCAGATAAAGTTTGATTAAACCATATTAAATATAAATCTATCAATAGAAAACAATACCGAATCCTTGACGAAGCGATAAATTTCAATACAATATTATTGCTTCCAGCGTAGCTCAATGGTGGAGCATCCGGCCGTTAATCCGCCTAAGGCGGATTGTAGGTTCGAGTCCTACTATTGGAATTTTCTATTATGAAATTCTATGTCTATGTTCTAAAATCATCTTCGACTAGTAAAATTTATATCGGACAGACTTCAAATCTAACGAAAAGAATTTAACAACACAATGACCCCGACAATAAATTAACCCTCTTTACTAAAAGAAACCCTGGAATTTAGTTTATAAAGAAGTATATCCAACGAGGACGAAGGCAATACAAAGAGAAAAACAATTAAAGTCAGGTAGAGGAAGGGATTGGCTGAAAAAATACTTATTACAAACCCACTAATTAGTTTATTGGCGCCTTAAGCATATAAATCGATTAATTAAAAATACAATTTCATATCCTTGACAAAGCGACAAATTGCAATAAAATAACAATGTTTCCAGCGTAGCTCAATGGTGGAGCATCCGGCTGTTAACCGGAGGGTTGTAGGTTCGAGTCCTACCGCTGGAGATTTTTACTCAATTTCTAAAGACTCAATCAGTAATTCTTGCCCGGATACGATTTCAATTCCAGCATCGCAATCGCAAGGCAAAGCCAAGTCTTTACATTCAGTTTTACATTTTGAACAACGCAGAACTAAAGGAACCGTCTTTATTACTAAAATTGCATCTCGGGCGATAGTCTTTTGTTTTAAGATATCAAAATAGAATTGAACACAATCTGGCACAATACTGGTTGCCGCACCAATTAATAAATTAATTTTTTTAATTGTTTTTGCTTGATGCTTTTTGGCTTCATTTAAACATTGATTTAATATACTTTCGGTTATTGCTAATTCATGCATTCTACCAAGATGGTATCTTAACCGCCAAGAGAATTTTTATCGGCTTAATCTGTGTCCAGGAAGCGCTATTCCAAATTCTTTAGCATTTTCTGCGCCATTGAATCACCGGGATTGCGGCGTAACCAATCGGTAAGAACCCCTTTAGCCTTTGCGGTATCGTGCATTCGGTCCAGATAGAGGGTATATAAACTCTGCACCGGCTCGGGCCGATTTGGTGCAACAGCCATTGCTTCCCGCAGCGCCCTTTCTGCCTTTTCATATTCGCCCAGTTGTTGATATGCCCAACCGCGTCGGAGCGAAATCTCTACATCCCGCACACCGGATTTTTCAATTGAATCCAGATAGGCAAGTGCCTCTTGATAATTACCTAACATCAAGTCATAGACACTGGCATGAAAGAATAGGGCGGCTTTTCGCATCGGTTCAATATCAAATTCTAAGGCTTTTTTAATTGTTGCTGCCGCCTTTGCCAAGTTACCTCGTTTCTGATATTCCTGCGCTAAGGCAATTGCAGTTGCAGCATAATTTATGAATAAGCCACGGGTATTTTCATCCTTCATTACGCGCTTGTCTAACATACTCTCCATCTTATAAACCTTTTCCACTAAATATTCGGTCTTGGCAACATCAACCTGATTGGTGCCAGAGTCGGGAACAACTAAATTGACCAGCCCTTGTAGTCTAAGATATGGTTCAACATCAATTAAATTATCCCGGGAAACCGTCGTAGCAAAATAGACATTGCTTTTTGGCTGGTAGTTAGCAAAGACCTTTGCCATAAACTCTTGGGCGGTAGAGGCATAGTCATCGGGCCATTTCAGTTTCACGCCGCCAGCGGTCGCCACAATATCCCGAATCATTATATCTTTTAATAAGAAAGTCCTTCCGCGCTTGCCCGCAAAACCTTGTGGTAAACGGTCAATCTCCGCTTCGGAAAATGAGATGGGTGCACCCCATCGTTTAAGTTGTTTGCAATACCAAGAGGTATTTAAGAGAGAAAGGTTAGCAACTGCTACATTACTACCAAAACCCGGCTTATAGTCCGAAATCCGAGAAGGTACTGCTTGCATAAACCACAAGGGAAAAGTATCGTTATCACCATTCGTGAATAAAACCGCTTTCTCGCCTTCGCAAGAAATTAACATATTGTAGCCGTATTCGGCAGGAATCCAATTGTAACGACGAGTTACATTACGATAATTAAAAAATAATGGCAATATCATTAATAGCACTAAGACCAATGAAACCCCAACGGTGGCGAGTTTTCTAAATTTCAATTTAGGTAAAAGCCAATTGAGTAAGGCGTCAACACCTATCCCAACAAAGATGGAGAAAAAGACAAAAGAAAAGGCAAAGAAGTAATCCCGTTCCCGCACCTCGCGGAACTTAAGCATTGGTCGGGGGTCAGAGGGCGAATATTTTAAATTGAGGTAGGTGATGAGTCCAAGCGAGGCAATCAGAAAACAGAGACCAGTCAGAACGAAAGATTTTCGGTCATTTTTGTATTGGTGCCACATTCCCCACACTCCCAGGATTGGTGGAATGATACCGAAAAGAGCAGGTAATCGAATCCGATAGAAAATGTCCAAATTCTGTTCACCTGCCCACTGCCAAAGGAAATACCGCACATAGAATTTTATCTGCTCAAAATAACCTTGAAATAAACTAAATGCCGGATAACTATTGGGATAGTTCCGATAGTCCTCTTCGGTTAAAAACATCGTCTTGCGGGGATAAAGTTTCATCGGGTCATACTGCTCTCGTTTTAAGACACTGACAAAATCGTTCCACCGGCTTGGGTTCACTTCATTAATCATTGGTTCAAGCCTTGCTCGCACCATCAAGTAAAATTGAACCGTGCTGGCAATGCCAATTAGTAAAATTCCCAATCCGACATATTTTGCATCCAATTGTTTCCGACTATACAGATAATAGAGGTAGCCGAGATAGATTGCTACAAAGATTAGGAAGAAGATAAATTTTGATTCCAAAAGTTTAATAATTGCCACGGTTGGTGATGCTAAGAAAAGAACCATATAGTCAACCAGTCCGAGTCCGGAGATTGCAGCAAATATTAAGTATAAAACGATTAACTCAATCAACCGCAAATCTAAGATTGCCTTTTTGTCAACGACTAAACCAAAAAAGAGAAGCGCAAATAAGACCATTACGGGTGTAAAATGGATTCCGGTGGAGAGGAAAAGGATATAAATTGCGGCAAGCACCATCCGATTATCACCAAACCCTTTTTCAATTTCATTACGCCAAAGCAGAGCCATATACAAAACTGCCAGGGCAACCGCGACGCAGGGGGTATAGACTTCGGCTTCAACACAATTGTCCCAAAAGGAATAGGCAAAGGCAATTGCCAAAGCGGCGACGATACCAGCGATATGGGCGATAAACGGAAATCTTTGCCGCACACCTTTAGTCTTAAACATTGAAAGCAGTTTTAGTACTAAAAGGTAGACCAGGGCACTGGAGATTGCCCCAAAGAAAGCAGTCAGAAAGCCAACCCGGAAGGCAATCTCTTTGGCGATGGGAAATAACGAGAAGATTCGACCAAGCATAACAAAAAGTGGTGTCCCGGGTGGATGGGGAATTCCTAAGATGTAAGAGACCGCAATCAACTCACTACAATCCCAAAATGAAGCGGTCGGTGCTGCCGAATAGACATAAACGGATAAGACCAGCGCAAAAATAATGAAGGCAATAACAAATTTTAATTTTCGCTCTGACATTTTTCCTCCTTTTACTCTCCTTTTACTATCGCTTGGGTTAAATTGAATTTAATCTGCGATGGTGTTAAGTCAATCATAAGTTTTCCGCGATTGGCGAAAGAAATTTTTCCGGTCGTTTCCGAGACGATTATTGCTACTGCATCAGTAATTGTTGCAATACCCAACCCAGCCCGATGGCGCATACCCAAAAAGCCATCGACATAAGTTGTCTCACTTAACGGTAAGGTGCAACCAGCACTGACAATATGGTCACCGGTAATAATACAGGCCCCATCGTGGAGGGGAGAAGGTGGGGTAAAAATTGAAATAATGAGGGGAGCGGAAACTAAGGCTTCAATCCTTGTCCCAGTCTCAATGAATTCGCGCAGCCCCATCTGGCGCTCCAATACAATGAGTCCGCCCAAGCGCCGTTCCTTCAAGGTCGCAGTTGCCTCGACTACTTCATCAATTACATAGGCTTCATTGCCTGGTTTGAGTAAAAACCGGAGTGGTCCGAATCGGCCAAAACGCGAAAGGGCATTTCTAATTTCCGGTTGGAAAAGAATCACAAATGCTACTACCCAAATCGCTTTCAAAGAGTCAACAATCAAGGTCAAGGTCTTAAAATTGAGCCAACGAGCAAAGAAATAAAGCATAAAGATAAAGAAAAGGGCAAAAAGCATTCTTAATGCCCTTGTGCCTTTTAAAAATTTCAAGAAATAGAAGATGATTGCCGCCACAATCAAAATGTCAATGATGTCGCGTGCTGATGGTTTTAGAATACTTAACATATTGTTCCTCTTTTAATTGCATCAGTCATTAGGGTAGCTCTTTTTACCGCAGTAATGTCATGAACCCGCAAAAAGTTTGCACCATTCATCATTGCAATAACGCATGCCGCAATTGTTCCTTCTAATCTTTCGCCGACCGGTAATCCGCCTAAGGCGGATAGGGTTAGACCGATAAATGACTTACGCGACGGACCAACTAAAATTGGTCTGGCTAATCCTTTCAGTTCAGAAAGTCTTCGTAAAATTGTATAATTATCTTCCAATCTTTTTCCAAAACCGATACCTGGGTCAACGATAATTTTATCAGGTGAAATTCCGGCGGCGGTTGCTTTGTTTAACGATTCTTCCAAGTATCGGTATATTTCCGCCATTGTATCTTGATAATGAGGTCTGACTTGCATATTTTTCGGTGTCCCTTTGATATGCATTATTATACACGGAACTTTAAATTTGGCAATAACTTTAGGCATATCTTTATCAAAATTCAAACCTGAGATGTCGTTTATCATATCTGCCCCTTCCTGCAAAACTACTTTAGCCACTTCGGATTTATAAGTATCAATTGAGATTGGAATCTTAATTCGTTTGCGTATCACCTTTAATACTGGCAGAATCCTTTTTAATTCTTCTTTTGGTGTTATTGGGTTAGAACCTGGTCGGGTTGATTCAGCACCAATATCAATCAAATCAGCACCTTCCGCTTCAATTGCGGAAGCACGGGCACAAGCTGCGTCTCGATCAAAATATTTCCCGCCGTCGGAAAAAGAATCGGGCGTGACATTCAAAATCCCCATTATGTAAGTTCTTTTTGTTAAATCAAAAATCTTCTCGCCAATTTTAATGTCCTTTTGACCCTCATAATGCTTATTAACCAAATCAAGGATTGCTTTACCTAATTGTGCACCGCCTAATGGTTGATAGGATAACCTTTCTCCAATCCGTTCCAATTGGCGTCGGTTAGCAAAAAGCAAACCATCGGAATACTTCTTTCGGCCGGTGATCACGCTACGGTGCAGGGCACAATCCGCACCTAAAGCCAATGCGGTCTGTTTGAGGATGTTAGCCAAGCCGGTGGGCAGGTTTTCCAATTTGATTGTTAAATTTTCTAATTTTGCCGAAAATATCGCCCAGGCTTTATTATCAACACCAATTCGCGCCAATTCTTGTTCAAAATCGCTCTTATTGGATAAGTTTACCACGCGCATAACTCTTATTAAATCCAACTAATTGCTTTTGTCAATGGGAAATTATATTTAAGGCATTGAATTGATTTAAGTAATCGTTCTCAATCTCTTGTCCGAAAACCACAGACGATGACGAATGGTTCAAATATTCGTTTTTTGTTCTTTAAATTGGTTAGTAAGTGGCTAAACATCTAATCATATTTAAAAGCGGCGATTTAGAGAATTAGTGCAGGGCGAACATAGGTGACATCTTCTTTAAAGCCGATATCGCCCTTGCACTAACCATTCGCTTGAAGTGAATAACTCACCACCATTATAAAGGTCAACTGATAGGTTCTTGGTAAGTCTAAATCCTAAACCAAGCGAAGACTTAAATGATATTGTTATCCCATCACTTATTGGATAGACTTGCTTCTCATCTTTGATCTCCCACCGTTCATAAGTTAACTTAGGTGAAATTCCAGTTCTTATCACAAATGGCTTGGTGATTTGATATTCTAATCCGATTGGAATGGCGAGAGCAACTTGCTTAATCTTTATTATTTGGAAAGATTGCACCGAATCAATTTGAGTGGCGGTATCGGTTCGGAAAATCTTTTCGGTTATATTATAAATAGTATCTTTGGTAAAACTAAGAACCGATTTTAAACCGAAAAAGGAAGTGAGTGAATTGGTAAGGTTTGTTTCATAACCACCAGCAAGACTTATTGCCGAAACCTCTTTTTTGCCTGAAATGGTAAGTAAGTTACGATTATATTCCCAAGAAGTATCAAAATCACTTTTGCTTGACTCTGGATTAGGGTAGTTACGCCAGCGCCGAAAGTAATAATCCCAATAACTCTAAGTAATTTGTATCCAACACCTGACCAGCCAAATCGCTAACCGTTTTTCGCCATTCAGCAAGCAAATTAATCCGCTGCGCCCCATTGGTTTCATTTTGCCAACGCAATAAGAGATTTTCTTCTTTAGATTTTTTAGTCTTTGCCTCGCTACCATTGGTGAATTGAAAAATGGATGATTGATAAAAATGGTAACTAAAGGAACTGTCAGATTGGCTGAAATAGTCATAAGTAATAAGGTCCCGACTCTCCATCTCGTATTCGTTGGTTATTTCGTTTCTTCCGTCTTTCAACAAGGTGGTAATCTGAAAACGAATTTTTCTTCAATTTTAAAGCAATACTTAAACCAAATTGGTGTTCGGTAAGAAAGTCATTCATTCTACCATTTGATTCTCTAATATAATAATTTAGCGTGTCACCTCCATATTTGGAATACCAAATATTTTCTTGCTGATATGGGCTTTTTATATAAATATAGAATGGGGCAAAGATAAGTGATGGGGTAATGGCGAAGGAAAGAAATAAAGGGGGTAAAAATAATTCCAATTTGACTGGAATTAAGCAAAGGGAGTAAAGAAGGAAAGTATTGAATGTCGGTCTCTAAATCGCTTATTATCCCGAAAAACTCATTGCCCAATGCCTTCATTCTTAGACTTGGGACCGGAAAATCAGGTATTGCCGGTCTCTCTTCTGTCCAGTGAAAGTACTCATTCCCTTGGGTTGAATTAAAAGTAAAGATAACGATACCGAGTAGAATTACTTTGCCTGCTCTTAACATCAATGCCTTCTTTTAAAGGATTGTAGCCATTATAAATAGATAATGTCAACTATTTTTTAAGAATGTATAAACTGAAAAAGTAATTGTTTCGGTGCTAAAGCTTGTATCAGCGAAAGCCCGACGCTATGTGGTCGAAAGTTCTCTAATAAGAGAATTGGTATTTTTGTGCCAAAAATCATACTAATTTAGTTATGTAAAATTAGAGAAAATTCTTTCAAGTCTCTTAAATTTCAGAACCTACATTAGCACCTTTCTAAGGATCTCTTGACAAATCATTGGGGGCTAGCCCTACCCTACCCCCTATGCGGTATAGGGAGTGGTATGGCGGATAGCATAAGTCTATGGTTTCAGGATAGGCTTGGGTATAGGTTGAAAATTAGCCCTTTGGTTAGTCTATAAAGTAGCGTCAGGTTTTAGTCCAGTCTTGACTTTTAATTAAAATCAATTATTTTATGGGTATGAAAAATCAGACCTTAAACGAGAAGACTAAAAATTGGCTTAAGACAATTGCACATTATAATAAACATAAAATGAAACTTAATCCGAAAAAGGCAGCTTTACTGGTGATTGATATGCAGAATGATTTTATCAACAAGGGTTCGTTGGTCTATACCTCAATGGCAGAAGTGATTTTGCCCAATCTTGTCCGTCTGATTGCTACTTGTCGCCGGGTGAAAATTCCAGTCATCTATACTGCCCATTGCCATCAAGACCCAAAGATTGACGGTGGGATGACTGCTGAATGGTGGCCCGAATTGAAAGATAAAAAGGTCTTAGTTGCTGGTTCAAAAGGTGCTGAAATCCATTCTGCGCTTACACCAAGACCTAACGAAAGAATTATTTATAAGCACCGCTACAGTGCCTTTTATAATACTAACTTAGAAATAATTCTGAGAGGATTAAGCGTGACCGATCTGATTATCAGTGGGGTTATGACTAATATCTGTTGTGAGTCAACGGCCCGAGATGCCTTTTTTCGTGATTTTCGAATCTTTTTCCTTGCCGATGGCACTGGTTCAGTGGATGAAGATTTGCATCTTGGTTCACTTCGCGCCTTGGCTTATGCCTTTGCCTATGTGACAACCGTTAAAGAAATTATAAGAAGTATAAACCGCTAAGGCAAATTTGATTTAGATTGAGGAATTTTTTATCTTAGTAATCTACCGATCCGTTCCCAACGGATTTTAGTGGGCGAGAGGATAATTTTTGCAATATTGGGTGCAGCATCTGAAGAGAAATAAATTACCAGTGGCTTACCTTTTACATATTTTAAATCCAAGGGACCCCAGAATCTTGAATCCGAAGAGTTATCCCGATTGTCACCCATTGCCATAATACACCCTTTCGGCACTACTACCGGTCCAAAATTGTCCCGAACCGCTGCCCCGACCTCTGGATTGTCAATAAACTTGGCTTTTTCCCAAAGTTCTTGATACTTGGCAAACGGAGTATTTAAACCTCTAAACACCCTGATATCTTTATGCACGGCTGGGTATTGATTTTGTAACTGACCATTGACATAAAGTTTTTTGTCTCTTATCTCAACGGTATCACCAGCCAATGCGACACATCGTTTGATAAAACTGCGGGGCGCATACCAATGGAAAAAATTTGTCTCTTTGTTCCAATATATCGGTAGTAATGGTAGCCAGCGGGGGAAAAAACGAATATACTTTTCGGCTGGCGTAGGAAAATCCGGGTCTAAAGGGTAACGAAAAACTACAATATCACCCCGTTTGGGCTGTTGAAAATTAATTATCGTCTTGTTGGTGAATGGTAATTTGATGCCATAAATAAACTTATTTACTAACATAAAGTCACCAACCAGAATTGTATCTTCCATTGAGCCAGTCGGAACCATAAATGCCTCAACTACAAAGGAACGTAACAAAAGCACAATTATTATTACCGGACCCCATGAAGCGATAAAGTTTTTAAATGCCCTACCGAATCTCATTGGTGGTTTGAATTTGTCCTTGTTTCACCAGTTAAATCTTTTCCCAGAGATAATGCCAGAAACTTTTGCCTTTGGATAATAAATTCTTTTCCATTATGAAACTGCCGTCCTGAATGAAGGGTCGGAATTCTTGGGCATAATATAATCTTCGGGCACTGGGGTTTTTGCGATACCAGCGTCTGCCTTGTTTGACAATCCGGTGTAAGGTTGCATCGTAGGTTCCGGCTTCGGTCCTAAAACCATAATCAATTAAAGTAATTAGCATTGCCACATGCCTTGGGTAAGCCACGATTACATCGGCTTTATTCTTTTTGGCTAAATTGATCCCTAACTCGCACATAAAGATTGAATAGTAATTGCCACGGTATTTTGGACGGACATAGGCTCGGGTAATCTCCCAACGTTTTCTTTTCTCATCTTTGCCATCGGTCCAGTTGGGGTCTAAACGAACATAGCCGATTAACTCATTCTCGCCCATTCCAAGCCAAATCTCTAAGAGTCCCTCTTTGGTCACAACATCAACATAACGCCTAAAGGAGACAAAAAATTCATCTACTCTAAGTTCCGGCTTTGGGGGTGTGATTTTTGCCTCGGGTAGGTTATTGATATATTTTTGAAGCGCTTCATCGGTCTGGGCTGGGACTTGATTAACAATTCTATTCACCAATTCCTGTAATGTAACTTTATGCATCATATTATTCTTAAATTCACCGTTTACTATAACTTAGTGCCTGAGCAATTAGTTGATTCAATTCCTCCTCGGTTTCAACCAAGACGCGTCGGGATTTACTACCAACATAAGGTCCGACAATACCAGCTTGTTCCAATTGGTCAATAATTCGGCCAGCTCTTGCCCAGCCAACATCAAGACGGCGCTGGAGCATTGAGACCGATGCCTCCTTATGATGATAAACCAATCGGGCTGCTTCAGCAAAAAATTCATCAATCTCCCTTAATGAATCCTTCGTTTCGGTTCGTTTTTTATCTGCCTCTTTGATTTCCGGCAGAGGTTGGTGATAATCTAATGCCAATAGATTATCCACCACATTCTCGGGCAATAGAGAATACAATTGCTGCCGTTTTTCTTTCAGGGCGGCTTTCTCTTTATCCAAGAGAACTTCTAACGCCCCTTGTTGGATGATTTCCCGAGCTTTAATTCTACCGGAAGAAATAAAATTGTCAAGTAATTCAGTAAGGTAATATTCACTCCAG
>Ga0207433_10015500_pt1 | contig 10852 bp, 8 predicted proteins | sample YelNatPaOPGAMG01_FD_187559 | JGI IMG/M metagenome (GOLD analysis project Ga0207433, IMG submission 187559) | Hot spring thermophilic microbial communities from Obsidian Pool, Yellowstone National Park, USA - OP-RAMG-01 (SPAdes) (version 3) | ecosystem: Environmental > Aquatic > Thermal springs >...
CAGCTCTTCTATCTGTCTGTTTATTCTCTTTTGTAATCTTATTTTCCTCCAGGCGCTTGGCAAAAACACCTCCAGCCATTCCACTGGAGGCATCCCGAACGATGTGTCCCACTGATGAGTTACCCAGTGAGGATTACGCTCCAGCTCAAAGCTATCAAATATTTTCCCTTGTATAAATGGAATTTCAAAAATTTCCGCCGCGTCCTTCCTCACTTCTTCAATCAAATCCTCAGCGCGCTTTTGATGAGCTTTGAGCAGAGCTTTTACCTGTTGCTCTAATTCACGAGACAAAACCCCAAACTCATGCTCAAACCAGGCGCTGATAATTTCTGAAAGCTCTTTTTCAAAATCCAGCTTCTCATTTAAGCTATGCTTTTCCCAGAAGGACTTTTTAATTAAATTATTAGCCCTCTCCCGAAGCTCGTTTGCGCGCATCTCTAAATTTTCCAGAAAACGCCTCTGGTCCCCATCCATCAAATCCTGCTGAATCTGACGCTGAGCCTGAACCTCTTTCAGCCTGTTCTTCAGGCGCTCCCTTTTCTCTTCCAGAATCTCAATAGGCATTTTCATAGACGCAATAGACAAATCAAGTCTCATAAGCGCTTCTCTTAACAAAGATTGCGTCTTCCTGAAAATAGCCTCTGATAGAGCCTTTTGCTTATTTCCAGCTAAAAACTGGGTCAGGTATTCATCTAGCGCCTTAAAACCGCTCTGCTCCCATTCGCTATCTGAATTTGCCTTCCTGGCTTTTAGTGCCCGGGTTGACGATGTTGGAAAAATCAGTGGATTCTTAATGTCAGCTTTTTCCTCAAGGGTCTTTTTGAGAAAACTTATGCTCTTTTCCAGATCATCTTCTGTTAAATAATCAGCTTTATTAAACACAAAGAAAAGCGAGTTGACTTTAACGCGAACCTCTTTTAGAAATGCTAATTCTACATCTGTGATAGGCGGGTCTGGGGAAAAGACAAATAAACCAGCGTCACATTGGGGCAGGAAATTCAAGGTCACCTCAGTGTTGTGCTGAAAGGTTGACCCGATGCCCGGAGTGTCAATCAGAACAAGCCCTGATTTCAAAATTGTTGCTGGATGAGAAAGCTCAACAAACTCAACCTGTAAGCGATTCTCTGGATTTAACTCCTCGCTTATAAAGCCCGCAAGATACTCGCGGATTTCTGTGCTATCCTGACTTATTAACTCCTTTGGCGATGTGCCATTTTTGAAAGTTATTCTGGCTTTTAATTCCGCTCCCCAGCTAATAAAAGTAGGAATAGCAGTCAAAGGGATTACAGAGGTGGGAAGAATTTTTTCTCCAAGAAGAGCATTCAGGAGACTGCTCTTTCCTCGCTTGGTCTGCCCAAGCGCGGCAAGATGAAACCTTCCCTCAAATAACCGCTCCTCCAGAGAAGCCAGCCGAATAAGCAAATCCTCTGCCTGAGCGCTGGATTGTAAAATAGGCTTTGCTTCCCTGATAACTGACTGAACTTTTTCCGCATCAATACCAGCTTGCTCTGAATAACTGGAATTCAAGCTTTAACTCCTTTCTGAATTTTACAACTATAGTCAGCAGGAGTCATCAGCTCAATGAGCGGTTGAAAGGCGGACTCCATCGCCATTTCTTATTTTAATAATTTTGCCTCATCCCGCAACCTCGCTCAATCTCCTTCTCCCCCGCCATTGAATTCCAGAAGGTCCTCGTCATCAACCGGCAGAAACCATTTTTGAGCAATTAAAGTGGGAATAACCGCGCTTGCAATCACCACCCCGATCAGAACCGAATACTGGGCCTGGTCAAGATATCCGGCGCTTAGTCCAAAGACCGCGGCGATGGTCCCGAAAGTGAGACCGGTGCTCATCAAAAGGGTGAGGTACATACTTCCGTCCGGAATATATTTTCGGGCAAGAAAATAAACCCCCACGAATTTAGCCGCGATCTTAAGCGCAAAGAGAATCAGAAAAATTCCGATCGCTGACCAGATCAGGGGAAAGCTCACCCTCAAGCCCCCTAGGATGAAAAACACCGGCGTGATGAACGCGTAAGAAACCACTCGCAAGCGGTTTTTCACCATTTTGGTTTCAGACCGGTCCTTGAAATATCGCGCCATATACATTCCGAGCAGGAACGCAGGTAAGACCGCGTGACCGTCCCCCAGCTTGGCGAAATAAACGAAAGCGAGCAGAAGCAGGAAAATATATTTCAGTTCCGGCTCAATCACCTTGTCTTTAAGGAGCGGGTTATCAAAAACCAGATGGGAAAAATTCTTTGCCAGGGCGATAATCGCGATGGAGGCGAGAATAAAAACCAGGGTGTAGAGCGTTGGCTTGCTGAACAGAACGCTCAGGGCAAGCGCCGTGCTCATATCGGTGACAAAGGTGGATGCCATCAGGAGCTTGCCAATCTCGGTTTTGGTCAGCCCGGTTTCAACCAGAACCGAATAAACTACGGCAAGGGAAGTGGTGGATAACGCAACTCCGGCGATCAAAGAAGCTTGTAATTTCCATCCCGCGGCCAGGTAAGAAAAACCAAAGACCGCCAGAAAAGGAATTAAGAACGAGAATAAACCGATCAATAAACTTTCCTTTAACTTCCGCTTGATCAGCTTGGTGTCAATTTCCGCCCCGGCCAAGAAGGTTAAAATGATGCCCCCAAAATTAGCCAGGTAAATCATCCATTCCTCGGTCTTGATGAGACCGAGGTTTCCGGCGCAAGCCCCGAGCAGGATTTCAATGATTGCCACCGAAAGCCCCAGCCGCAGGGAAATCAGGCTGGAAACCAGAATCAGAATGCCCATAATCAACGGAACCGTATCCGCTTGCATTGCAAAATCCTCCTGTCAAAAGTTTTTGGCAGGAGTCATCAGCGATAATCGCGGTTCCGGTGGACTCCATCACCTTTTGGAACAAACCTTAAGGTGAATCAGATGATTAGATAATAACTCGCATTTTAAAAATTGCAACCTTTTGATTCCCGATTATATGCCAATTTATTAACCGGGAATCAGAGGTTGATTTTGGCGCGATCGGGGAGAGGTGATAAAGTAAATGAGATGAATCAGGTATTATGTTTAGGAGAGGCTTTAATGGATTTGGTCTCTATGGAGCCGGGAAGAGCTATGGAGGATACCAGGGCTTACCGGCTCGCTCCTGGAGGCGCGGTTTGCAATGTTGCGGTTGGACTTGCTAGGCTTGGAGTAAAGGTTGGCTTGATCACCAAGCTGGGAGCAGACCCGCTGGGACAATTTATGCTGGATTTTCTGAAAAAGGAAAAAGTAGATACTACTTGGATCAAAGCGGCAAAGAATGAGCTAACTGCGTTAGTTTTTGTGGCTCTGGACAAGAAACGGAATCCGAGCTTTTTCTTTTATGGAACCCCGGGCGCGGACAGAAAACTTTTGCCAAGAGAGCTCAGCGCCAGGGCTTTCAGGGGCGTAAAGGTCTTTCATTTTGGCACCATTTCGCTTTCTCTGGAGCCAGTCCGCTCAGCTACTTTACACGCCATTGAGCTTGCGCAAAAAGCTGGCTGTGTATTGAGCTTTGACCCGAATTTTCGGTTTCATTTATGGAAGGACCATCGGGCATTGAAAAAAATTACCTGGTCTTTAATTCCAAAAGTTGCTCTGCTCAAGCTGAGCGAGGACGAGCTAGTTTTCCTGACTGACACAAAAAATCTGGAAAAAGGCGCGGAAAAGCTCATCAAGAATGGCGCTAAAATCGTGGCAGTCACGCTTGGAGCCAAAGGAGCATTTTATGCCACAGAGAAATACCATGGGTATGTGCCAGGGTTCAAACTCCAACCAGTTGACACTACTGGCGCTGGAGACGCATTTACCGCAGGAATGATCGCATGGCTCATCAGATTCAAGACCATCCCGCCAGAGAAAAACGAGTTAATTACAGCAGTCCGTTTTGCAAACGCTTTTGCTGGTCTTTCAACCTTGAAACTCGGAGCGATTGAGGGATTGGCAAATTGGGAAAAGGTTGAACGGCATATTAAGCGCGATATCAGACATTTTGCTTAAAGCTCTCTTCTGTTATAAAATAAAAATTAAGGCAAGCGATTTTGAGAAGGGGGTGAAATAATTGAAAAAGAAATCTTTTTTGCTAGCAACCCACACATTTAAAGGCCCTCGTTTTGAGGATCACGGGCTTCCTTTAGATGTGTTAGAGGAGCTTATTAGTTATAAGAATTTCTTGGTAGAAACCGCAAAAGAGTTATGGAGGAGAAATCATCCCGGGAGGCAAAGATTGCGTAAAAATTTTGAAGATTGTTTAAATCTAAAATTCTATAAAATAGAACCTGGCTCTGCCTCGGTGCCGATTATGAGAGAGATAGAATTTGAAGATAATGATTTTCAGTTTGAGCCTTGCCGAGATGAACTTGATGAAGCGGTTGAATTGGTTGCGGACACTACAGATGCCGCGAGCCGTGATGCGCCGCTTCCGGAGAATTTTCCGAAAAGACTTATTTATCTTTTTGAAGATTATGGGAAAACCCTGCGAGAGGGAGAAAGCTTTGAGCAAAAGCCGGTTAAGCGTCAGAAGCCAGCGGTTTATTCACTTGACACGAGAAAACGAATTTTAGAACGGTCTGAAGGGAAATATGAAGACATTGTGGACATTGTTGGAGAGATTCGCGCCGCGGATTTAGATGGATTAAATTTCATTTTACGCTTGGAGGATGGTAGCAAGATTCCAGGAAAATTTTTGCCAGAACAAGAAGAGATTATTACTAATGCGCTTTGCGAACATTCTGCTAGGCGTTTGCGTATAAAAGGAAGGGCAGAGTTCAATCCCTATGATGGCAAAATAAGCAGGGTGGCTTTGGTGGAAGAGATGATATTGCAGGAAGCAGGGGAGATTGCTTATGATCCAAATGCCAGACCGATTTGGGAGATTGCGGATGAAATCGCGGCCTCGGTTCCAGCTGAGGAGTGGGAAAAATTACCTAAAGATTTATCAAAAAATTTTGACCATTACCTATATGGGCATCCCAAAGAAGAGAAATAAAATCCGTATTTGCTAATAGTAATTATTGGATAGCTCTTTTAAATCCAAATGACGAATTGCACGACAAAGCTATGAGCAAATCCAAATCATTAGGGAATACGATCATCATTACAAGCGAAATGGTTTTAACCGAGTTGCTAAACCAAATTGCGAAGAAGGGGGAGGGATTGCGCAGAGCTACTGTAAAATTTGTCAAGGAAATAAAAACTAACCCCAATATCAAAGTTATTGCTCAAACGAGCATTCAATTTAATCAAGCGCTGGACTATTATGAAAATAGGATTGACAAGGAATGGAGCTTAACTGACTGTTCATCGTTTCAAATAATGAAAGAAAAGAATATCAATCAGGCTTTAACCAATGATAAACACTTTGAGCAGGCTGGATTTATCGCTTTGCTAAGATAGGAAGTTAAAAAATTGGTGGTTGATTTTTTTATTCCTTGCACAGCGCGCGTAGGTAAGAGAGTTTCTGAGGAGTGAGCGAGGGGTGAGCTGATGCGAGCAGACTGCAATTCTGGAACAAAGGCTCATTGACAAAGTCAAATCTGGCAGAGGCAATCGCATCCTGCCATAATTCAGTCCCGGGAATGGGCGAATACTCTGAAAGATACGGTCTGGCTCCGAGTTTTTTTACTGCCCGAACATCTTTTTCAATTTCCTCTGCAGTCTGTCCCGGTAAGCCCGCAAGTAAATAAATTCCAATCTCTCTGCGGGAATAACCTGCTTGTTCAAGATATTCTAGCGCCTTTGCCAGGTCATCCAGATAAGCTTTTGCTCCCAGAGTCTTCTGCCGGTTCTTATCCGCGGTTTCTAAACCAAAGCGAATCACGCCAAAGCCTGCGCGTTTCATCAATTCTGCAAGCTCTCTGCTCACTGGCTTGAGATGCAACCCGTTAGGAGTGTGAAATTTGATATTGAGGTTTTTGCGAATAACCCCCTCCAGAATCAGCAAAATATGTTGCTCCGGATTCAGTAAAAGAGCGTCGTCATAAAAAGCGATATTTTTCACGCCAAGCGCTCTCGCCTGCCACTCTATTTCTTCAACCACCATTTCCACTGGCTTTCTCTTGAGATTCGGATGCAATTTCCAGCTTACGCAGTATTTACATCTGAACGGACAACCCCTTCCGCTCAGGACTATGCCGTAATCCAGATACGGATAAAGGTCCAGCCCCAGTTTGATTTGCTCAGGGCTTTTCAAGGAAAATGTTTTGCTGAAAATTTTTTGCAAAAACAAAGGCAATGACGCCTCGTAATCTCCTGTGCAGAGAAAGTCCACAGGTAGATTCTTTCGGGCATGCTCAGGAAGCAAAGTCACATAAAGCCCTCCAGCAATGATGGGGGTTTGCGGGAAGACTTTCCGGAGCAATTCTATGCTTGCCATATATCCCGGATACCAGTAGGTCATTGTTGTTCCAAGAAGGATTGCATCTGGCTTTTGAGCTTTTCTGAACCATTCTTCGGCTTGCGCTTGTGAGACTCCGTATCTTTTGTATCTGCGCGGAATTTTTTTCAAAGGCTCTGGTTTGGGAATAATCTCAGATAAAAATTTTCCTCTTCCGTCCGAAAGCCTTTTCAAGCGAGCCGGGCGCGAATCAGCGCTAACTCCGCTTGCGCAATTTGTGAGGTCAATTAGCTCAATTTCAAATCCAGCTTGTTTCAGGCTCTCTGCGAGGCTGAGCAATCCAATGGGCTTGAGCCAGAAGTCATACGCGGCAAAGTCAAAAATCCATGGATTGACCAGAAGTAATCTAGGCATTCATTTTTTCCCGGAGTGATATTTTTCCAGAAGCTTCTGCTTGAGGATTTCTCCAGTGACGGATTTTGGCATTTCTGGAATTATCTGCCATAGCTTGGGGCATTTATAATCAGCCAGATGCTGATGGCAGAAATCTTCCAGCAAAGCGGTCTTGATTCCAGAATTATCACGCGGAACAATCACTGCCATCACTTCCTCTCCCCAAACCCTGTCCGGAACTCCAATCACAGCAACCTCTGAAACCGCAGGATGGCTTAACAGGACTTCCTCAATCTCCCGCGGATATATATTCTCTCCGCCACGGATAAGCATTTCCTTTTTTCTGCCCTTAATATAAAAATATCCCTGCACATCATAGTATCCCAGGTCTCCGGTTTTTAGCCAGCCATCTTTCAAAACAGCTTCTGTCTCCGCCTGATCCTGAAAATATCCCTTCATCACATTCTCTCCAGAAATCCATAACTCCCCGATTTGTCCAGGTCCCAGGTCCTCTCCTGACTCGCTCTTCACCAGGATTTCCTGATAAGGAAGCGCATATCCCACAGAGCCTGGTTTCCTTTTTCCAGCAGGCGGATTTAAGGTACACGCGCAGGTTGCCTCGCTCAAGCCATATCCCTCCAGAAGTTCTACCTGATATCTTTTTTCAAATTGCTCCAGAATCTCCGGCGCAAGAGGAGCTCCTCCACAAAGAGCGTATTTAAGCCCGGGCAGGCTGGAGAATTTTTCTGCTGGTAAATTATTCAGAAGGGCATAGACTGTGGGGACTCCTGCAAACACTGATACCTGATAGTCCCGAAGAGCAGTCAACACCTTCCGCGGAGAAAACTCAGAGAAGAGAACCAGACTGGCTCCGGTGTACACAGGCATAAGAACAAGAACCATCAATCCCAGCACATGGAACAGTGGAAGTATGCCAAGGAATCTGTCTGTTTCCTGAAGGTCCAGCACCCCGGTTATCTGGCTTAAATTAGCCAAATAGTTCCGATGAGAGAGCATCACGCCTTTGGGTTTGCCTGTTGTTCCAGAGGTGTAAATGATTCCAGCCAGTTGATTATCATTGTCTTCCTGCAAGGACACGCTTTTCTCGGAGAAAATTCTGGAATAATCCATAAACCCTGGCTGAGCTTTTCCTTTGACAATGACCAGTTTGTCCAGACATAGTTTCTCTCTGTCCAGCTTTTGTATCTCCAGGCTTTTCTCCGCGGAAAAAAACAGGAACCTCGCCCCGGAATCTTTCAGGGCAAAGTAAAGCTCGTTTGCTTTCCAGCGATAATTGATCGGAATGACTACCCCTCCAGCATAAATCACAGCATAGAAGCATTCAATAAATTCCGGAGAAGCGCTCAAATATAACGCCACCCTGTCCCCGGGCTTTAGACCCTGGTCAATCAATCCAGAGGCAAGAGACTTAACGCGCTTAAAAAATTCACCATAGTTCCAGCTCTCTCCCTCATAATAAAGGAAAATCCTATCCCTGTCGCTCTTTGCTCTTTGCTCAAGTAGTTTTCCCAGTCCCATTCTTTCCCTCAGTTCCCTTAAATTGTGGCTGTTCTAATCAAATTTTAATTTAGCAGTTTTTGTCCTGGAGTCAATTTTGAATTCGGAATTTGGCATTCGGGATTAGCTAATCGCTTTTTGGTTCAGCGCTTACCAGCGTTTATATTTCCAGAGCAAAATCATGACCAGAAGCGATAGCGTACAAAGTCCCATAATGTAGAAGAACATATGAGGATGATGCTGGCCTGGGATAGGAACATTCATTGAGAAGAGACTCACCACAAAAGTCGGCACCATCACCAACAGCGTTATGATGGTCAGGGTTTTGATCAGCATATTCAGGTTATTGCTGACAATAGACGCTCTTGCGTCCATTAGGCTTGCCAGAACATTTGAATATATTTCCGCCTGCTTCAAGCATTGATTGTTCTCAACGCTCAAGTCTTCCAGAAGCTCTATCTCCTCAGGTTGAAACCCGAGCTTGCTTGTGTTCATTCTTAACTTCTCAATAAGCATTCCATTGGAGTTAATTGCGTTGTAATAATACACCAGGCTCTTCTCCAGAGTGAACATATTGATCAGGTATTTGTTCTCCATACTGATATTGATCTTCTGCTCCAGCTCGTCTGAGAGCATATTGATAATCTTTAAATGCTCCAGAAAATGATAAACCGAGCGGTAAATCAGCTTGAGTAAAAGGTCGTTAAGGGAGGTCACCCTTGCAAATTGTTTGCCCTCAAACAAAGGCACATCCTCATTCATCACCAGCACCAGCTTATCTTTGAACAAAAACGCTCCACTACTGCTGGTCTTAAAAAGAAGCTGGTCTTTTCCCGAATAGTTCCTTGGTCGTTTGAAGATCAGCGCAACATGCTCTGGCTCAAATTCCAGACGCGCGAGCTCATCCGGGTCCAGAGAGGAATTCAAGGTATGCTCGTCTATCTTCAAATCCTCAACCAGATATTGCTTTTCATCTTTGTCCGGGTCTATAAACACAAGGACCTGGAACTGCTCTGAGGAGCATCCCTCAACTATCCTACACCCGGAAATCTGATAATCCTTCCTCATTTCCTTTCAAGCGCTCCTGATGCCCGGGCAATCACGCCAGGGCATGCTCGCGAATTCGTGGAGCGGACATTCCTCTCCGCACACAGCTTTTAATATGCAAGGGACTTTAGTCCCGATAATTGGTCTGCGCCAATTGCCTGAATTCTTCAGTGATTATAACACCAAAATCTTTAATTTAAAGCTCTAATAACCTGGAATTTGAATTAGAAAAAAATTAAAACCTATCCGCACAAAAACCGACTAAATTGTCTTATTTATTTTTTGTCGTGTTTTTTGTCAGACTTATTGGAATCAGATTTATCCGAGCCAGATTTTTGTTTAGAACTTTCACTTTTTCCGGAATCAGTTTTTTTGTCAGGCTCTTTGTTTTTATCTTGGTCTTTTTTGGAATCGGATTTCTGCTCAGATTGATTTTGGTTTTTGGCTTTTTTGTTTTGCAAGTCAGACTTGTCAGGAGAAGAAGGATTGATATTTATGATTACCCCTGTTCCAGACTTGGGACCTGGAACCTGGATAGTTAGGTCTGGCTGGTCCTTTTTCTTTCCATGATTTGTCTTTTTCTTCCCATCTCCAGGAGAATCTTCTTCATTCTGGTCTTCTGGCTTTGAAGGCTTTGGCTCATAATAATAAGCACGGATAAGCGGATAGCTCCGAAGCCATGGGTCAACAATATCATCCTGCCAGACCGAATGATTTATGTCCCAGGGATATAAGCTCTCGCCATAAGGTCCTGCTGGAAGGCTTAAGAGCGCTTCCCGAACAGCATCCTCAGCATAGGGCCTATACTGGGATAAAAGCGCAAACGCTGTATTGTAAGCCATCACTGCCACGAGCGATTCTTCTGGACTGCGTTGGTTTATAGCCAGAAGCAGGCTATCTAAAAGCGTGTTCTGGCTGGAAATCCTCTCGTCCTTCCAGAGAGTGTCCCCGGTTTTTGCGTCTATCATCTCCAGCTTAAGTCCCACGATGATGTCCGAATATAAAAACGCATATCTTTTATTAAACTCTGTCACGGTTCCATATATCAGTCCATCCACGCCAAGAAGGTTTCCTAACTCCTGCGCCTTGAACATATAAACATCGTGCGACACCATCACGCCATTGTCCTTTAGAGTCCGGTCAACCTGTTCCAGAGGCACACAGCGATAGCCTTTATAAATAAGCCTCTGCTGGACAATTGGACGAATCAATTGAGTGGCGTCCAGGTCAACGCTCATATTATCAAACGGAAGCACAGCGATCAGGCTGGGACGGCGCTGATGATATTCCGAATGAAGGAACGAGACAGGCTTTTGATAAGCACAGCCAGCGAGAACAAAGATGATAAAATAGGCTGATAGGATGATAGGTTGATAAATTGATAAGAAACCGCCCCGAATTCCAGCCCCCGAATTATGACTTCCAATCATTTACACTATTTGCCTTTTTCCTTGCTCAGCTTGACCTTTAGCCATTCAGTTGCCTGACTGCCAACAAAAATTTCAGTCCTGTATTCAGCAAATCCAGGATGGGAAATCTGGAT
>Ga0207433_10015502_pt1 | contig 10852 bp, 9 predicted proteins | sample YelNatPaOPGAMG01_FD_187559 | JGI IMG/M metagenome (GOLD analysis project Ga0207433, IMG submission 187559) | Hot spring thermophilic microbial communities from Obsidian Pool, Yellowstone National Park, USA - OP-RAMG-01 (SPAdes) (version 3) | ecosystem: Environmental > Aquatic > Thermal springs >...
ATTTTATAGAGGGGAATACCAGCGTATTTCTTTGGCAATTGCCTTACCCACCTTTGGGTTACTTTCTGCTGCTTTGCAATTCTGTACACTGAGAGTTCGCCTTTATTCAACTCCCGTATTATCCACCGTATCTTTCTCAGGGTTAGTTTTCTCATACATCCCTGAGAAATCTCAAACCCTTCTTTATTTACCGAGAGGAACTTATTTCGGGATAATACACAAATGATTTAATCATTTCTTTGTTAAATTTATACGTGTTCAAAGTCAGCAGATATATACCGTTTGCTCTGATAATCCTTCTTATAGCGCAGTTTTGCATTCACTATAATATGAGGTACGGCTACCAGCACATTGATGAAGGAGTATACATGACAATGGGCTGGTTAATGGACAACGGAAAAAGGATATATGTTGATTTTTTTGAGCACAAACCTCCCGGCATTGCAGCCATCGCCGCAATCCTATTAAATTTATCAGGTGCTTCATTAGAAACCGCCCGCATATCTATCGCGCTTATACAAATGATGAATACGTTGTTGGTCTTTGAACTTGCGCGGCGCCTTCATGATGAAGGAACAGGGTTGCTGGCAGCAGCGCTCTACGTCCCCTTTGAGATAGCAAGTGATGGTGTTTGGTTCGTAACCGAGCCCTTTTTGGTTCTTTTTTCTACAGCTGGATTTTTACTTATCCTGTCGTACGAAACGCACAAAAATAATTTGAAACTTGCCTTGGCGGGCACGTTGTTTGGTGTAGCGACCATATTCAAGCAATATGGCATATTGTTTTTCATAGCCGCACTAGCTTTTACAATATACATTTCTAGATTGAAGAGGGAAAGCACCAAACCTATCATATATTTGCCTTTAGGCTTTTTTGCAGCTATCCTGCCTATGGTTGTATATTTCACTTCAAATGGTTCATTAAGCAATTTCATTTTTGCAGTGGTAACTTACAACTTGCTACCTGCCACATTAAGCAACCCGCCCCAGCCAATAACCGAATATTTTAACATCCTATTTCCGATTCTTTCAGCAATATTGCTTATTCCACCCGGCATTTATTTGGAATACACTAAAGACAAAAAAGTCTCTTTATTACTTTTTCTATGGCTTATTGCGGGTCTAACGCTTTTTTTCCCACGCCCTGGTCTATTCAAACTACAGGTTCTAAACCCTCTTTTAGCGCTATTTTCCGCTAATTTTCTTATATCTCTGTGTAAGCTTCCATTATTTCGCTTTGGGTGGAGCGTACCTATTTTTATTGTCTATCTATTACTGATGCCTGCCAATGTGACTTATGAGTGTTACTCGGTACCAGATGGTGGTTTAGCTGCCACAATAGACTACATCCAGAACCACACAGATCCTCATGAAAAGATATTTCTTTTTCCCTTTACCATGCAATATTATTTTTATGCAAAAAGGGAGCCCGCCACTAGATATCTATGGGTTGCGCAATGGAGTACAGAAGCCCAAAAAGATGAGATGCTCACTGTTTTGGTGGCTAATCCACCAAAATATGTAATCTATGATAGTACCTGTGTAATACACAAATGCAGGGATGGATCGCCACTTGAGTATGCCCGTGAGATTAGCGATTTTATCGTAGCGAATTATGTTGTAGAAAAGAATTTTACCATATACGGCGGGGCATATAACGCATACATAATGGTGTTAAGAAATGAATCAAATTCCGGCAGTTAGCGTTTAACCTCTTATTATAACCATTCTTCCTTCAAACCGAGCAGATGCGCGATTATGCATGTCATAGGATGAAGGACGAGAGTCATCGCGAAGATAACCAACCAGTTCGGAAACATGCTATTGAATGCCGCATAATATGCAAGTTGGGCTCCGATAACAAAATCAAGTTGATCCATAACCGGGAATGGTCCTCCTTCTCTAATGCCCAGCCTTCTCTTGATGTAACTGTTCAAACAAATCCCAAAAACCGCCCCAACCCCTAAAACCGCTCCTACCAATGGTTCCCTTCCCTGCGCAATTGTGGTAAAGAAAGCGGTGATAATTACCAGCGCCGTGTTAAAAACGCTCCTATGTTCTCCAAAAAGCCGTTTGTTTATGGGCTTGTGTGCATACACTATCAAATTCAGGATAAAGTCGGATTTGTTAGTCCTTTTAACATTTCTTATCCTCCACTTCTTTCCGCTTTTATCCGCTATGAGGTACCATGGTAAAACAGGAGCGGCATTGGCAACATAAATCGGCAGTGCAAACCAGAGTGCGTCAACCAAAGTTGCAATAATCTCCAAAATACCACCCTAATCACTAAATAAGGTAACGAATCTCCCTTTATTTTGTGAAAGGAAGTAGTATACCCATAGCCTCCGGTTGTTGGCGTACGCAGGGTTCTTCCAAACCGCAAAGGTTGAGTAATAAACACCATCTTCGTTTATAATGGATAAGGGAGTTATCCTTCCCTGTATGGAAAGGTTCGTGGATAGTTTACTGTCGGTTTCTAAAGGGAATATTTCAATTTCTAATTCAATCGTCTGGTTTAAATCACAACTTTCACATTTATAGAACCTGCCCTCCCAACCTGTTTTGCCCGCGGACAACGCAACATCCGAAACCCGTAGCGTAGCATTTTCAGGTACGAATTCGCACACGCTTCCACGATATACCGGCGTGCATGTAACTGAAACTCCTTCTGGAATTGGAACATTTATCGGTTCGGAGTAAAATATCACCAGCCTTTCTCCAGGGTTCACCGTTGAATAATATGTCATGAGCTTTGTGCCAAAGTAGGAGTGCATAGAAAGGCTAGCAACGCCGGATATCAGTATGGCAAAAATCGCAAGTAAAAGAAGTGCAAGCCTTACATTTTGCGTGTCTTCACCAAAAGCTGAAAGCAGCGCATAAATGCCAAAGACAAGCATAGTTCGCAACGCGATGCCGAACAGCACTAATTGGAAATGGGAGCCTTCTCCAATCGGCGGCACGCCGTGCAGGTATGCAGTTTGGGAAAAAAATAAAACCACCAAACTTGCAATAAAAGATAATAGGAATAATTTGAAATCATTGTTTAATCTATCCCAAAAATTTTTGCCAAATCTGCGCGCATTTCCCAAATATCCCGAAATCACTAAAAACGCAATCCCGGAAACCGCCTCACCTGAAAATGGTCCACCATCAACAAAAGATTTTGCAACAAGATAGGCACCAATCAAAAAAACCAAAAATGAAGGGGCATCAAGCTTGGATTTTGCGGAAAATAGTAGTACCTCAACAACAAATCCTGCCAAGAACAGGAACGCGAAGAGCTGTATCTCAAGAGGCACTACAGACAAACTCTGGATCCCCATATCAAAGTCATCCGTGTTTACTGGCAACCCTAATGCCAAAAACGGAGCCACGAGCGCTGGTTTTAATATGTGAGAATGATCAACGCGGAAAAACACCGAACCCGTGCCTTCTATCAATTCAAGCTCTTTGTTTAATGCAGGGTGTTCAAAATAAGATGAAAAGCCCGGCACCCTAGATACGGCAAGGATGATAACCGCATGGATTATCATAAGCAGTAACGCCATGCACACAACGAACCAAAAATAATTGTAAAACCCAGCTTGCTGCTTCTCGGAAAGAGACGACCTGAACGCGAATGCGATTGCAGCCAAACCAACGATTGTGAAAAATTTTCCAGGAGAGTAACCAACAGCTATCAAATCCGAAACAGCATGTAACAACATCTGGACATCAATTGAGATGGTTGCAAGTAGGAGCAGTATAATAAAGAAAAAGGAGATTGCCCAGTTTAAGGTCTTTTCTTCCACAACATTCCCCCAATGTTTCGTGCTACAAACACCAGGCCAAATAGGAGTAACAACAGCCAAAAAACATCCGCCACTCTCCAATATTCTGAAAGTGCGAGGGTTCCAACACAGAGCGCATACGTCAAGGCCCCTCTTGCAACTATCCCTGCAGAAATTGCCACGAATGCCTTTTTATAATCTAAGCCAAGTCGGCTTGTTATGAAACTGGTGGTTAAAGAATTCATTCCATTTGCAGGAAGAACCAACAAAGGAGTGAATGCGAACTCGGTACCAGAGAAGTTCAACATTCTTAGGTTGATTATATTCAAATTAACTTTTTTGAAAATATTGAAATAGAGCGGTATTAACGAAATATTAAGTAGGGATCCCATCACGTATAGCATGGGATCTGTTACACCAAGCGCAAAGCCTACAAATATTGCACCTCTGTTTTCAATAAACGGCACAACACAAAGCAGTACTACGAAAAATTCCTCCAACAAAATATCACGCGCACTGTTTTTGTGTTTTTGAACATAAATACATATACGTTTTCTCTGCGTTGTAAAATAATTCTCTCTAAAAGAGAGTGGCCGTAAGCTTTTTCAGCCACGGCCACACCATAGTGTTTAAGGCGGCCACCATGATGAAGTTAGGCGTGGAAGTCTAGATTTTTTCATTGACAGAAGGCTAGTTGTTGAATGGAAGATTTGTATAATAGGTTGATTGGTTGAGGAACAACGGTGAATCGTGTAAGACAAAATCAGATGAAAAAGCAAACATTATTCTACAACCCAGTGCAAAACATGACCGTGCTGAGCCGCCCGCTCAGTTGGCATCACCCGCATGCTTGAAAGTGGTGAGTACTCAGTTGAAGCACAGCGGGTGGTTCATTTCTGTTGAAAGCGAAGGGAGCTGATTAAGTGCCTTCACACAAACATATCGGAGTGCTTATAGCGTTCGCAGTCCTCCTAATCGTGCAAGCAGTCATACATCTTTATCTTGTAGATAAGATATTCGTGAACGATGAGGGGCACTACATTGTTTACGCTTGGCTTGTTGGAAAAGGCGAAGTCATCTACAAAGATTTTTTTGAGCATCACCCACCTCTTACAACGCTTCTTGGTGTGCCATTTGCCATTCTCATAGGTCCGTCACCGGAAGGATTTAGGTTGTTATCTTGTGTAACTATGGTTACAACCACCCTAATCGTTTTCCTAATCTCTAAGAAGCTTTACAATGAAGACATTGCAGTCCTCTCAGCATTGGCATTCATCTTGCTTGAAATAATCTTCTTCGGTTTCTGGTTTGTTGCAGAACCTTTCATCGCACTTGCGCTTTCATTAAGCATCCTTTGTGCGCTCTACAGTGATAGTTCAAGTAAACCATTGCAGTATATGCTTGCATCGGGCTTCTTTGCCGGAGCGGCTTTCCTTCTAAAACCGCAAGCGGTGATTTTTATAGCATTAGTTGCTGCAGTACTATGGAAAAACTCACGCAACCTGCGTTTTCCAGCAGCATTCCTTTCTGGCGCTCTTGCCATTTTCATTCTAGCAACGCTTTATTTCGCTGTGAACGGCGCCGGCACGCAGTTTATTTACTACGGCTATTTGTTCACTGTTTTTGAAGGGAAAGGAGATTTCCAAAAACCTACTCCTTCCACTTTGTATGAATCCATACTCGTCATGTTTCTCGCAATTTTTCTTGCGTTCTCATCCTTCTCAATGTGGTCTTCAAAATCCATCCCATCCTCCACTAAGCTTCTTCTCTTCACGTGGCTCTTTTCATCGCTTACATTTTCATTTCCACGAGTTGATGCATTCCACTTCGTTCCCGCGCTTCCAGCTCTCGCAGTCCTCCTATTGCGCAAGGACATGGGAGCTGTTTACCGCGGAATATTGATAGCGGGTGCAGTCATTGGCATTCTTCTTCTCTTATCGGTTATTTCAGCGCCATTCCCTGATGAACGAATCCTATGTGATTATTCAGTAGCAGAGTACTTGGCGAAACATACCACGCTAGATGAAAAGATATTTGTTGCTCCATTCTCTCCGCAGATTTATGCCTATGCAAATAGAGGGCATGTCTCAAGATACCCTATACACGAGTCGTGGTTCATGAGCACTGAAATTGAAAACGAAGTGATAAACGATCTAGAAGAAAACAAACCAAGGTACATTTGTTATTTCAATTATACTTTTGACAGAGGGGAGACGATGCAGGATTATGCACCAAATTTATACGCCTATATTCAATCAAACTATCGGATGGAGGCGCGGTTTGATGAGTGTTCCGCATTCATCTTCTCAAGGTACGATGCAGTAGGTTTGCCAACTTGAAGAAAACAATTTAAACAACCCCCTGCAAATTTGTTTAGCGATTTGGATGGCTGACGTACTAAAGCTCACTGCTGATGCGTACATAAAGAATTGGAAGATTGTGTCATTCTTCTCCATTCCATTCTTGCTCGCATTTCTAATTCCATTGCTCTCCCCCACACCCACCTATGTGGCACTTGGTGCCTCATTCCTGCGCACCGGTAGCATGTACATTGATCTGACGCTGTTTGATGTTGCCGTAATCGTCGCCTCTTTCCTCGTTTCTCTTTTCCTTGTTTCATTTGCAATCGTCGCAATAAACCTTGTCATCAAAGCGCAGCGCACATTCACGAGCATAAAGCAAGAGGTGGTGGAAGGGATAGAAAAGTATGTCTTAACAGTCTTCTGGCTCTACTTGACGGCATGGGTTCTGATGCTCATTGTGGATCTGCTCAGTTACGAATTCGGGGCAAATCAATGGGCCTCGCCTCTTTTCGGATTGCTCCTCTCCCTTCCGTTGTTTTACGCCCCAACCGCAATTGTAATAGATGAACAGCGCCCCTTGGTTGCAATGAAAACAAGCCTATCGCTGATAAAGAAGCAATTTGCCCTATTCGTTCTTTGGCTCATCATCGGAATAGCTGCGCTTTCATTGATTGATATATTCTTCATACTAATCAGGGGAATGCTTCCTTTCGCAAGATACTTTGTGCTCGTGGCAAACTCCATGCTCGTAATGCCCTTTCTGATAATGATGCAGGTACAAATCTATTTGACCAAATATACCATCTTGAAGTGAAGAGCATGAAGCAGGCGAAGAAAAACACGCTTATCTTCGCAGCCCTGATTCTTGCAGCACTTCTCCGCTTCCTACTTATCCCGGCAACCCCGCTATATCAAGATGAAGCGGTCTATGCAGAAATCATCACAGAGCTGCTCCATAACCCGCTGCAATTCATCCCCCATTATCTTGGCGAGCCAATCGCGTGGAAGCCACCGGCAGGTTTCTACTCTTACGCAGGAGTGGTAGCGGTCCTGAATGCTGTGTTGCCGCAGCTTCCTCTAGAATACACATTCCGTGCTGCGCCAGCCTTATTCACTGCCATCTCCATATTCACCCTTTACTTCTTCCTGCGTGAACTCTTCACCGAGCGGGAGGCTTTCTACGCATCCATATGCTTCGCACTTGCAAACCAGACCCTCATAACAACAAACGCCCTGCTGCTCGATTCGGCATTGATGTTCTTCATTCTCCTCGCACTCCTTGCTTACGTTAAAGCGTTGAAGTCAAGGGGATGGCTTTTGCCCGCAGCCCTCTTCAGTTTTCTCGCAGCCCTTACGAAGACATACGTCGCTCTTTTAATCCCAATCTCCGCATTCGCCCTTTACTACTATATAGATAAGCGAGAACTCAAGGAGCGCTGGTTTCTTCTCAGCCTTCTTTCTGTCCCGTTGGCAATGCTTTTATACGCAATTGCATTCTCGTTTGCAGTGGCCGGCGGCCTGCGCGAAATAACCTCCTCGCATCTATACGATGCTATTGGGCGCATGTCTTCCCAGAACCTTGTGCAGCAGATAAATGCGAATTCAGCAGACTTATTCAAACAAATGTTCCCATGGAGCTTGCTCGCAATCGCAGGTGCTGCCTTCATCAATCTGCGCAGAGCGGAGGACAAGTTCGCATGCCTTTGGGCTGCGGTTTCGCTCATTCCACTCGCTAACAGCACAGGCTACTTCTGGTATTGCCTGCCCGCAGTTCCACCGCTCTCCTTCTTAGTTGCGCGCTCCCTTGCAAAACTCAAGCCTGCGCACTCATTAGCCGCGCTCCTCATCCTCTCAATTTTCTCGCTTTTAACCTGTCCATTATTTTCTGATGCTTTGGAAGCCCCATTTGAACAGATGCGCATCGGAATCTCGCTTCAAAACAAGGAAAAGGTTTTGACGCTCACAGAAACCGGCGTCCCTACTATATTATTTTACAAGTTCAGCGGGGAAAATGCGCCGCATTATTCTGGAGTCAAGCAGATGGTTGCGGATCCGCACGGCCTTGAATCTTATACTGCGTTCAAGTTGGGGGATTTGGTCTTTGGCACCTATGAGAAAAACATGCTGTCAAATCCGACTCCTGAATACGTAAGAGCCCTCATCTCATCAAATTCTCCAGATGGGGTGGTGATAAGCCACCGCATCTATGAGGTTTATTCCAAGAAGCCTCTGGAAGGCTATCTGCCCGTATTTTCATCTGAGGATGAAGAGTATTTCGTTCTCGAACGCGTTCAGTAGAAGCCTAGCGCATATACAATCACTATTGAAGCGATCAGACCAACAAGGGCGAAGGCGATCGCATATACAGTTTCCTCGCGCGAATAAACCTTCCATCTCTTCTTTGCAATCCAGAAGAATATATAGTACGCAGCCTGAAGGCCGAAAAGGGTTAAGAAGACCCCGATGAAAAGGGAGAGGTAAGATAAAACAAACTCGATGAACGAGTCAGCCACATTCGAAAAGTAGCTAATCACAGGTCTTCCTTTCAGCACATCATGCAGTATGATGAAGAGCATCAGGTAAGCCATCAACGTTATTGTGAATGCCCTCAACGCATAGGTGAAGAAGATCACCCACCTGTTCTTGACAACCTCCTTTACATCCTTAAGTTCTTCATAGTCGCTACCCTTTCTCTCCGGCGGGCTCCATTCCTCCGGTTCCTTCCCTTCCCTTCGCGCTTCATCCTCGCGCTCCATGGTTCGCTTCAGCTCTTCCCGCTTCTTCTCAAGCACGCTTTCGATGCTCGCCTTCCTTTTTGCCTCCTTCTTCCTGTACTCCGCGAGATACTCGTCAACCGAAAACCGCTTTCCCTTCTTCTTCCCCGGCATCAAACCACCTATTCAAACATGGGCGCCATCAGATTATCCACAGGAGAAAAATCGTCTGTTAGCAATGGAACATCACTAGTTACGATTGATTCATTAAGCCGATTCTCGGCCCACATCGCAACACGCTCCCCGTTTATACTCGCAGTGCGTTCCCTCCACTCGTTCCAGCTTAATTCATTTTCATCGGTTGCAAGTAATATAATATTCTGTACGCCCGTCCGGTCGTTTGGATTTATTGGAACGACGTACACGGTTCTGAACACGGATTTAATCGTTTTGTATTCCGACCGGAACATGAGCGACTTCTCTCCTTCAATGGAGGAGATGACATTAACGACATAAACGCCCCCTGGCTTCAGCCTTGACTTCACCAGCCTGACCGTCTCAACGGTTGTCAAGTGAAACGGCACAGAATACTTAGAATTGAACGCGTCCATAAAAATTACATCATATTTGTTATCGGTTCTTGAAAGGAACACGCGCGCATCCTCAACAAAAAGTTTGGTCCGCGAGTCAAATGAACAATTGAAGAATTTTTCACAGGCTTCAACTACCATTGGGTCAATTTCAACCACGTCGGCCTTCCCTTCGGGAAACGTTTCGAGGTAATCTTTTACTTCAACCCCCGGACCCAAACCCAGAACCAATACCCTTGAAGGAGACTTGGCGAGTGCGTAAGCGAGGCGGGCAGCCTTGCTGTAATCATATAAGTGCTCAGGAGAATTCAAGCGAATGCCACCAGCATTCTGGGCATCCAGGTACATGGACCTTGAGGCGTTCCCTTCAACCACTCTGATGCGGTAATACTCACTGTCCTTATCGAACAAGTACATGTTGGGGGCGAAGGCAAAGGCGTAAGCCAGTGTCCCAATCAGTATGAATGCAACTGAGGCAAATGCGATCCTATTTCTCAAACCATAAAGCGAGACCGCCACCAAAGCCGCGCTCACCGAAAACAGCACTGACTTCACTCCAAAAGATGGGATGAGGAGGAAACCTGCAAGAAGCGTTCCAGCGATGCTTCCAGCGGTTGAGACGGCGTAAAGCGAGCCAGCGCTCGTCCCTACCACCTTCATGGATTCCGTTGCTAGTTTTACTGCATAAGGAGAAACGAAGCCAAGCAGCAGGCTCGGGGGACCAAACAGCAGCAGCGATGCGACAAGGGAGCCCGCCTTCACCCCGAGCCCGGTCATTGCAGGGCCAGCGAAACCTTCAAGCACCGGGATGAGGGCGACCCATAGGCCAGATGCAAAAATAACGACGCAAAGCGTCTCAAGCTTAGGGCTGTGGTCTGCAAGCCTGCCCCCAACATAATACCCCAAAGCAAGCGCACCCAAGACGACTCCAATCAAACTGGTCCATACAAATAATGAGTTCCCCGCATAAGGTGCAAGGACCCTTGAGCCAACTAGCTCAACGACCATCACAGCTGCACCGCAGACAAACACAATCAGATAGATGGCGAAAGCACTCGCCTTCTGCGCTTCCATCGCATAAAGGGTTGCTTTTCAACAAATAAAATACTTCTGATTCGCTGACCAAAAGACATCATAAGTGTTGGTTTGAAATGCATCACAGTGCGACGGCAAATAATACGTCATTAATCACACAGCACCACGTCGTGCAGAACTATATACATTCTGTAGAAAGCGAGTACGTGCAAGCGCCGAGCATGACGATGACAGCGTCAAACAAATCCACCAGCGCGTTTGGCACTGTCAGAGACAACAGACATCGCGCCATCGATTCTGATTAGTACAGCTATTGTGTTGTCCTGAATTAACTTCCTCTCGTTGATTCAGTTTCATCTTATCACCTTAAACTATTTTTGCTTTTCTTGCCTTATCGAGGAAAGCTTGGTATGGAGTCCTTAGCTTTCCATTCTCCAGGCT
>Ga0207433_10015505_pt1 | contig 10850 bp, 10 predicted proteins | sample YelNatPaOPGAMG01_FD_187559 | JGI IMG/M metagenome (GOLD analysis project Ga0207433, IMG submission 187559) | Hot spring thermophilic microbial communities from Obsidian Pool, Yellowstone National Park, USA - OP-RAMG-01 (SPAdes) (version 3) | ecosystem: Environmental > Aquatic > Thermal springs...
TCCCTTAAACAACAAGGTATATGTTGCGCTAGGGGGAGATGTTGTTGTGATTGATGGTGCGACCGATTCAATAATTAAAACGATTTATCTTGAAAGTCAAGCCTACCCCCGTGCTTTTGTTTACAATCCGACGAACAACAAGGTCTATTGTGTCGGTTCGCGTCTCTATGTGATTGATTGCGCGACCGATTCATTGGTTAGAGCCATTCCGGTCGGAGGAAGTGGTTATTCGCGTATATGCTATAATTCTTTGTTCAACAAGGTTTATTACAATACGAATAATGGCGTTACTGTGATTGATTGCGCGACCGATTCAGTGATTACAACAGTTCAGGTCCCAGGTGTCATGGATTTTGTCTATAATTTTTCTGCTAACAAGATTTATACCGCTAATGGCGAACGAATGCTGACCGTAATTGATGGTAGAAACGATTCGGTGATTAGAATTGTTACGGTCGCAGTCGATCCTAATATTTTGCTCTATAATCATATCAACAAGAAGGTCTATTGCGGAAGTGGCGCGTTTCTTGGTTATGTTACGATAATTGATGGCATAACTGATACAGTGATTAAAACGATTAGAGTTGGCGACGCACCCATGGCTTTTGCCTGGAATCCGTTTCAGAATCGGGTCTTTGTGGCAAATTATGGGAGTAACACGGTCTCAGTGATTAGGGATTCAATACCAGTTGGGATTGAAGAATACTGCGAACCGCTGGACTTCCACCCGATTCGTTCTGACCCCTTTCCACTTGAGATTTATCCGAATCCAGCAAAATCCGTTATTCGTGTCCGTTGGAGTAAGGACTTTAGTCCCGTTGGCAAAATACCCGATTCGGGTAATCCTTTTGGACAATCCGCCTTCGGCGGACTTAAAATCTTTGATGTTTCAGGAAAGTTGATTAAAGAGTTCGCCTTAACCGGCACCGACCAAGAAATAAAAATACCGCTCAAAGATATAAAACCAGGAATTTATTTCTTAAGAATTGGAACGGAGACCAAAAAGTTCTTGATTGTGAAATAATTTTACCAATGAGGAATTTAATTTTTCTTGTCTTTTTGCCCTTAACCTTCGTTACTTCCTTATCCGCCCAGTGGTTGGAAGCAACCATCCCGGTCGGAAGGTATCCTTGGGCTTTGTGCTATAATTCTTTGTTCAATAAGGTCTATTGCGCCCATTATTTTGACAGCAGCGTAACGGTAATTGATGCCAAGTATAACTCAGTGATTAAAACTATTCCAAGAGTTCCCGACCCCTTTGCTTTCGCTTACAATTCAACCAACAACAAGGTTTATTGTGCTAATGAATGGAGGTGTGCTGTTACCATAATTGATGGTAGAACCGATTCCGTGATTAGAACCATTCCGCTCGAAATTTCTCCTAAGGCTTTGGTTTATAATCCCTTAAACAACAAGGTCTATTGTGCTGGATATTGGAGTAGTGTGATAGTGATTGATGGTGCGACCGATTCAATAATTAAAACGATTTATCTTGGAAGTCAAGCCCGCCCCAGTGCTCTTGTTTACAATCCGACGAACAACAAGGTCTATTGTGCCGGTGCGTGTCTCTATGTGATTGATTGCGCGACCGATTCATTGGTTAGAACCATTCCGGTCGGAAGGGAGCCGGATCGTTTGTGTTATAATTCTTTAAACAACAAAGTCTATTGTGCTAGTTCCTCGGGGAGTACCGATTTGATGGTAATTGATTGTGCAACTGATACAGTAATTGCAACCATTCCCATTGGAGGAGTAACCCTGGCATTGGTCTATAATTTTACCGCCAATAAGATATATTACTCGGATCATGGTACTAATCTATATGTAATTGATGGCAGAAACGATTCGGTGATTAGAATTGTTACGGTCAGAGATTACCCTTATTGTTTATTCTATAATCCTATCAACAAGAAGGTCTATTGCGGAAGTGGCTTCTCTCTTGGTTATGTTACGATAATTGATGGCATAACTGATACAGTGATTAAAACGATTAGAGTTGGCGACGGACCCCAGGCTTTTGCCTGGAATCCGTTTCAGAATCGGGTTTATTGTGCAAATTATTGGAGTGGGACGGTCTCAGTGATTAGGGATTCAATACCAGTTGGGATTGAAGAATACCGCGAACCGCTGGACTTCCACCCGATTCGGACTCGCTTACCGCTGGAAATTTATCCGAATCCGGCAAAAACATATTGCGCTATCCGCTTACCGCCCACCGCTGACCGCCAATCCGCCTTCGGCGGACTGAAAATCTTTGATGTCTCAGGAAAGTTGATTAAAGAAGTCGCAATGCCTACGGATAGAAGTGAAATAAAAATACCGCTCAAAGGAATAAATCCCGGAATTTATTTCTTACAACTGGGCAAAGAGACCAAAAAGTTCCTGGTTGTGAAATAAGGCGCGTACTCAGAAGGCTAAGGAATGGGCTAATCCCAAGCCTAACCATAATCCTAACCCCGGACCTATTCACTTGCCTAACCCCAAGCCCAGCCACCGCCCTTTTCTCAGGTCCTGCCTTTAGCCAAACATCTTGCCTATCTTTTACCCTTCTTGCTTGGCTAACATAATCCGCCTTGGGCGGACTATCCCCTATACCGCTTTCGGCTCGGTATAGGGGCTAGCCCTACCCTAACGCCTAATGATATGTCAATAGTCTTTTCAGATTGAAAAATCAATAACTTAGATGAATCCGCCCGCAGTTTAGAAAAATTAAAGAAAAATGCGAAAAAACTTTAGAAATTTTAAAGTGACTTTAGAAATTTTAAAGAAAAATTGAGGAAAATTTTAGAATTTCTAAAATTTTTGCTTGACAAGTTGACTATTTATGCTATAATACGGATGTGGAACAAGTCTTCATATCAAAATGTATCAAGTGCGGGTCAGATATGTTTATATCGGAATATAAGTGTCCAAATTGTGCAACCACTATCTCAGGTAACTTCGGTTATCCCAATGTCTTAGGATTACCTGACGATATGTTCAATTTTATGCTCATCTTTCTTAAAAATCGGGGTAATTTCAGTGATATTGAACGGGAACTGGGTATCACTTATCCGACAATAAGGAATCGGCTTGATAACCTCTTAAAATTGTTAGGCTTAGAATCCAAGGTGAAAAGCGTAGGAATTAGTGAGATTTTAGATAAGTTGGAAAGGGGTGAAATAACCGCTGAAGAGGCGGAAAGGATGATAAGGGAAAGGAAAAAGTATGAATGATGAAAGGGCACGCATCTTAAAGATGCTGGAGGATGGAAAGATTACTGCTGAAGAGGCAGCAAGATTGCTTGAGGCGATAAGAATCCAACCCTGGGAATCGGGTATGTTTCCATTCGGTCGGAAAATAAGAAAGGGGTTGGAACAGATGCCAGAGATTTTTTCTAATGTATCAAAGTTAATCGCTGAGGCAGTGGAAGCGGAATTTAGGGGCAAGGGGAAAATAACCGAAAGTTCCTTCGGCAAAAAGGAAAGGGTGGAGATAAAGACAGTGAGTGGCGATATTGAAATTGAAGGTTGGGATAAAGAGGAAATATTATTAAAACTTAGTGGCATTACCCAAACCAATGAGCATAATAATCAACTGGATTTGAATGTTATATCCGGGGAAGTAAAGGTAAAATTACCCAAAGATACTCAGTTAAAACTCTCCTCGGTCTCAGGTGATTGGGAAATAGAGGAGGTGGAAGGCGAATTAGAAATCCGAACGATTTCGGGTGATATTGAACTAAAAGAGGTTAAGGGTGTGGCAGTAATCAATACCATCTCCGGTGATATTGATGGTAAGGAATTGAACGGAAATTTCTTAGTCAAGTCCCAAAGCGGGGATATTGATTTGGCATTCAAGGGAGTTAGACAAGGTGAACTTGAGACCAAATCGGGTGATATAACCCTTGCTTTACCCAAAGATGCGAACTTGGTCTTAGAACTTGCGGCCGAGACTGGTGCGATAGATTTGGCAATTCCTGAACCGTTTGAGAAGATTGAGACCAGCAAAGGATATTGGAAAATTGGCTTAGGTAATAAAGAAGGAAAATTAATCTGCCGAACCGAAAGCGGTGATATTGAAATAAAGGGATGATTAGGACAATTATTTGGGGATTGATTGTTGCCGGTATCGGTCTGTGGATTTGGTTTGGCAACTTAGGCATTATCCGCCCAATTCGGTTTAGTCGGGATTGGCCATTGATAATCATTATTATTGGCCTTCTAACTATTGGTGAAGGAATTTCCCGTTATTTAAGGAGCCGAAAATGAGAAGAAGATATGCCATAGGCGTTATTCTGATCGTGGTCGGGCTTTGGATTTGGCTAAGTTATTGGGGAGTGCCTTATATCTCATTTAAGAAGAATTGGCCATTGCTTTTGGTCGGCTGGGGTATTTATATTGTCGTTAGAAGAATAACTTCGTATCGTCCAAGGACTAATCGTCGGCGGGTGATTAGCGATTTGGAACAAGGGAAAATTAGTGTTGAGGAGGCAATTGAGCGATTGGGGGATAAGAGATGAGCGAAGAACGGATGAAAATTTTAAAAATGCTTGAGGCAAAGAAAATAACTGCCGAGGAGGCGGGAAAATTACTTGATGCCTTAAGAGAACCAACAACCAGCGCCGGTAAGTTCTTGAAAGTTAAAGTCTGGGATAAAACCAAAGGTAAGTCTAAGGTTAATGTGACTGTGCCTTTGAGTTTGGTAAAGTGGGGAATGAAATTTGTGCCCGAAAAAGCCCAAGTAAAACTTAAGGAGCAGAACATTGATATAACGGCAGTTAGCGAGGCGATAGAAAAAGAGATTATCGGTAAAATTGTTGAAGTGGACGATGAAGATAAAGGTGAACATATTGAGGTCGATATTGAATAATTCTTCTTTCTTATTTTAGTTAACCGTTAAACCATTTATACATTCACCTTGACTTTTGCCCGAACCTAAATTAGAATGATAGATTAAGGAAGACAATGAAATTAATGGTCATTGAAATTTAAACTATAATTGGAGGCAATAGTGAGTGTAACTAAACGAAGCGAATTTTTAGAGATTCGCTGGCACGGTCGCGGTGGCCAAGGGGCAAAGACCGCTGCCTTGCTCTTCGGTGAAGCGGCATTGGAGACCGGAAAGTATATCCAGGCATTTCCTGAATACGGACCGGAAAGGATGGGTGCGCCGGTCGCTGCCTATAATCGGCTTTCCGACGAACCAATCCAGCTCCATTCCGCAATCAAAAATCCCGACATCGCGGTCGTCTTAGACCCAACCTTGATTGAAGCCGCCAAAGTCTTGGAAGGGTTAAAAGAAGACGGAGTTCTTTTAGTCAATACGAAAGAAGAACCCAAGGCTTTGAAACAACGGCTTGGCTTAGCAAAGAGCAAAATAAAGGTCTTTACCGTGGATGCGAATCAAATTGCGATTGATACCATTGGTCGAGCGATTCCGAATACACCGATGCTGGGCGCATTGGTTAAAGTTACGGGTGTTTTGAACTTTGATTCAATGCTTGACTCAATCCGCAAGAAACTTTTAGTAAAATTCCGGGGCAATGAGAAATTGGTTGAGGGCAATATTACTTCGGTGAAACGTGCCTACGAGGAGGTAAGAGGAGAATGACAAGACTGAAGAGTTGGAAAGAGTTGCCCTGTGGGGCAATCTTGACCGATACCAAGGCGGTATTAGAAAATAAGACGGGTGCCTGGCGCACCAAGCGACCAATCTTAGATAAGAATAAGTGCATCAATTGTCTGGTCTGTTGGATTTATTGTCCAGATGCCGCAATTAAGGTGAAGGATGGCAAGGTAGTTGAGATTGATTTAGATTACTGTAAAGGTTGTGGGATCTGTGCTGATGTCTGTCCACCAAAGGTTAAGGCAATTACGATGGTGAAGGAGGAGAAATGATTGTAGCGAAGACCGGCAACGAAGCAATGGCTTATGCGATGAAACAAATAAATCCGGATGTGGTTGCGGCTTATCCAATTACACCATCAACTGAGATTGTCCAGATCTTTTCCAGTTTTGTGGCGGATGGCTTAGTGGATACCGAATATGTGGCGGTGGAGAGTGAACATTCGGCAATGAGCGCCTGCATCGGGGCAGCAGTGGCTGGGGCACGGGCAATGACCGCAACCGCATCGCAAGGGCTTGCCTTGATGCATGAGATGTTATTTATCGCTTCTGGTTTAAGATTACCAATTGTGATGTGCGTGGCAAGCCGTAGCCTTTCTTCACCCTTGAATATCCATTGCGACCATTCGGATTCAGTGGCGTCAAGAGATGCTGGATGGATTCAAATCTTCTGTGAGAATTCCCAAGAAGGCTATGATAGCGTGATTCAAGCGGTAAAGATTGCCGAGACCTGCTATCTACCGGTGATGGTGGCGATTGATGGTTTTATCCTTTCCCACTGTATGGACCGCATTGAGGTCTTAGAAGATGAACAGGTACAAAAATTTATCGGCAAACTGAAACCGAATTATTCATTGTTAGATGTGAAAAATCCAATTACCGTTAGCCCGGCTTGTCTGCCTGATTCTTATTTTGAGCACAAACGGGCACAAGCCCAAGGGATGAACGATGCCTTACCAATAATTGAAAAGGTAATTGCTGATTTTGCCCAGGCATTTGGGAGAAATTATCCAGTGCTGGAGGGTTACCGAACCGATGATGCCGAAGTAGTAGTTTTAGTTATGGGCTCAACGGTGGGCACGGCTCGGATCGCGGTGGATGAGATGCGGCTTAAAGGTGAAAAGGTTGGAATGGTGAAATTGAGGTTCTTCCGACCATTGGTGTATCAAAGGATGAAGGAACGGTTAGGTAGGTTTAAGGTGGTTGGGGTATTAGACCGGGTTGAATCGGTAAATTCTTATGTCAGTCCTTTAGCGACTGAGGTTAGGGCTTGTCTTTATGATGTTAATCCTTGCCCGCTGGTTCCTTCCTATGTTTATGGCTTGGGTGGTCGGGAGATTACCCCGGACGATATTATGGCTGTTTTTGATGAATTGTTGGCGATGAATAAGAAAGGGAAGATGAAAGACGAAGTTACTTATGTGGGGGTGAGGTAGCAATGGCTTCATTAAAAGAACTTTGTAAAGAGCCCGAACTCTTTTCATCCGGTCATCGGGCTTGTGCTGGTTGCGGTGAAGTCTTAGCGGTCCGGCAGGTGCTTTTAGCGGCAATAAAACCAGTGGTCTGCGTGATGCCGACGGGCTGTTTAGAGATTGTTTCAACCATCTATCCCCATACCGCCTGGCAGGTGCCGATGTTTCATAATGCCTTTGAAAATGCGGCAGCGACTATTTCGGGTGTGGAAGCAGCTTACAAAGTCCTTCGTAAAAAGGGAATAATCAATCAAGACATTAACTTTATCGCCTTTGGTGGTGATGGTGGAACTTATGACATCGGGTTTCAGGCACTCTCGGGTGCGGTGGAAAGAGGTCATCGGTTCTTGTATGTCTGTTTAGACAACGAAGCCTATATGAATACTGGAATCCAACGCTCCTCAGCAACACCTTTTGGTGCCCATACTACAACTTCCCCGGCTGGTGAGAAGATTCCTGGTAAGATGCAATGGCGAAAAGAGATTGTTGAAATTATGATCGCCCACGATATACCTTATGCCGCACAGACGACAATCCAGAACTGGAATGATTTGGCAAATAAGGTGCGCAAGGCGTTAAGCATTAACGGACCGAGTTTTATTAATATCTTAGTTCCCTGTCCATTGGGCTGGGGTTACCCATCCGAGAAAACGATTGAGATGTCGCGCTTAGCGGTAGAAACCTGTTTTTGGCCCCTTTACGAATGGGAGAATGGAACCTATCGCCTTAACTATACGCCGAAAGAGAAAAAACCAGTTACGGAATGGCTGAAAGGACAAGACCGCTTCCGCCACCTCTTCAAACCAGAAAATAAAAATCTTTTGGATGAATTCCAGAAAGAAGTTGACCGAAGATGGGAAAGATTGGTTAGACGCACCCAAACCAACTATTAACGAAATTCAAAAGAAAAAGATTGACAAAGCCAAGAAATTTGGTAAAATAATAAATAATATCTTAAAGGAACAGTTTGTTGAGTTTAGTAATCGTAGTGATTAGTTCGGCTGTCCACAGTGGACCTAAGCTAAGAAAGCGTAAGTTTTCCCAAGAGCAAAATGGTTCGTAACGGCAGCACGGAGAATGGGATGATGCTAATTAAGGTTGCCAGAGCTTCAAGCTTTTGCGCGATGGTAGCTGAGTGGTTAGTGGTAAGCTTGACTGTCCCTTTAAGACTTTCTTTTCGCTTTTAATGGGTCAAGCAAAAGAAAGAGACAGGTATGACCCGGGAAAAATACACATTCGTTTAAACGAATGTAGGAGGAAAAAACCATGAGTAAGGTATATGTGGGAAGTTTACCCTTCTCAGCAACCGAAGCGCAACTGAATGACCTGTTCTCCAAATACGGAAAGGTCAATTCCGTTAATATCATTAGTGATAAATTCACTAATCGCTCAAGAGGTTTTGCCTTTGTTGAAATGGAAACCGAAGAAGCAGCCCAAAAAGCAATTGCCGAATTAAATGGCACTGACTTTGAAGGTCGAAAAATCGTTGTCAACGCCGCAAGACCACAAGAGCGACGCGAACGTTCCTTTGGCGGCGACCGCGGTGGTAGAGGCCGCGAGCGCTTTGGTCATTCAAAACGCTGGTAAAACGATACTCACAGTATCAAACAGGGCAGGTATTGATTACCTGCCCTGATTTATTTTTACTGCCCGCCTTGACGAGGTCAAAAGAGTTGGTTATACTTGAGAGAAATATTTTGGTTGAATTGATTGCTGTGACTGGATTCATCCGCATTATGCCTATCAAGCCTTTTAGTAATAATTTAGCCAAAACCGGGAGATAATTGGCCAAAGAAGTCTTTTTGATTGACGGTCATTCTTTAATCTACCGCTCTTATTATGCCTTTATTCGCAACCCCTTGAGAAATTCAAAAGGCGAGAATACCTCGGCGGTCTTTGGCTTTGTCAATACCTTAAAAAAATTATTAGAAAAATATAAGCCCGAATTCGGCGCAATTGCTTACGATACCGGTGGCGAGACCTTCCGGCATCGGGAATTTAAAGAATATAAAATAACCCGACCGGAAACACCTGACGAATTAAGACCACAAATCCCGATTATTAAGCAAGTGGGTGAGGCTTATGGTTTGAGTAGTTTTGAAATTGAAGGTTACGAGGCAGACGATGTCTTAGCCAGTTTAGCCAAGACCTTAAGCGAAAAGGACTACAAGGTTTATATTGTCACTTCGGATAAGGACCTATTGCAACTCGTTTCCCCGAAAATCCTGATTTATGACCCTTGGAAAGAACTGATTTATGACCAGGCATTAGTGAAAGAACGCTTTGGGGTCGGTCCCGAAAAGATTGCCGATATCTTGGCATTGGCCGGGGATAAGATTGATAATATTCCGGGGGTGCGCGGGATTGGTGACAAGCGGGCGCGGGAAATAATTTTAAAGTATGGCTCACTGGAACAAGCAATTGAATATGATGAACGGGTAAAACCCCATAAAGAAAAGGCAATTCTTTCCAAAAATCTGGCGCTTTTGAAAGGCGATTTGAAACTTCCGGTGGATGAGACTAAACTGCGGATTAAAGAAAAGGATGAAGGAACCTTGCTTAAAATCTTTAAGGAGATGGAATTCAGTTCGTTCTTAAAAGATTTGACATTTCAAAAGCCAACTAATCTTGTGGTGCAAGAGTTGATGGATAAAAAGATGTTGGTGCAAAAAAATGAATTTAGTTTTTACTTTGACGAACAGGAAGGTTTGTTATTAGCCACCGATGAAGAGACAATTCAAAGGATACCAATTGACCAAAAGAATTTGATTAAAGAAATTTTAGGCAATAATAAGTTTTTAAAGATTGGCTTTGACATCAAAGCGCAATTACATAAATTGGCGAGATATGCGATTGATTTATCACCACCGATTTATGACTTGATGGTCGGCGCTTGGTTATTAGACTCAAACCGCAAGCAATACACCTTCAATGATTTACTGATTCGGCATTTGGGAATAGCGGCAAAAGAGCCAAGACCAATAGATAGGTCATTTTATTCTTATGCAATTTATAAAAAAATTGGACCGGAAATAACTGCCCGGAATTTAGACCCCATCCTTAAGGATTTAGAGATGCCCTTGCTTTATGAGTTAGCGGCAATGGAACGGCGCGGGGTAAAAATTGATGTGAAGTTTTTTAAACACCTCAATCAGGAATTGAAGGAGGAATTAAATCTTATTGAGCGCGATATTCACCAACTGGCTAAAATTGACTTCAATATCAACTCGCCCAAACAACTTTCCTATGTCTTATTTGAAAAATTAAAATTACCGACCAAAAGACGAACCAAGACTGGTCATTCAACTGATTATTCAACACTCCAAGAATTGAAAGCTGCCCATCCGATTGTGCCCAAGATTATCCGCCATCGGGAATTGAGTAAATTAATTTTCACTTATTTAGAACCGATGCTTGAACTTTGCGACCCGAAAACGCAACGAATTTATACTTCCTTTAATCAGACGGGAACCGCTACGGGCCGACTTTCTTGTTCCCGACCGAATCTACAGAATATCCCGATGCGTGGCGAATTGGGCAAGCGGATTAGAAAAGGTTTTATTGCCGAAGATGGTTACTTATTAATTTCAGCCGATTATTCTCAGATTGAACTGCGCATCTTGGCTCATATTACTGGCGATGAGCGACTCAAGGAAGCATTTGCCCAAGGCGAAGATATCCACACCAAAACCGCCTGTGCAATTCTTAATCTTAAACCCGACGAAGTTACCGAAGAGCATCGGCGAATTGCTAAGGCGGTCAATTATGGCTT
>Ga0207433_10015514_pt1 | contig 10847 bp, 8 predicted proteins | sample YelNatPaOPGAMG01_FD_187559 | JGI IMG/M metagenome (GOLD analysis project Ga0207433, IMG submission 187559) | Hot spring thermophilic microbial communities from Obsidian Pool, Yellowstone National Park, USA - OP-RAMG-01 (SPAdes) (version 3) | ecosystem: Environmental > Aquatic > Thermal springs >...
GCCGACGGCAAGGCCACGGTGACGCGCGAAGTGGATGCCGGCCTGGAGACCATCGAAGTGGACCTCCCGGCCGTGATCACCAGCGACTTGCGCCTCAACGAGCCGCGGTTCATCAAGCTGCCGGACATCATGAAGGCCAAGAGCAAGCCCATCGACATAGTCGAGCTCGCCTCGCTAGGCGTCGACAGCGGCGACCATCTCAAGACCACCCACTACGCCGCGCCGGCCAAGCGCAGCAAGGGCGTGATGGTGAAGGACGCAGCCGAACTGGTCGCGGCGCTGAGGCAGAAGGGTTTGCTTTGATCGCTCGTCATCCTTGCGCTTGCAGGGAGCCAGCGACTCTAGTCCACACCAAGCCAAAGACACTGGATTCCGGCATCCGCCGGAATGACGGTACGAGGAATCGAACATGTCCAAAGTCCTAGTTATTGCCGAACACCTGGACGGCAAGCTAAACGCCTCCACCGCGCGCGCCGTCAGCGCCGCAGCGGCCGTGAAACCCGAGGCCATCGACGTGCTGGTGCTGGCCGACAACGTCGCCGCCGTGGCCGTCGAAGCCGCCAAGCTCGATGGCGTCAGCCGCGTGCTCACCGTCGAGCGTGCCGAGAACGCGCATCCGCTGGCCGCCGTGCTGGCGCCGCAGATCGCCAAGGCCACCGCCGGCTACAGCCACGTGTTCGCGCCCTCCACCACCTTCGGCAAGGACGTGACGCCGCGCGTCGCCGCCCTGCTCGGCGTGGCCCAGGTCAGCGACGTGATGAGCGTGGAAGGCACGCATACCTTCAAGCGCCCCATCTATGCCGGCAACGCCATCGTCACTGTCGAGGCAGAGCCCTCGCATGCGGTAGTCGCCACCATCCGAACCGCCTCGTGGCCAGCCGCCGCGGCTGGCGCGAACAGCGCCCCGGTCGAGGCGCTTTCCCTCGACGTGGCGCTGCCCGGCCACACCCGCTACGTGGGCCTGCAATCGGGCAAGAGCGACCGCCCCGACCTGCAAAGTGCCAGCAAGGTGGTTTCCGGAGGCCGCGGCGTGGGCTCGAAGGAAAACTTCGACATCATCTTCAAGCTGGCCGACAAGCTCGGCGCGGCCGTGGGCGCCTCGCGCGCCGCGGTGGATGCCGGCTACGTGCCCAGCGACCTGCAGGTGGGCCAGACCGGCAAGATCATCGCGCCGGAGCTGTACATGGCCATCGGCATCTCTGGTGCCATCCAGCACCTCACCGGCATCAAGGACGCCGGCACCATCGTGGCGATCAACAAGGATGGCGAGGCACCGATCTTCGAGGTGGCGGACTTTGGCTTGGTCGGGGATCTGTTCAAGTTGATCCCGGAACTGGAGCAAGCATTGGGTTGAGCCAGGCACGATAAGCGCCTGGCTGCTTCGCAACTAGCCAGTGCGCGCTGTCGGCCCGGCAACAACCGGCTAGCGACGCCCCTGCAGGAACCCGGCCTCATGCTGACACCCGACACCATGCCATCCCGGGAATTGACAGTGCCAGCCCCGCTGCTCAGCATCGTCACGTCCGTCTACCGCTCGGAGCGATTCATCACCCGCTTCATCGACGAAACGGTTGTCGCCGTTGTCGAGGCAGGTATCGGGAATTACGAACTGGTCTTCGTCAACGACGGCTCTCCCGATGAGTCGCTCCAACATCTCATCCAGGCCCGTGGCACGAACTCCGCGATAAAGATCGTTGACCTGTCACGCAACTTCGGCCACCACAAGGCCGTGATGGCAGGGCTGGCCCATGCCAAGGGCGATCTGCTGTTCGTCATCGATTGCGACCTGGAGGTGCGGCCGGGCGTATTGCCGCACTTTCTCGAAACGCTTCGCGGAACCGGAGCGGATGTCGTCTATGGCATCCAGGCCAAACGCAAGGGTGCATGGGTGGAACGCCTCGGCGGAGCGGTGTTCTGGCGCCTGTTCAATCACCTGAGCGATACCAAGGTTCCCGCCAACGTGCTCAGCGAGCGATTGATGACGCGCCGCTACGTCGACGCGCTGCTGTCGCTGGGCGATCGCAACGTCTTCCTCGGCGGAATGATGTACTGGGCGGGCTTCCGTCAGGTGGCGGTCGTCGTCGAAAAGACGCAACGTGAGAACGCCTCGACCTACTCCTTGCGCAAGCGCTTCGCATTATTGCTGGAGGCTGTGACCTCCTTCTCCACCGTGCCGCTTAAGATGGTTCTAGCCGGTGGACTCGGCATCACGCTGTGCGCTGGCATTGCCGGCATCGCCTTGGTCATCCGGAAACTGCTCCACCCCGAGGCGGTGCTGACCGGCTTTACGTCACTGATGCTGGTCATCATCGGCATGTCTGGCCTTATCATCACGGTGCTAGGCGTGATCGGCCTGTATATCTCGCGCATCTACACCCAGACGCAGAACCGTCCATTGTTCATCGTTCGCGAATTCCACGATTGAGGCTGCCGGATGCAAGAAGATCTCAACGCCTACCAGGGCGCCTATACCGATCAATTCCCCTACCACGGGGATGAGGAAGCCTTGCTGGCTGCTTACGCACGGAAGATTGTCGAACGGCTGCAAGGCCACCAAGCGTTGCGGGTGCTTAGCCTGGGCATCGGCGGGCAGCGCGTGAGCCAGGCGATCCGCGACCGGCTCGATGTGGCGGAATACCATATCCTCGAGGGGGCCGCGGACATCATCGCCCGCTACCAGGCCGAGACGTCGCCGCCGGCGCATGTCACGGTCCATCACACCTATTTCGAGCAGGCGCATTTCGATCGGCCATTCGATGCTATCGAGATGGGATTCGTGCTGGAACACATCGATGATCCGGGGCTGATTCTGCGGCGCTTCCGGGCCTTTCTGAAACCCACCGGCGTCCTGTTCGCAGCTGTCCCCAACGCACGTTCGCTGCACCGCTTGTTGGGCCATTCCGCGGGCCTTCTGCCGGATCTCTACGCACTGAGCCAGTATGACCGGGAACTGGGCCATAAACGCTATTTCGACGGTGACTCTATCAGCCGACTGGTGGAAGACTCCGGCTACACCATCCTGGACAAGGTTGGGCTGGTGCTGAAACCGCTGACCACGTCGCAATTGCAGCAGCTGTCGCTCGCCCCGGATATCCTGGACGCGTTCATCGACGTCGGCTACGGATTGCCTGATATCTGCAATGGCGTCCTGCTGACCGCGCGGCCCGCATGAAAACCGCGCTCGTCGTCAGCGCGGGCGGATTTCAAGGGCTAGGCATCGTGCGCGCCCTGCAGCAACTGGATCGCACCAGGGTGCTGGTCTGCGACATCCATGCCGAACACCTCGTGCGCTATGTCTGTGGGGAATGTTTCGTGGCGCCGCCGCTGGCGGATGAACGCGCATTCGAGGCGTTCCTGCTCGACCTAGCGCGGCACGAGCACGTGGACGCCATTTTCCCAGCGACCGCGTACGAGTTGCCCACTCTGGCACGCCTCAGGAGCCCGTTGGCCGACCTGGGTGCCGCCGTGGCCGTGGCCGGCGAAGAACTGACCGCGACGCTGCTGGACAAGTTGCGTACCCATCAATTTCTCCACACTGCCGGCTTGCCGGTACCGGAGCTGCTGGACCCGCTTACCCACGACTATGCGCAGCCCCTGTTCGGCAGGCCGCGCGAAGGCTGGGGCGGCCGCGGTACCGTGCTGCTGCGCAGCCGCGAGGCGGCGCTCGCATATCAGGCCGACTTCGCCACCCATGTGTGGTCGACATGGCTGCCTGCCTTCGAGGAATACTCGGCCGACTTTGCGATTGATCCGCGTGGCCACATCTCGCCGGTGGTGCTGCGGCAACGGCAACGGACGTCGGGCGGCTTCGCCGTCATCTCCACATCGGTGCACGACCCGCTTATTGCCGCGCTCGCGCAACGGACGGCGGCAGCCATCGCCACCACAAGCGGCTGCGGCATCTACAACGCCCAGTTCATTGCGTCACCGGGCGGGAGTGCCTTCGTTTCCGACGTCAACCCGCGCACCGGAACGTCCGCCACGCATGCACTCGCCGAGGGCATCAACCTGCCGGGCTTCTTCATGGAAACCGGCGCAGCCACTCCGGTTCCGGACCTGCCCGCACGCAGGGCCGTCAAGACCATCCGCGTGCTCGATGACATCGTCGTACCGCAACTGCATCCCGCCCCCCTGGGCATCGTCTTTGATCTGGACGACACCCTGGTCAAGCACAAGGAGTGGATGCTCGAAAAGCTGCAACTCATCTATGCAGACGTCTTTTCCGCGTGGGTTGACCAGTCCGCCTTTCTGCTGTGCGCGGCGCAATTGATCGATGAGGGCGAACGCGCGTTCCTAGTCGATCGGCTGCTTGCGACGCTAGCGCTGCCAGAAAGCCTGCGCACCGCGGCGATAGATGCTTACCGGGCGGCGGTCGTTGCCGAGACCCCCCTGTTCAGCGACGTCGAGGCGACACTCAAGGCCCTGAAGGCCGCCGGCTTGCCCCTGGCCGTCCTCACCGACAACCCTCCTGATACACAACGTGCCAAGATACGCCAGGCGCGGGCGCTCGACTGCATCGACGCCGTCGTCTGCAGTCGCGAGCACGGCGGCGAGAAGCCCGCTCCCGCCGCATTCCTGCAGGCAGCTCAGGCGCTGGGCGTGGACCCATCCCGGTTGGTGATAATCGGCGACAACTACTTCCGCGATGGTGTCGGCGCGATTCGCGCGGGCTACATGCACGCCTTGATCATCCGCAGGGGCGGGACGTTCCTGAGTTCCAATGATGCCCTAGCAGCCACCGTCCCGGCAGCGATCAGCCGCCACATCGACATCCTCGATAGCCTGCTTTCGGCCCGCCACGCCTGCCTGAGCCCATGAACGGACACAAGGTCGCGATCATCCAGTCGTCGTACATCCCGTGGAAGGGATATTTCGACATCATCCACGACGTGGACGAATTCATCTTTCTGGACGATGTGCAGTTCACATCGCGCGATTGGCGCAGCAGGAACCGCATCAAGGCTGCGGGCGGTACCCATTGGCTGACCGTTCCCGCGGGCGCAAACCGCAACCGCCTTATCTGCGAGGTGGCGCTGGACGATCCTGCCTGGCAGGAGAAGCACTGGAAAACCCTTTGCCACAGCTATTCCCGTGCACCGTTCTTCCGGCAATACGCACCCTTCTTCGAGGAGCTGTATCTCGGGCAAGCATGGGCGAATCTCTCGGAGATGAATCAGTCAATGACGCAGCGCATCGCGCGCGAATTGCTCGGCATCCGCACCACATTCACCGACTCGCGCAGCTATGCGGCGCAAGGCGCAAAGCTGGACCGCATCATCGACCTGCTGCGGCTCAGCGGAGCCACCAGCTATCTGTCAGGCCCGCTGGCCGCCAATTACCTGGAACCACCGAAGTTCGCGGCATTGGGTATGGACCTGCAACTCAAGGACTACACGGATTACCCCGAATACCCGCAGCTTTACCCCCCGTTCGAACACGCCGTGAGCGTGCTCGACCTGATTTTCAACGCAGGTCCGCGCGCGCCCGAATACATCTGGGGTCACCGCTGCGCCGCCGTGGACAACGACCTGCCCGCTCCGATACAGACACCTCCGCGCCCGTAATCCCGTGGCCATCCCATCACGCGTCCATCCGCCGAGCGCCTGCATGACCATCCCCTTCAACCGCCCTTACCTGGTCGGCCGCGAGCTTGAGAACATCGCCCAGGCGCACGCCATGGGGCAGCTCTCCGGCGACGGCTCGTTCACGCGAGCCTGCCATGCCTGGCTGGAACAACGCACCGGGACACGCAAGGCGCTGCTCACCCACTCCTGCACCGCGGCCCTGGAAATGGCGGCTATCCTGCTTGACCTGCAACCGGGGGACGAAGTGATCATGCCTTCGTTCACTTTCGTCTCGACGGCCAATGCCTTCGTACTGCGGGGTGCAGTACCGGTGTTCGTGGACATCCGGCCCGACACGTTGAATATCGACGAAGCACTGATCGAGCAGGCGATCACCTCCCGCACCCGCGCCATCTGCGTGGTGCATTACGCCGGCGTCGCCTGCGAGATGGATACCATCATGGCAATTGCGAAGCGCCATGGCCTGCGTGTGGTCGAGGACGCCGCCCAAGCCCTACTATCGCGCTACAAGGGGCGTCCGCTGGGCAGCATCGGTGATCTAGCAGCCTTGAGTTTTCACGAGACCAAGAACGTGATCTCGGGCGAGGGCGGCGCGCTGCTGATAAACGACCCGGCCCTGGTCGAGCGCGCGGAAGTCATCCGCGAAAAGGGCACCAATCGCAGCCGGTTCTTCCGCGGCCAGGTCGACAAGTACACCTGGGTCGACCTCGGCTCGTCCTACCTGCCCAGCGAACTGATCGCGGCCTTCCTTGCCGCCCAGTTGGAGGAGGCCGACCACATCACAAGCAGGCGACTGGCGATCTGGGACCGTTACCACGCGTGGGCGGCCCCGCTGGAAGCGAGCGGCCTGCTGCGCCGTCCGGTCATCCCCTCGGAATGCATGCACAACGCGCACATGTATTTCGTGCTGCTGCACGGACTGGAAGAGCGCACGCATTTCATCGAGGCGATGAAGGCCGAGGGCATCGGCACGGTGTTCCACTACATCCCCCTGCACAGCTCACCGGCCGGCCAGCGCTACGGGCGCACGTCCGGAGCACTGTTGCATACGGATGCCGCAAGCGATGGCCTGGTACGCCTGCCGCTATGGATCGGACTAGAGAGCCAGCAGGAGCACGTCATGAAGGTCACGCAGCGCGTGCTGGAACGAGCCTGATACATGTACCCCGTCCACCTTCCACCGACCGTCGCCGATTGCCGGCAGGCGCGGTCGCATCCCGCCAGTCGCGGTGCCGGTAACCCATGCGTGCACTGATTCGCCGCCGCTGGCGCCATCTGCTGGTACTGCTGATCGCCACTGTCTGCGTGGTGGCAACTATCCACCTATTCGATTGGCCTCTTGTAGCGCACGCCTTGGTGCGACTGCATCCCGGTCTGCTCCTGGCAGGCGCGCTCCCGCTACTACTCGCGATCTTCTCGGTGCGAGGCCTACGGTGGCTTATCGTGCTTGGGATCAAACCCGACCGTCGGCGCTTCTGGCGTTCGCTGTGCGCCAATGGTGCCGCTTCGGGGCTGGCCTCGCTGACGCCGTTTCAACTGGGTGAGGTCATCAAGATCCGTCTGATTCCGGACCATCACGCAAGTGCTTGGCGACTTGGCGTTTCAGCATTCTTCGTCGAACGCGTACTCGACCTCAGCGGCGTTCTTGGCATGGGATTGTACGGCATCGCCTGGCACTTCGGATTCGCGTGGCTAGCTCCAATCGCTCTACTTTTGCCGCTGGCGGCAGGGCTACTACTCCGCACTTTGGCCGTCTATCTGCACCGTCTACCGCTGCGACTGCAACCTTACGCAGAAGTGTTTCACCACCGCGAACGAATCGTTCGTGCCAGCGTGCTGACAGTGGTCATCTGGCTGCTCTATGCCGGCCTATGGTGGCTCGCCGTGTTCGCCATCAACGTGCGCATAGATTTCAGCGAGGTGTGCTTGCTGCTGGGCGGCGTCATGCTGGCCGTAGTCGCCAGCATGACGCCCGGCGGCCTGGGTGTGTCGGAACTTGGTAGCCGCGGCATCATGCTTTGGCTGGGTAGTTCCGTCGCCGATGCGGAAGCCGTTGCCATTGCGCTGCGCCTGCTCACGCCATTGATCGCGCTTGCAGGGTTAGTCTGCTTGTTATGTCTGCTTCGCCACCCGCAAAACGAACAAAAGTAGGCGCTGGAGCGACGTGTATTATTCCGGTGTTGGCCTCGGTATGTAGACCCGCAGCTTAGGCAATTCAAGGGGTGACCTGACCTGCCTGTAATTCGCCTGCAGGTAGTCCCAAATGAGCGGATGGGTATGCGCATAACGCAGATCCTCGCGCCCGTCGACCGCGATGTCATATACGAGTACCAGCGACGGACGATTTCGTTGCAGCCGGTCAATTTCCTGCCTCTGGAAACGATCGCTGCGCGGAAAGAGCGGATAGATTTCCCGTACCGGCGACTTGACCCCCAACAGTGCATAGGCGCCCGGCCAGACTGGGGCTGCGAGCAATGTGCCGCTGCTTGAAACGTAACGATGTGCTAAATCCTCGACGACTTCGACCGGAATCGCCGCAGCCTCACTCATGCATAAGGCATCGCCCCGCACATCGACGATGTGCCAGCCAGGCTGCGTCCGCGCCTGGTACCAGGGGTGCAGTTGCAATGCCGTCATAAGCGAAGCCGCTACAAAAAGTGGAAGCCCCACGCAGCGAAGCAATGCTTGGCCGAGGCCGCGCAGCGGGAAAATCAATACGCCGATCAGCAGTGGACATATCGCTTGGGCGAGATGGGAGACGTCCGCGCGCGAAAATGCCACGTTGAGATAGGGAATCGCAGTGGCAACGCAAGCCACAAACTCCGGATGCACGATCCTACGGTCGCGTCGCAAACGAAGCACGACGACCATCACGCCCGCTACGCAGAAAAGTGGCAACAGCAGGAATATGCAGCCCGTCGCCCAACGCGTGAGCAAAGCCTGCGTCAACGTTCCACCGCCATGGACCTTCCACGGCCAAGGCACCGGCAATGGAAGGTTGGTGCCCCGGTATTCGAACAAGGTAAAGCGGATGCTCTCCCAGAACATAGCTGCAAACTGGCGATCCAACACCAGCCCGAGCAGGATCGGCGAGAAGCCAACGACCACTCCCACCAGCCACGCCGGAATGCAGCGATGCCAGGCAGGTGGATCCACACACAGCATGAGTACAGGCGTGGCAAGCAGGCATGCAACCACGCCGTAGAGTCCATGATTGCGTCCGAAAACCGCGGCCAGGCCTATCACCACGCCGTGCACGAAGAAACGCGAAGGCGATGGGCGAGTCAGAACACGCGCTAGGCTGGCAACCAGAATGATAGAGATGGCTGCGTCGTAACCCTTCCACCACGGCACCATCCACAGCAGACACAACATTATTGCCATGGCACACAGGCCCAGACGCACCAGCCCGCTACTGGTTGATCCACGCAGCACTACTAAGGCAGCTGCAAGGACACCCAGCGCGGAGAATAGCGCCGTCGCTGCACGCACCGCGACGATGCCGTGGGCATTGAACAACCACAGCAGACCGGCGACCCAGTAGTAGCGGCCAGGGTCGTAGGAAATGAAATCGCGGATCGGCACTTCGCCGTGCAACACGCGCTGCACGCCATACCACAGGTATCCCTCGTCCCAGAGGTTGAAACCGAGACGCCCTTCCGCGAGGAAGGCCAACAGACAAATAACCATCCCGAGCGCCGCTATGACCGCCATAAAGGGCCAGCTTGCTTGTGGTGTCCGGGAGGACATCATCGAAGTCGTCTCGCCGCGAGAGTCGATTGCTGCGCTCCGGAATCGAGATTTGGCAGGAAGATGTGCCGAGCCTGCACCCGCCGCGAAAGCACATTAAGGCGATATCTGCTCAATAGTTGCATTACGGCTTGCCGACGTTCCAGCGGCCAGTGGCAGACGACTAGCTCTGGTAGGCAATCAGTAGTTTGCTCCGGTGACACCGTCAGCTGGCGTATCTGAACGGCCATGCGGGCGTAATACGCCAGTTCGTAAGGGCGCTGCATCCAAGCCATGCGTGCAAAAGGCAATTGCAGCAGCAGCAGAATTACGCAACCGGATGCGGGCACGTATTGCACCAGCCACCGCCGCAGGCCGGATTCAAGCGGTCCAGGCATCTGTGTTCCAGCCCACATCAGTAGCATCGCAACCAAGTTGATCTGGTAGAACTCGACGTAACGCTGCTGCCCGAGATAGCCGCTGCCAAGGAGCGAAACGCGTATGAGGATAATGCCAGCCAGCAGGCCATAGGAAAGCAGCATCAGCCCCATGGCAACGAAGGTCGGTAACGTCTGCTCGCCGCGTAACGCACGCCACCAGAAGGCGACATGTGCCAGCAGCAGGCACAAAACGAAAGCCGTCGATACGGCGCTCCAGGCATCCGTTGAAACACTACCAAAGGGATTCCTCCAGGCTACCGAGCTTGAAAGCGGGATCGAAATCCATTGCCATGCCGCGCCCCGATGCAGGTCTCTAGTCAGCGCAGCCAGCCGAGTCGTCATCGACATCCCTGGCGTGGCATCCAGCAACGGCGCAAAGCTGTACATAACCCGCACTAATCCCGTGCAGACGGCCATCACTACAACCATCTTCCAGAAATGAGCCCTTGGCCGCCCCGGTTCCCGCCATGCCAGCACAGTCAAAGCCACCAAAGCCGACGTCTCCGCGATCAGAGCCACATCATCGGCCAACACGCACAGCAAGAAGGTTGCGGTGGTTAGGAGTACCAAGCAGCGCCTGTTCCAGGCACGCCAAACCACCAGAAAGAACAGCAGCACCGGCACGAACGTGACATAGCCCAGCGCAGCCAAGGGCCAAGTCCAGATCTCGGATGCGTTCAGCGAAAAAAGTACGGCTGACAGCGTAGCCCAAGCGATAAAACGATGTGCGTTCTGCCCAGGCGCACCACGCGTCGCCATGACCACTCGATGCAGTATCAAGGCGACTGTGCCGGCAGCCGCGAGCCCCAGCACCGACCCAACCGAGCAATCGAGATCGAACCAGCGCCACTCAGCGAGCTCTATCAGCTTCAGCAGCGGCTGCGCATGGTCGTCCACGTAGCGCCGCGTGAAGAAGTCCGCCAAGCCAAGATGTCCCTCAATCGCCTTGCGCAAGAAAACGTCAAGGGAATACCAGTCATCAGAACGCAAGACAGGATTGGCCGTATACCAAACAAACAAGCCTGCGTTGAGCAAGGCAGCGCAAACTACAACCCATGCAATGGAATGAATCAGTAAATCCGTTGTCTGCTCG
>Ga0207433_10015516_pt1 | contig 10846 bp, 8 predicted proteins | sample YelNatPaOPGAMG01_FD_187559 | JGI IMG/M metagenome (GOLD analysis project Ga0207433, IMG submission 187559) | Hot spring thermophilic microbial communities from Obsidian Pool, Yellowstone National Park, USA - OP-RAMG-01 (SPAdes) (version 3) | ecosystem: Environmental > Aquatic > Thermal springs >...
ACGATTCAAAGGCTTAGAGAAATCCCAGGAGTAAGAGGTGTACATATTATGGCTATTGAATGGGAAGAAAAGGTAAGAGAAATCGTAGAAATGGCAGGACTCCTACCAAGACCAAAAATTACATGAGGAAAAGGGGGTGAAAGGATATGGCAAAGAAAATACTCATTGTTGATGATGATCCTGATTTAGTGGAAGCAGTAAGCATGATTCTTGAATCAAAGAATTATGAGGTCTCTGCAGCTTATGGTGGGATTGAAGGACTGCAAAAGGCAAAAACTGAAAACCCTGATTTGATTGTTCTTGATGTCATGATGCCAGATAAGGATGGATATGCAGTCTGCAAAGAATTAAAGGCAGATCCTGAGTTAAGTAAGATTCCCGTACTTTTGCTTACTGCAGTGGTTTCAAAAATTCCAACAACTCGTTATACCCAACAGATGGGACTCGAAACCGAAGCAGACGACTACATTGACAAACCAGTTGAACCTGAAGTTCTTGTTAAAAGGATAGAAGCTTTACTAACTAAGTGATGGTGATAGTGATATTCATGGTAATATTGATTGTGATAGTGAAGGTGTTGATATAGATGTGTGAACAGGTAAAAATTCTTGTCATTGATGATGAACAGATTATTAGAGATGGCTGCTCGCGCATCTTATCAAAAGATGGTTGGGGAGTTATCACAGCAGAGAATGGAAATCAGGGACTCAATATTATTCAAGAAAAACTTGAGAGTTTAGATGTAATCCTCCTTGACCTTATGATGCCAGGAATGAACGGAATGGAGGTTCTTGAGAAAGCCCTTTCAATTTGTCCCAATCTTCTCATCATTGTTATCACTGGATATGCAACGGTAGAATCTGCTGTTGAAGCAATGAAAAAGGGGGCTTATGATTTCATTTCAAAGCCATTTACACCTGATCAGCTTCGCATTGTTGTAAAAAGGGCCTTAGAAAGAAGGGCTCTTCAAAAGGAAGCAGAACTTCTAAGACTTGAAAGAGAAAGGACTCTTCGTGATATTGCAACAGAAAAATCTCGCATAAAAACAATCATTAATTGCATGGTAGATGGCATTCTTGTTTGTGACAGGGAAAGTTGTATTGTATTATGCAATCCTGCTGCTACTCTTATGCTAAAATCTTCTGAATCAAACCTTTTGGGAAAATCCCTTTCTCAATGTAATTTACCAATAGAACTATCAAACATTATAGAAGAAGGTCTAAGGGCGAATGAGAGAGGATACACCTCTGTGTCTCATGAATTAACCATTGGAGAAACCTATCTAAGGGCTCATACTGCACCTGTTCGAAATGATTTGGGTGAAGTTATAGGTTCAGTGACTGTTCTTCAAGATATAAGTCACCTTAAAGAACTTGATCGTATGAAATCAGAATTTATTGCTATGGTTACTCATGAACTTCGTGCTCCTATTGCAGCTATTGAGCAACAGCTCACAGTCCTCTTAAATAAAATTGCAGGTGAGTTAACAGAGAAACAGGAAAAGATCTTACTACGAGCAAAAGAAAGGGTAAAAGGCCTTCTTGACCTGATTAAAGACCTTTTAGACCTCTCAAAAATAGAGGCAGGAAAGATGGTTCAGTATAAAGAACCACTTTATCTGGGAGAGGTGATTCAAAAGGTTGTAGATTTGATGAGGGTAGATGCCGAGCAAAAAAAGATTGACCTCCAACTATTTCTGCCTGATGAAATTTCTATTATAAATGCAGATAGGAACAGTATGGAGGGAATCTTTACTAATCTCATTTCCAATGCTATTAAATACACCCCTGAAGGAGGAAGGGTTTCTATCACCTTGAGTGAAGAAGGAAGTTTTGTAAAGAGTCAAGTCTCAGATACAGGAATTGGAATAAAAAAGGAAGACCTCCCAAGGATTTTTGATAAATTTTATCGTGTAAAGACATCTCAAACCCGTCAGATTGTGGGAACAGGTCTTGGTCTTTCAATTGTAAAAAGTATTGTGGATGCCCATATGGGTTCTATCTCTGTTGAAAGTGAGGAAGGAAAGGGAACTACATTTACAATCCTTCTTCCAAAAGGATAAAGAGGAGAAACAATGAGTATCATAATATCAAAAAACACAATCAGTTTTGCTCGTCAACTTCAATCAATTACAGGTGAAAATGTTATGTTGTGCTATCAATGTAGGAAGTGCACGCTTGGTTGCCCTTCTGCTTATGCGATGAAGATGAAACCTCATGAATTGATGCGAGCAATTCAATTGGGATTGGAGGAGAAAATTTATTGGTCAGGTACAATATGGATTTGTCTATCGTGTGAAACATGCAATACAAGATGTCCCCAGGATATTAATATATTGAGGGTTATTGATGGATTAAGAGAACTCTCTAAAAACATTGAATATTATAATCCAGAGCCATTTATCCCTGCCCTGCATAAAATATTTTTATCACTCGTTGAACGATATGGCAGAATTTATGAGCTTGGTCTTGCTCTACTAATTAATCTAAGAATGCTTACACCATTTAAAGACATTGATATGGCTTATCCAATGCTTATGCGTGGTAAGCTTAAACTCCTTCCCCATAAAAGTCCAGGAAGAAAAGAATTACAAAATATAATGTTAAAGATAAAAGGATTAGAAAAGGCGTCTTCACATTCTAAGTCAAAAGGGGAAATTTCGGCAAATCAAAAATTTCATAATAAAGGAGATATCTAAATGCGTTTTGCTTATTATCCAGGTTGTTCTCTCAGTTCGTCAGGTATAGAATTTAATATCTCTTTTAAATATGTTGCCCGTTCTCTTGGAATCGAACTTTTTGAAGTAAGGGATTGGGTCTGCTGTGGAGCGTCTTCAGCCCACTCCACTTCCCATTTACTCTCTATTGCCCTTCCTACTCTTAATCTTATTCATGCTGAAAAGGATGGTTTTGATAAATTAATTGCTCCATGTGTTGCCTGTCTCTTACGTTTTAAGGTTGCTAATATTGAGCTTGAGAAGAATCCGGAGCTTAGAAATTTGATACATAAACTCTTTGGTTACGAATACCAAGGGAAATTAAGAGTTTACCATCCCCTCGAAGTATTTCATGAAATCGGGCTTGATAAGATTAAGTCTAAAGTGAAGAAAAAACTTAGTGGTCTTAAAATTGCTTGTTATTATGGATGTGTCCTCACTCGGCCTCCAAAGGTGGCTCGTTTTGATGATGTTGAAAATCCCCAAAGTATGGACTCCATATTAAGAGCTCTCGGAGCAGAAACAATTGATTGGTCTTATAAGACTGAATGTTGTGGTGTTTCTATGACTCTTACACGGTCTGATATTGTTTTAAAACTTTCAAATGATATCCTTCGAGAAGCAAAAGAAGCTGGTGCAAATCTTATATCAGTTTGTTGTCCACTCTGTCAGGCAAATCTCGATGGTAGACAAAAACAGATTGAAGAAGTTTATAAAACATCCTATGGAATTCCGATTTTATATATAACCCAACTAATGGGGCTTTCATTTGGTGCTTGTCCGGAGGAAGTAGGGTTAGAAAAGCTTATCACAAGCCCCCGTGAGGTATTAGGAGCTATTGGGGTCATGTGATAAACTTACATTTTTAAAAAATATTACTGCTAAAGGAGGTAAGGTAAGACAAAGGGAGTAAGGTCTTCCATGGGTTGAATAAGGTTTCGCCTCAGAACCCCCAAAATTCCCAAGGCCACTTCCTCCATAAATCTCTGCATCACTGTTAAGAACCTCTTTCCAGTAACCATTTCGAGGCACACCAATTCTATAATTGAATCTTGGAACAGGAGTAAAATTACATACAATTAAAAAAATGTTAGTAGGATTTTTACCTTTCCTTAAAAAACTGATAATGCTTCCTTCCCAGTCACAAAAATCAACCCACTCAAATCCTTCCATTCCAAAATCAATTTCATGAAGCTCGGGCTCGTTACGATAAAGATGATTTAAATCTCTAACCCACTTCTGAAGCCCCTGATGAAAAGGATATTCGAGAAGATGCCAGTCCAAGCTTTTTTCATGATACCATTCATCCCATTGGCCAAATTCTCCTCCCATAAATATTAGCTTTTTACCTGGATGGGCATACATATATCCAAATAGGAGTCTTAAATTTGCAAATTTCTGCCAATAATCTCCTGGCATCTTCCTAATTAGGGAACCTTTTCCATAGACAACCTCATCATGAGAAAGACAAAGGACAAAATTTTCATAGAAGGCATACCAGATACTGAATGTTAACTGATTATGATGATATTTTCTGTGGATTGGATCTTTTGAGAAATAATAAAGTGTATCATGCATCCATCCCATGTTCCACTTCATTCCAAAACCAAGACCACCCATATATGTAGGCCTTGAAACCATTGGCCACGCAGTGGATTCTTCTGCAATTGTTTGAACATCAGGATATTCCTGATAAACAGCTTTGTTAAATGTCTTTAGAAATTCTATAGCTTCTAAATTCTCTCTTCCTCCGTATTTGTTAGGAATCCACTCCCCTTCCCTTCTACCATAATCAAGATAAATCATAGAGGCAACTGCATCCACTCTAAGACCATCAGCATGATATTTATCAAGCCAAAAGAGCCCACTACTTATTAGGAAACTACTTACCTCATTTCGTCCATAATTAAAAATATAACTATGCCACTCCGGATGGTATCCTTTACGAGGATCTTGATGTTCGTATAGATAAGTACCATCAAAATAAACCAGACCATGCTCATCATCTGGAAAATGGGAAGGAACCCAATCAAGAATGACACCTATTCCATTTTGGTGAAGTTGATCAATTAAATACATAAAATCCTGAGGGATACCATACCTACTTGTAGGTGCAAAAAATCCAATCATCTGATAACCCCAAGAACCATAAAATGGATGTTCCATAACTGGAAGAAATTCAACATGTGTAAACCCCATCCTTTTAATATATTCAACTAAATAGGACGCTATCTCTTTGTAAGAAAGAAATCGATTTCCTTCTTCTGGAACTCTTCTCCAGGATCCAAGATGAACTTCATAAATTGCAAATGGCGAATTGAGATTATTAAATCTAATTCTATTTGTCATCCATTCAGTATCTTGCCAATCATATCTAAGATCCCAAACTACTGAGGCTGTCCGTGGAGGACATTCCCACTTAAAAGCAAATGGATCAGCTTTTTCCACACGATAATCATTATAATTTGAGATTAAATAATATTTATATATGGCTCCATGAAAAATCCCTGGAATAAATCCTTCCCAAATACCAGAACCATCCTCTCTGACTTTTAATAGATGAGATTCCCTGTTCCAATGATTGAAATCTCCAATTACTGAAACCATCTTTGCATTTGGAGCCCAGAGCGCAAAATAAGTTCCTTCAACTCCTTCAAATGAGAGACAATGTGAACCTAATTTGTTATATAGTTTAAAATGTTTACCTTCTTTGAATAGATAAATATCATAATCTGAGAAGAGAGAGACTTTATATATTACAGATTCTTTATTTCGCATAACTTAAATTCCTTTAAACATCTATATATTAACTTACAATGATATTTTTACCACCCACAAATCATAAAAATTAATAATCCCACCTTCAAGGAATGGGTAATTATAAAAATTATAACACATACACATTGACAAAATAGATCTTTTGATTTATTGAAACAACACATAATAGAAAAAGTTTATGATTGAAGAGACATCAAACAAAATAGTTTTAATTGATTCTCATGCACATCTAAATGAATTTGAGGATATTACAACCATATTAAATGAAGCTAAGCAATCAGGTGTAATTGGAATTGTCGCTGTTGGAATGGATATCAATTCAAACAAAAAAACACTCCAGATTGCCAGGGAAAATCCTAAATTGGTATACCCTGCCCTTGGATATCATCCATGGGAGATAAAAGAAAATGAAATTGAAGAAAATCTTTCATGGATTAAGGATCACATAGGTGAAGCAATTGCACTTGGAGAAATTGGAATAGACTATAAGATTAAAGTAAAAAAAGAAGTACAGTTTAAGGTATTTAATGAACTTTTGGAGATTGCCAATGCATTTGATAAACCTGTAATTATCCACTGCCGATTCTCTCATCAAAAGGCCTTTGAGATGGTTAAAGAAAAAGGCTTAAAAAGAGGCCTCTTCCATTGGTTTAGTGGGCCAATTAATATTTTAGACAAGATATTAGAATCAGGATATTTCATATCTGCAACACCTGCCCTGGCTTATAGCCCTCCTCACCAAGAGGCTATTAAAAAGGCACCCTTGGAAAGAATTCTCCTTGAAACAGATTCTCCTGTTTCCTATCAGGGTAAAGAGTCATCTCCTAAGGATGTTTTAATTACTCTATTGCATGTCTCAAGACTTAAAGGTTTGGAGCCTCTATTTGTCTCAAAAGAAACTACACTCAATGCCTCTGAGTTCTTTCAAATCGATTTTCTTCAAAAATGAATGGGCGATTTTGAGGTAAGATCAATCTCGATTTGAATCGGAACTTTAAAAATCATATAATTAATTTATTCGAAAAATATCAATATTTAGTATGAAAAATGAGAGGAGGAAGATAATAATGGCAAATGATCTGATTGCAAAAGTTTCCCTCTCAAAGGAAGATATTGTTCATCTTTATCATGGAGGAATATTATCTGTAAAGATTAAAGGAAAAGATGGAAATGCTTCCTTAGAAATATACTGTGATGAAATTCCTGAAAAGAGGAGTACGAGAATTCGTTTTAAAACGATAGAGGCTGAATAATTCTATTACAAATAATCCTTTTTAAATTACCAGTATATTACTACCTCCTCACCTCTCTTTCGTAAAGAAAGGTGAATTGGGAGTTCTCCCCTTTTTAAAGTATATCTCAGTATACCCCTTTCTAAGAATCCTCCCTTATTTCCTTTCCTTTCTAAGGATCCTCCCTTATTTCCTATCCTTTTTAAGGATCCTTTCTTATTTCCCCTCCTTCCTAAGAATCCTCCCTCATTTTCCCCTCCTTTCTAAGGACCCCCCCAAATTCCCCTCCTTTCTAAGGAGGGGTTAGGGGAGATTATATTTCTAATCCCTCCTACCCTCCCCCCTCCAAGAGGCTGTGTCGTAATGTAATTCTGAGGCTTTAGCCGAAGAATATATGTTTTATAAGGGTTTGAATTCTATAGATTCCTCGCTTCGCTCGGAATGACAAACATGGCATACACCTCATTGCAACACAGTCTCCAAGAGGAGAGGAAACGGTTGATGAGATCCTCTCCCCGATGCGGAGAAGAAATAGGTGTTTGACCTTTCACCTTTCACCTATGACCTTAACGTGGACAATTCGTCCTTCCAAACTCTTTGATAAATACTGCTAAATCAGAACCATCTACATCTCCATCATGATCAAAGTCTCCTTTGCAGTAGTCTATCCCGTATATAGAATATATCTCAAGTTTTATACTCCCCTGATTGCCAGCAAGATCCACTGCCATGAATTTCAGTATAGTTGTAGTTGTTATGTTTATGGGAGCAGAATAAACAGGAGAGCCTGTTGTGGGAGTTGAATCATCTGTTGTGTAATAAATCTTGTAGCAACCAGAACCAGCTCCATCGTTACAGGTCAATGTTACTGACTGAGCAGTATTGTAAATCCCTCCTGCTGGCGATGCATTTGCTGCTGGATTTGTTTCATCAATAAAGATCGTATCAGTGTATGCAGTTGACCAGTTGCCTGCGTTGTCTTTGAACTTTACATAAACAGTCTTCATACCATCTCCTGATTGTAATGTCCATGACTTGGTTGTTGAATATGCCTCCGGTTCTGTATATGTGATATTATCATTTGAAAACTTCATCTCGATCCAGGCTTCATCGCTACAGTCATCAGAGGCTGAAAGGTTTAAGGTAACTGATACGGTTGTTGTATAGGTTGCTCCATTGTTTATAATTATGCTTCCTGTTGGTGCATTAGTGTCTATCTCTATCTGAACAGGGGCATTTCTGTTAGTAGTTGTGCAGTCTCCTAATTGACCACTATAGTTATATCCCCATGCCCACAATGTCCCACCTGATTTAAGGGCTATTGTGTGACCGCCCCCTGCTGAAATAGAAACCCAGTTTTTATCACTTCCAATCTTAACAGGGGTATTTCTATTTGTATTTGTACCGTCTCCTAATTGACCATAGTTGTTCCGTCCCCATGCCCACAATGTCCCATCTGATTTAAGGGCTATTGTGTGATTGTCCCCTGCTGAAATAGAAACCCAGTTTTTATCACTTCCAATCTGAACAGGGGTATTTTTACCTGTAGTTGTACCGTCTCCTAATTGGCCATAGTAGTTATCTCCCCATGCCCACAATGTCCCATCTGATTTAAGGGCTATTGTGTGACCGCCCCCTGCTGAAATAGAAACCCAGTCAGTATCACTTCCAATCTTAACAGGGGTTTTTCTATCTGTATTTGTACCGTCTCCTAATTGACCAAAGAAGTTATATCCCCATGCCCACAATGTCCCATCTGATTTAAGGGCTATTGTGTGATAGTCCCCTGCTGAAATAGAAACCCAGTCAGTATCACTTCCAATCTGAATAGGGGTATTTTTATCTATATTTGTACCGTCTCCTAATTGACCATAGTAGTTCCATCCCCATGCCCACAATGTCCCATCTGATTTAAGGGCTATTGTGTGTGCGCCCCCTGTTGAAATAGAAACCCAGTCAGTATCACTTCCAATCTGAATAGGGGTATTTTTATCTGTATTTGTACCGTCTCCTAATTGACCCCAGTAGTTATCTCCCCATGCCCACAATGTCCCATCTGATTTAAGGGCTATTGTGTGATAGTACCCTGCTGAAATAGAAACCCAGTTAGTACCACTTCCAATCTTAACAGGGGCATTTCTATCTGTATATGTTCCGTCTCCTAATTGCCTATAGTAGTTCCATCCCCATGCCCACAATGTCCCATCTGATTTAAGGGCTGTTGTGTGATAGGTCCCTGCTGAAATAGAAACCCAGTTATTTTCAACAGTTGTTATCTGAACAGGGGTATATTTACCTGTATTTGTTCCGTCTCCTAATTGACCATAGTAGTTATATCCCCATGCCCACAATGTCCCATCTGATTTAAGGGCTGTTGTGTGATAGGTCCCTGCTGAAATAGAAACCCAGTCAGTATCACTTCCAATCTGAATAGGGGTATTTTTACTTGTATTTGTACCATCTCCTAATTGACCATAGTTGTTATATCCCCATGCCCACAATGTCCCATCTGATTTAAGGGCTATTGTATGATGGCTCCCTGTTGAAATAGAAACCCAGTCATTATCACTTCCAATCTTAACAGGGGTATTTTTACTTGTATTTGTACCATCTCCTAATTGGCCATAGTAGTTCCATCCCCATGCCCACAATGTCCCATCTGATTTAAGGGCTATTGTATGTGCGCTCCCTGCTGAAATAGAAACCCAGTCATTATCACTTCCAATCTGAACAGGAGCATTTCTATTTGTATTTGTTCCGTCTCCTAATTGACCAGACCCGTTATTTCCCCATGCCCACAATGTCCCATCTGATTTAAGGGCTATTGTGTGTGCGCCCCCTGCTGAAATAGAAACCCAGTTATTAGCACTTCCAATCTGAACTGGGGCTTTTTTATCTGTATTTGTTCCGTCTCCTAATTGACCATACCCGTTATTTCCCCATGCCCACAATGTCCCATCTGATTTAAGGGCTATTGTGTGTACGCCCCCTGCTGAAATAGAAACCCAGTTATTACCACTTCCAATCTGAACTGGGTAGTTTTTACTTGTATTTGTTCCGTCTCCTAATTGGCCATAGTAGTTATCTCCCCATGCCCACAATGTCCCATCTGATTTAAGGGCTATTGTGTGATCGTACCCTGCTGAAATAGAAACCCAGTCATTATAACTTCCAATCTTAACAGGGGCATTTTTATCTGTATTTGTACCGTCTCCTAATTGGCCATAGTAGTTATATCCCCATGCCCACAATGTCCCATCCGATTTAAGGGCTATTGTGTGTGCGTACCCTGCTGAAATCTGTGGTGTAGTTCCCCACGAGGATAATGGCAATACAAAAAATATAAATAATGTTAATAATATAGATAACCCCATATGGATAAAAAAACTATTTCTTCTTTTTCCTTCCATCTTCTTACCCTCCTTTAATAATTTTTTTCCCTTTCTTTTCTAAAAATTTTTCCCCTCCTTTTTAAGGAGGGGTTAGGGGAGATTATTTCTCTATTATTTTTAATCCCTCTCCACCGTCCGGCGCCAAAGTCCCACTGCTTTGTTTGGCGTGAGTGATGTGGCTCTGGACGGCGGCGCCTCCCCTTAAAAAGGCTGATCTTTACACACACTTGGGACCGTGGGTTAGGGGCCAGATTGCATTGGATGAGGATAATATTGTTGAGTAAGAATAGCATACATCTTAGTTGCTGCATAAACCTGTATAAGACCTCGCCAAAGACTCTTAGTCCCAGGGAAACCATCCCCCTTTCTACCCAAATAACCCCCAATGGTAGCTATCATCAATACTGCCTGACCAATAGTAGGTGGCTTTTCTGGAGGGAGAGGAGTTTGGTACACATAACAACACAACGCCTTCCACTCAACATCTTTGAAGAAAACCGTGCAAGGCAGCTCCGGCCTCTCTCGACCCATCATCGTAAGATAATAAATCCGCCAAGCCACAACCATATCCACACTAAGACAAACCTCAAGCCGATCAGCAGTCTCCAATTGACGATCCTTAATCCGACACCCACTCTTCAACGTCCTGTGATAAACCTCAATACCCCAACGACCCGAATACCACTCCACCCGCTTCTTAGCATCTTCAAAACTCCTCACCTCTGCGG
>Ga0207433_10015518_pt1 | contig 10845 bp, 12 predicted proteins | sample YelNatPaOPGAMG01_FD_187559 | JGI IMG/M metagenome (GOLD analysis project Ga0207433, IMG submission 187559) | Hot spring thermophilic microbial communities from Obsidian Pool, Yellowstone National Park, USA - OP-RAMG-01 (SPAdes) (version 3) | ecosystem: Environmental > Aquatic > Thermal springs...
TCGAAAAACCGTTTATTGAGACCTTTGGTTTCTACCCAATAGTGGTTATACCACTTTCTTTTTATCTCTTTTTACTGTTTGTGGCGATTAGCGTCCAGCATTTTGGCGGCATCATATTCTTTGGGCTGTCTTCGTTTTTGTTCTTGACTGGTAGCATAGCCAGAATTAAGATTTTAAGAGATGGGGTTGTCATAGAAAGGTTGGTGTTTGGAAAGTCCTAACTGGAGTTTCTCGGAAGTTAAGCTTAGGGCAGGTGGCAGAATCTTAGATTACGGCGGAATGTTCGGCGGCTCAATTATCACACTGAAATGGAGGGAGTGCGCCCAAACCATTAGTAGCCTAAAAACCGAGGTTGTCCCTATAAGAGAAAAACCGATAAGCAAAGTTCTCCCATTTCTTTATCTTTCTTCCCTACAACGGTAATGTTTATAGCTACAATTATTGCCAAGTACTTCTACCTACTTATCCCTCCCCTCGTTTGGGCATCAGCATGGGCGATATGCATAACATTTTCATTTATAGCCTACATAAATTCGTCACCCGTTCAAATTAAAATAGGAAGATTTAGCCAAAAACAATCCTCCATTACCATAGGATTAATATGGAAGTAATAATGTTCCTTTCAATACTCGCTATAACACAATGAAACAGCATATTTACAATAAACCTAATAATCATCACAGCAGTTTAACTCGCTTAGAAACAGCAGACCCTTCTAATTAAAAGACTTGGACATGTTCTTTTAGTGTCTCCTAACTGAAAATAAAATGTTATCATTTAACAAGAGAGGTTTGTAGTGAGAAATTTTATGTATTAAATGATGTTTGTAAGTGTGTAAGAGCCCAGCCGTGGAGTTATTCAGCCAGAATGGATGTGGGATTGATGGCTGTTCAGAATTTAGAAGGGTTCAGTATCGGCGAAATTTCAGGCTGGGCTCTTCCAAGCACTGAAGAGATTTTAACTCTGCCAGTTGAAGAGCTTCTTAAGCGTCTGAACACTTCTTTGGCTGGGCTTTCTTCCGGAGATGTGGAAGAGCGTCTTAAGGTGTTTGGCTACAACGAGTTTGTTAGGAAAAAGAAGAGGGCAGCCATCATTGAGTTTCTCTCCCATTTCAAAAGTCCGTTAATAATTATCCTTCTAATAGCTGGGCTGATTTCAGGCTTTTTTGGAGAAGTTGCAAACACAGCAATAATATTCTCCATAGTGGTGTTCAGCGTTGTCCTAGACTTTTATCAGGAGTCTAAGGCTGAAAGGGCTGCTGAAATGCTTAAGCAGAGGGTGGCGACAACAGCCACTGTTTTGAGGGATGGAGTTAAACGGGAGGTTAGGCTTGCCGAGATTGTTCCTGGAGACATTATGTATCTTTCAGCAGGCGACATTGTGCCTGCGGACGCCAGGATTATAACTGCCAAAGATTTGTTCGTTAACCAATCCGCTTTGACTGGTGAGTCTTTCCCTGTTGAGAAGACCGCTTTGCCATTGAAATCTTTTGACCCGTCGATAATGGAGTGGAGCAACTACCTTTTTATGGGCACTTCTGTTGTGAGCGGGACGGCGACGGCTGTTGTTGTGAAAACTGGCAGCCTAACGGAGTATGGGAGGATTGCGAAGAGGCTTGTTGAAAGGGAGGCTGAAACCGAGTTTCAAAGGGGCATTCGAAGTTTTGGCTACATGATAATGCAGGTGACTTTTCTACTTGTCATATTTGTGTTCTTCATTAATGCCCTTTACATGCGAAGCGTTTTGGATTCGCTTCTCTTTGCTGTGGCTTTGGCTGTGGGCTTAACGCCGGAGCTTCTGCCTATGATAATCTCAGTCAACCTTTCCAAGGGAGCCATGGCTATGGCTAGAAAGGGCGTCATTGTAAAGCGGTTAGCCTCCATACAAAATTTTGGAAGCATGGATGTCTTATGCACGGATAAAACTGGAACCTTAACGGAGAACAGGATAAAGCTTGTGCTCCACGTCGACCTCAATGGTGAGGAAAGCGACAAGGTTTTACTTTATTCCTATCTTAACAGTTACTTCCAAACAGGATTGAAAAGTCCCCTCGATGAGGCAATATTGAATTTTAGGGATATAGATGTTAAGGATTATCGGAAAATCGACGAGGTGCCATTTGACTTTGTGCGTAAACGTCTATCAGTTGTGTTGGAATATCAAAACCAACGCTTCATGATTACCAAGGGCGCTCCTGAGGAAGTTGCCAAAGTCTGCGCTTACTATGAGGTTGGGGATGTCATAGCCGACATAACTAACGAGGTGCGCGGAAAAATTGAGCAAAAATATGTCGAGCTTAGCGCAGAAGGCTATAGGGTTTTAGGCGTGTCTTATAAACGTCTGAGGGAAGATAAACCTGTTTATGCTGCTGGCGACGAGAAGGAAATGGTGTTTTTGGGCTTCATAGCCTTCCTTGACCCGCCGAAAGAAACAGCCAGAGAAGCCTTACAGCTGCTTAAGAACGCCAACATAGAGTTGAAGATTCTCACAGGCGACAATGAACTGGTAACAAGGAAGGTTTGCGAGCACCTTGGCTTCGATATAAAAGGCGTTGTCACTGGAAGTGAGATTGCCCAAATGCATGATGACGCCCTTGCGAGAGTCGTTGAGGAGGCAAACGTTTTCTGCAGAGTGACGCCGGCGCAGAAAGACCGCATAATAAACACTTTGAGGAATAACGGTCATGTTGTAGGGTTTTTGGGCGACGGGATAAATGATGCGCCTTCGCTGAAAACCGCGGACGTAGGCATTTCAGTGGATAACGCCGTTGACGTTGCGAAAGAGTCAGCAGACATAATTCTTCTGCAGAACGACTTGAGGGTGCTTCATGACGGGGTTTTGGAAGGTAGAAAAACCTTCGGCAACACCATGAAATACATTATGATGGGTGTGAGCTCAAACTTTGGAAACATGTTCAGCGTTGCCGGAGCATCCCTGTTTCTGCCTTTCCTGCCCATGCTGCCTACACAGATACTGCTTAACAACCTCCTCTACGACTTTTCCCAGTCAACAATCCCCACAGACGAAGTCGACCAAGAATACGTTGAAAAGCCTAAACGTCTAGATATACGCTTCATCAGACGGTTTATGGTGTTTTTAGGTCCAGTAAGCTCCCTCTTCGACTTCATAACATTTTTCGTGATGCTTTTCGCCTTTAACGCCTCTGAAACGCTTTTCCAAACCGCATGGTTTACCGAATCCTTAACTTCGCAAACCCTTGTAATATTTGCTATCAGAACAAGAAGGTCGCCTTTCTGGAAAAGCAAACCAAGCAAACTCTTGCTGCTAAGCAGCGTAGCAATAATAACATTCGCTTTGGTACTTCCCTACACTCCGTTAGGAGAAATTTTCATGTTTATAAAGCCTCCAGCAACCTTCTATATAGCCCTAGCCGCCATTCTCGGCGCATATATAGCGCTGGCTGAAATTGTAAAAAGCTGGTTCTACAAGAGGTATGGCTACCTCCTAGAACAAACCCTCATCCCGCCAAAGAAAATCGGGATATACCTCACCAAAACCGCAAAGCTCATCCAAAATGTCATAGCCACCATCTGCCTGCATCCAGAAGACGAAATAAAAGTTGACTCCCTCTTGGAGGATTTAGAAAGAAGCATGGAATACCCTCTCGACTACCACCAAGTCGGCCATACAATTCAATATTTGAAACGTGCAGGGCTCATAGGCTTCGACTGGCGCCAAAGAACGATCAAACGGGAAAAACCACTAAAAGAATATGTGACAAAACAGTTAATGACCAGCGAACTGTGGCCAAAAATAGCCCAAGACTGGCATAAAATCAGCAAAACCCTCCAGGAAAAATACGGAAAAATAAACTTGGAATACCAAGAACTCCTTCGCAATAGCTCCTAAATATGAAAAACCTCTTTCTATTGGTCATCGCCAACGGAAGGGAGAAATTGGTTGATGGATTAGATTTAACTTTTAGGTATTGTGAGCAGGTGAAAAGGTTGAAATTTTAGTAGCCCAAATTATTTTTCCTTAGTTCTAAAGAGTATAGTATGTTTTAAATGTGTTAGAATTCCAAGTAGGGTTTAGTGAGTTGTATGCTCTTCGCTTGTATAATTACTGCGGGTATCATTTTGGCTTATTGGTATCGGAAAAAGTGTGGTGGCGGAAGATTTTGGATAACCCTAATCGCTTATTTGTCATTGATATCGATGTTTTTGCTTTCCTCTCATTGTGGATTGTTTGGATCCCGCTTATTACAAGTCTTACCTATCATGATGGTGAGTATCAGGGGATTCCCCCTTTAAATAAGCTCTCATACCCCATTTTTCTCAGCGTTTATCACACCCCGCATTTAGACCTTAGATGTGATAAGGGTTACTCTGGCATAGTCTCCTTCAAAATATTCTTTGCAAACATCAAGATCTGCGAAATTAATGGTTCCTTCTCTTATCCATCTGCCTTCGGAGAATTCCCATTAAACTACAAGATTAATCTGCCATTCTTTGAAACAAAGGAGAAATTTTTCGCGTTCCTGCTCGCCACGTTCACCACCATCAACTTGGCAGGAGCAGCTATCGGCATATTAACATATTCAACAGTTAAAAGAATCCGAAAAAGCAAAACTTTGACTTGACCCTTCAAGCCAAAAACATTAATCAACGCCAATACTTAATCAAGAGTGTTCTATTAGTCGCAGTTAATAGAGCATAAGGAAATAGGAAATGGCGTAGCGGCGCAGGCCGTGCTCAAGCTTATAAGCAAGTTCATGAACTTTTCCCCATTCTATGCAAAGAATGTTTGCAAGTAAACACTCAGAAAGTCTATGTCTCCTCACAACTTGAACAGCTAACCTGCGACCTTTATCCGTAAGCTCAACCCCCACGGTAAGGCTGATGCATAACAAGCCCCTCTCTTCTCTAACAACCTAACAGTATTTGTTACAGTATCCGGAACCACTTTCATCATAATAACGATGTCTTTAGTTCTAGCCACACCATATTTTTCCTCGAGCCATAAATGCATTCAAGGTACTCTTCAATTACGGGAGTAATCTCCTCAACTAAAGACATTTATAGAGCACAAAGACGTTTTACGATAAATTGTATTTTGATTTTACGGAGAGAGTGAAGCGCAATAGTTTGAGATTATTGCTATCAACTAAAAATTAATTTTAAGAACAAACGTGTTCGATCTGATAACGATTAATTATTCGGAATTTTAAGGTAATTTCAAAAGCTTTAAATTGAAACTTTTAATCGAAACTATTCTATATATTCATGTTCAATGGTGTATGTAACATTGGATAATATTATCTTGAGTGTTAAGGATTTAAATGTAAGATTGAATGGGGAGGAGATCCTATTAGATTTAACTTTTGATGTTTATGATGGGGAAGTTTTGGCGATTTTGGGTCCTAATGGGGCCGGGAAGACTACTTTGCTTAAGGCTTTGCTTGGCATAGTGCCTTATGAGGGAATTGTTAGGTGGCGGGAAGGTGTTAAAGTTGGATATGTTCCGCAAAGGTTGCCTTTTATCAAGGACCTGCCTTTAAGTGTTAAAGAGTTTTTCCAGTTGGTGAACGCTTCTAAAGGTGAAACAATAGAAATTTTGAAGTCTATTGGTTTAGGCGAGGAAATTTTGGGGAAAAAGATTGGGGATTTATCTTCAGGTCAGTTTCAAAGAATTTTGATCGGCTGGGCTTTAGCTTCTAATTCTAATGTATTGCTTTTTGATGAGCCTTTAGCGGGAATCGACATTGGTGGCCAAGAGTCTGTTTACAACCTTCTTGAAAAGTTGAAGGGGGAGAGGAATTTAACGATTCTGTTTGTTACCCACGAGTTGTCAGTTGTTTATAGGTTAGCTGATAGGGTTCTTTGCTTGAATAAGAGGATGTTATGTTGCGGTGCGCCGAGGGAAATGTTAACTCCGGAGGCTATTTCAAATCTTTACGCAAGTCCGGTGAAGTTTTACCAGCATAAACACTAGGAGGGAGAAATATCATGAGCCAGTTTCTTCTAAGTTTACTTTCCGGAATTTTTATTGGCGGAGCTGCCGGCTTCTTAGGTTCGTTGATGTTGCCTAAACGCATGTCTTTAGCGGCTGGTCCCTTAGGTCATTTAGCCTTGCCTGGAATCGCTTTAGCTTTAATCTATGGTTTTGATATTTCTCTCGGAGCTTTTCCATTTGTTATTTTAGGAATAGTTTTGATATGGCTTTTTGAGAGGAGAACAAAACTGCCAACTGAAGCTTTAACTGCTGTCGTTTTTGCTACAGGCGTTGCGGTTGCCTTCTTCTTTTTGCCGATTGAACAGGCTGAAGCCGCCTTAGTCGGTGATATTTTTAGCATTCAACTTATTGATGCAGTTTTCTCCATTTCCTTGTGTATACTTATCGTTTTCGTTGTTGAAGTAATCTATTCTAAGATGACCTTGATAAATATCTCTGAAGATTTGGCAAAGTCTCAGAATATTAGCGTTGGAAAATATAATCTGATTTACCTTTTACTGATTGCTTTGATTGTTGCTTTGGGAGTAAAGGTTGTTGGTGGGCTTTTAACTGCAGCTATTGTGGCGATACCTGCAGCTGCATCAAGGAACTTGGCTAAAAACATTGCTCAATACAAATTTTTATCTTTGAGTTTTGGAGTTCTAAGCTCAGCCGCTGGGATTCTCATTTCGCATTTGACACTGTTGCCGGCTGGACCATTAATCATAGTTTGTAGCGCATTTCTGTTTGTAGTTTCCACGATTTTTAAAAAATGAGAAATGGTTTTACTGTTGAGAACTGCTTTCAGTTCCTTGTGGAACTATGTATATGGGTCTTCCTTCGCTGATGGCTTGGGCTGTTTTTCTTCTTGCCCTTTGGAGGAGGCGCCATACTGTTCCTCTTGAAACTCCCATTTTTTGTCCAGCTTCTTCTTGTGATAGTCCCTCTAGATCAACCAGCCTGAAAGCTTCAAGTTCAGCTAATTCCAGGAATATTGGGTCTATGTTTCTGGGAGGGTTTGGAACGAAGCCGTTGATTGGTGGCGTTGCCCCTAACATAACTGGTTTTGGGAGTCTTCCCCTCCTGCCACACCTAAACCTTTGTCTCCACATGAGTTTTCATCCTTTATTGTTTTTGCTAATATGTGAGCGGAGTGTCGACCTCTTCCAAGACCCATAGCAAAGCTTGTTTTATAGCTTTTCTTGCAATGTTCTCCCGCTCTGTGAATGGGCCTTTGGTTTCTCTTTCCTTTTCAAGTATTTCAATCCATTTTCTGATCTCTTCCTCTTTTCGCATTTACCCACCCCGCTCAATGCGCTTTCATTTATTGTTTTATAAGGGGTAACATTTATATATTTCTGTGCTTTTTCACGTAATTGAAAATGTGCATAAACACAAAATAGAGGTGAAAAGAACATGGCATGGGGTTGGAGAGGAAGAGGCGGAGGATGGGCTGGACCTTGGCCTGGAAGAGGCCCGTTCAGCTACTTGCCGCCGTGGCAAAGACCAGGATGGCTATTCGGTTTTGGCAGAGGATTTGGCAGATGGTGGTGGGGCTACCCTTATAACCCTTGGGTTTGCGCTAGGTTTCCGTGGCTTCCAAGATGGTGGTGGGCATATCCACAATACTGGTATTGGCCTTCATACGCTGGTTATGCATGGCCTTACCTAGCCTATAACTGGGGATTCTATGGATATCCCTGTTGGCTTCCAACGCCTTACATGCCATATTGGTGAGAGTGAATTAGAATGACGTGGCCTTGGCCTAGAAGATATCGACGTTGGTGGACTTATCAGCCTCAATATCCATACGCGTATCCACCGCCAGCACCCGGACAAATACCGCAGCAATATCCATATATGCCATATGCTTATCCGCCGATGTATCCACAATATTCACCGCCGACACCGCCTACGCCACAGTCCCTAGAAGACGAAATAGAAGCCCTAGAGGACTATAAGAAGGAGCTTGAGGACGAAAAAGCCAGTATAGAACAAGAAATCAGCGACGTAGAAGCAAGAATAAAAGAGCTGAGGGCGATGCTAGAAAAGGGCGGAAAACCGCCGGGACCGTGAAAAGTTTGAGTTTGCCAATAAAGCGTTTTCAATGCGCTAACTGCGGGCAAATAATAGAGGTCCCTCAAGGAGCCCCAAAGCCAGCGAATTGTCCAAGATGTGGAGCATCAGCAATGATGATTCATAGGCTGGATAAGGGTCCGCCTGGAGGGAGGCGTGGAAGAGGCGGAGGACCTCCATGGCAGCAAACTCCGCCATAATCCCCTTTTTAGTTCTCAAGGTTTTAGTTAAAAATCATTAGGAGTTGTTTGAATTATGGTGAAGTTGAAAATAGCTGTGCCAACGAAAGCTTACGCAGGTTTAGAGGATGTTGTCTCGGAGGTTTTTGGCAAGGCTAAAACTTTCACCATAGTTGAAGTTGAAAACGGTCACATTAGAAATGTGCATGTAATTGATAACCCTGCAGCATCTTATGAATATGGCTCCGGTCCGGTGGCCGTGAAAACACTTGCTGACCTTAAAATTGATTATGTGTTGGCTTCAGAGCTTGGTCCAGGGGCTTTGGGGCTACTTGAGCACCATAATATAAGGAAGGTTTTAGTGAAACAAAACACAAAAGTTTCAGACGTTATAAAAGAGGTGCTGACAAAATTAAAAGTGGTTTAATTTGGAAATAAGCCGCGAAAAAGCCCGAAGGCAGGTTCTTGACCAAATTAACTATGTCAGAACGTGTGTGTTAGCTCGGGAGCTCTGTCTGCTTGTCCGAACAAACAGGGCAGTGCTTGAAAAGCAGGATGTCCATGAATGGTGCAGCTTCATTGCTAAACTTTGCAGAGAAGCTGGCTGCACTGAACCAAGCGAGTTATGCGCAAAAGCTGCCGAAATAGTTCTCCAAAACGAAGAAAAATATCTGGAACTTTGCGAGCAAAGCTGCAGAAAATGCGGAGAGCAAAGACAACCTAGAAGGCGACCCATTGAAAGGACCGTATATGTTGCATGATGAACTATAAGGGTGCTTCAGCATGGTAGTTCAAGACAAATTAAGCCTTTCTAGGGGCGACGTTTAAATTGAAAACTTCACGTTCAGTTGTTGTGCGATACCTTTTGCCTTCTATAAATGCACATATTGCAATTGAACTGATAGAGAAGCATGGAATGAGGAAGAGTGAGGTTGCCAAGAAGATGGGGATAACACCAGCGGCTGTTACGTATTACATCAACGGTCTCAGAGGGAATACAGCAATGGATTTAATTGATAGATCAGAATTTTAAGTCCAACTTGACATTTTATACTGTTTTGAGGATAACGCTTTAAATTTTCTTCCTTTCGCATTGTGCAATGGCACGGAACAATTAAACGTATTCTTTTTAATGTTTCAAGTCTGCTGAATCCATGAAAGCCGCCAATCACTCCGTAAATATCTCCAAGTTTGAAGCGAACCTTAATAGGTTTTCTAAACCTGGATGTGCACAGCCAGTTATAACTGTTAAGCCATTATGGGTCTTTACGATTAAGGATTGCTCTTTAACCAACCATCCGAGCTCACCTGTCGTGTAAACGTCTTTACAAATTTCTTCAGCTTTATCAACCTCATGCAACCTCACATTTGAATGGCCAGCTAGCCACTTCTTGAACTGTTTTGAAAAGGACTTGAGGACAAATACGTCAACTTCGCCGCAGTAATTTATTATTTGGATCCCACCGGTGTGATCTCCGTGCTCATAAGACAGAACTATCTTTTCAATCTTCTTGGGATTGATCATGAATTTTTGAAGGTTAAACATTAAGGTAGCTGAATCGCCGCGCAGTATCGAAGAGAATATTCTTATCTTCAATCCGGCATGAAAAACCGAATCCTTTCCTAAAATCTCTTAGCGCCTCATTATCATAAAGAATTTTCAATTCTATATTTTGCTGGTGCTTTTCCATCTTTCACTTTCCCAAACCCTGCCACAATTCCTACAGAAACACAAACCGTTTGCAAAGCAACCAATATTGTCTGAGCCGCATGATGGGCAGTTTCTGTCTGGCAACTCATTAACTCGATTTAACCCTTGAGCTTGCCTATTATTATTTGTTTCCTTCTCAACTTTTTCATTCATAAATTATGTCACGACATGTAGGTTTATTATTAAACCATATAAATATTTTTTGTTTATAAAATAAACTAAAAAATCAGGAAAGCAGCATCTTTATTAGATAATCCTGGACATACCATAAGAAGATGTTAGACGAAAAAGTTGAAAAGATCATACTAAATGCTCAAAAGAACGAGATTACAGAACATTTCATCTATAAACGCTTGGCGCAATCGGTAAAAGACTTGCAAAATAAGGAAGTTTTAAAGCGAATTTCAGATGATGAACTAAGACACTATAGTTTTTGGAGAGAGTACGCTCATAAAGATGTCAAGCCGGATAACTTGAAGATGTGGAAATATTTTTTGATTTCAAAAATTTTTGGGATAACTTTTGGAATAAAGCTTATGGAAAAGGGCGAAGAGAAAGCTCAAGCAACTTATGAAAAAATATCTGAGTTTGTGCCTGACGCCAAAGCCATTGTAAAAGACGAGGATGAACATGAAAGGCAGCTTATGAATTTGATTGATGAGGAAAAGTTGAGATATGTTGGTTCTATGGTTTTAGGCTTGAACGATGCGCTTGTGGAGTTTACTGGTGCCCTGGCAGGTTACACTTTTGCCCTTCAAAACACGCTCATGGTTGCAATGACTGGGTTGATTACGGGGGTTGCAGCGTCGCTGTCGATGGCTACGTCAGAGTACTTGTCAACTAAATCTGAGGGAAACGCTAAAAATCCTTTTAAGGCAGCATCATATACGGGCATTGCTTATGTTCTTGCAGTTCTGTTTTTAA
>Ga0207433_10015525_pt1 | contig 10842 bp, 8 predicted proteins | sample YelNatPaOPGAMG01_FD_187559 | JGI IMG/M metagenome (GOLD analysis project Ga0207433, IMG submission 187559) | Hot spring thermophilic microbial communities from Obsidian Pool, Yellowstone National Park, USA - OP-RAMG-01 (SPAdes) (version 3) | ecosystem: Environmental > Aquatic > Thermal springs >...
TAACGCAGTTACCCGTCCGGTTTTATACTTACAACAAACGTTTGGGGTGGAGTATGATATTCTGCCTCACCAATCCGATGGTTTCATCGACCTTGATGCAACTGGTAAGCTTGACCTAAAGCTATACGATTTGTGCATCGTTAACCACGTTAGCAATGTTAATGGTGTTATACAGCCTTTGGCTGAATTAAAAGCCCTACTACGATCAGTCCCCTTGCTTGTTGATGCCAGCCAGTCAGCAGGATATATACCCATTGAAGCAGATAGTTGGAATATCGACATGCTGGCTTTAACCGGGCATAAGGGTTTGATGGGGCCAACTGGCACGGGGTGCCTTTTTGCTCGTAACCCTGAACTCATAAGCCCTTTAATTCATGGAGGCACTGGTTCCCGTTCCGATAGCTTTTTGATGCCCGACTTTTCCCCCGATAGGTTTGAGGCAGGGACTCCTAACGTTTTGGGAATTTACGGTCTATTTGGAGCACTTTCAGCTAAGGTGTTACCCCATTTTGATACCCACACTTTCAAGGATTTGCTCGAACAGATAGAACAGCTTAAATCTTTTAAGCTGAAAAGATCAGCCAGTTTTAACCGCCAAGCCTTTTTGTTCTCTGTTATATCGGACAACTATACGCCTTCAGAACTTTCCAATCAGCTATTTAAGCGTTTTGGCATTGAGACTCGCAGCGGCCTGCACTGTGCGCCACTGGCGCACAAATCATTAGGAACTTTTCCTAAGGGAACCGTAAGGATTTCGCTATCCAAGTATCACAATCCGAACGATTTGAATTACCTTTATACCGCCTTGAAAGAACTCGATTATGAGCGAAAGTAGTGATAAATGCTTGCTGCTTTTCCAAAGCATACATAAGGTTATGCAGGCAGAACGAATTATTGTGTCGCTCGGTATTGTTTATCAAATTGTTCCTGTGCCAAAGGAGTTCAGCTCAGAATGCGGTATGTGTATTGAAATTGATTGTTCCGATATTGAAGTAATAGTGCCTGAATTTCAATTTAATAACATTTTTTATAACAAGGTAAAGGTAGATGTATGAGCGACGATTTCGACTTATTAACTACAGTGGAATATGGTGGATGTTCGGCAAAGATTCCGGCTTCAGTGCTGGAAAACATTTTGCTAAATCTGCCCAAGGTGACCGATCCAAATGTTTTAGTTGATATTGACACCCACGACGATGCCGGGGTTTACAGGATAAGCAACGATTTGGCTCTAATTCTTACCACCGATTTTTTCCCCCCTATTTGTAGTAATCCCTTTGAGTTTGGGGAAATTGCTGCAACTAATTCGTTGAGTGATGTTTACGCCATGGGAGGGGAACCTTTTTTAGCATTAAACATAGCCATGTTCCCTTCCAAAGGTATTCCTTTAGATGCTTACAAGCAAATACTTGAGGGAGCTGCAAGTGTGGCACAAAAAGCCAACACAATAATAATCGGAGGCCATACCATTGATGATTACCCGCCTAAGTTTGGTTTGGCCGTGGTAGGCAGAGTTCATCCTGATAAGGTAATAACCAATGCAGGGTTAAAACACGGCGATATATTGATACTGACTAAACCCTTGGGTACGGGTGTAATTGTTGCTGGTAAACGCCTAGGACTAGTGTCGGATACAGCTTATAATGAGGCTCTTTTCTGGATGAGGCAGCTGAACAGCACCGCCGCACAGGTTATGCAAATCATTGGAGTTACCGGAGCAACTGATATTACAGGCTTTGGTCTTATTGGTCATGCCTTCAAAATGGCAAAGGCTAGCAATGTTGGCATAAAACTATACTCTAGTAAAATTCCCTTGCTTCCAGAGGCTTATAAGCTTGCCGATGAAGGGTGTATTCCCGGGGCCGCTTTTCGCAACCTTGAGTATATTGGGAACCATTTGCACGTTGATCCTGGAGTTGACTACAATACCAAAATGCTGATGTGCGACGCACAAACATCAGGAGGAATACTAATGGGCGTTAGACCCGAAAGGGTAGATGAGGCCATTAAACTTTTACATAGCAATGGTTTAAGGTATTCGGTAGTGATTGGGGAGGTATTTCAAGGTGAAAATATATTGATTACTAGATAGATAACTGATATAATGGCAATTTTCAGTTCAAAATATGTGTTTAGCTTTAATTGATTTACCGAATAGGTTAATATGAAAAATCTAACTTTCTTTAAAACAATGGATTTATATGTTTAGGGAAGGGGAGTGGTATTCATTTCAAGTTACAAAGGTAATTGATATACCCGGAGGTGGTAAACATTTCATCCTTACCCATGAATCCGGGAAAAAAATCCTTCTGCCAGCAAAATATTATGTTAAGTACAATATTGTTGAAAACACTCAAATTCGTTGTCGGGTCGATAAGATAAATTGCACTGGCCAAGTTTTCATCGAGCCTGAACATCCCATTTACAGAGTGGGCAAAACATATTCTTTTAGGGTTAAACAAGTATTGCCGTCGGTTTTTAGTGAGGCCGATACAGTAACGGTTACCGATGTGTTTGGGAATGATATTGATCTTTTAGTTCCCAAAGGAAGCATCGATGGAGGAAAATCCACAATAGATTTGAAAGTTATTGCGTTAAAAAAAGGAGCGCCCATACTTTCTGCCTCATCGCAATGGAGCCAATGTGCAGAATTTTATGACATTGGCCAAAACATTGAGCTTTACCTTCATGGCACAATTTATTTTCAAGGCGAGGATTACTACTTGCTTAAAACCAAATCGATGTGTATGGCTCTGCTGAAGGTTAAGCATTATAAGCACTATGGATTTAAGATTGATAGCCCAGTATTAGCCAGGTATAGAGGAATTGATGCAAAAGGTTTACTGTTGATCGATCCTGAAAATCCCTATTACAAGGAGGGAGGTGTTTACACCTTTCAAATCTCTGCATTGGAAGAGGATTTCAGTAACGATAATGGTATTGGTAAGGTTGCCGTGGTGTTCGACAGGTTTGGGATGAAATGCGGCGTTAAAATTGAGAATGATACAACATTTAAGATTGGTGATACCATAACTTGTAAGGTTTTGGGGTATAAAAAAGGACGACCTCTGCTCGAAATCGTCCCTCACGGAAGGTGATAAATACTACTCATCTGCAATTTCCTCGGCAGGCTCTTCATCGCTTATATCATCGGGGAACTCATCGCCCTCAGTTCCAATTGTTTCGTCAGTTAAGCTGCCAAAAAAGTCCTTTTCCTCATCCTCATCCTTAATTTTGGTGTCTATTTTCACCGGAACCTTTACCAGGTAAATAGCATCTTCGGTTTCAAGGGTTACTGCATGGAAAAAATCACCGTTTGGCTTATCAACCTTGAAAACAAAATCCTGATATCCATGGGGATACCTTTCCTTGAAGATTTTCAAAAGGTCAGGAGATAAATTGCTAAGACTTACTGCTGCTCTTTTCTTACTCATAAACTGCTCAAAATTTTCCGCAATAATAGTGTAAAAAAAGAAAATGCAAGGGGAGTTAGCAATATTTTTTTTAAAAAATATCTTCTCACAATAAGTCAATGAATTAAAAAAACTCCAATTCGTATTTTTAGCTGATTTTTTTATCTATTTCAACAAAAATTTAACTTTGACTGAAACTAAAAACAACTGCCATGATGAGAATAATAATTTTAAACCTACTGATTTTATTGAGTTTATCCGCTTTTTCGCAGGTAAACATCTATAATCCCAATGCCGATGCTAAGGCTGATATTGCCAGAGCGATAAACAAAGCGAGACAAGAGAACAAACACGTGTTCATACAGATTGGAGGTAATTGGTGTCCGTGGTGCGTTAAGCTTCACAATTTTCTCAATTCCGATTCTGTTTTAACCGATATTCTCTCAAATAACTATGTTGTAGTTAAGGTTAACTACAGCAAAGAGAATAAAAACATAGAGGTATTAAAGCAACTCGAAAACCCACAACGCTTTGGATTTCCTGTTCTTGTAATTCTAGACTCCAGTGGACGGAGAATTCACACTCAGGATTCTGGACTTCTTGAATCAGGTGATGGATATGACCGAAAGAAGGTTTTAAATTTCCTTAAGAACTGGACCCCTGAAGCGATGAAATAAATGTCATATAATTAATATTATGTTAAATATATTTTGATAAAGTAAAGCCCCACTTTGGGGCTTTACCTTTGTTGTATATTACATCTGCTTTGATTTCTCATTAAACTCGTTGTACTTATCCATCATTTCCTGGCTTTCGTTGCGGAAACGGAAATAAATATTTTTCAATGCTTCAACGGCTTCCTTACTATTGGGATTTACTTTATAAGCTTGCTCCATATATGGCATTGATTTCTTAAACTCTGCATTAGCCTTTTCCATTAAAGCATCATACTTATCAAGTTCTCTTGCAGGTACCTTATTGGCTTCCTCAATGTACTTTACACCTTTATTGAAGTAAAGCGCTCCAATATTGTAGTAAGCATCAAAGAAGTTTGGATCAATCTCAATGGCCTTTTTGTATGCAATCAGTGCATTTTCATAATCACCTAACCTATCGTACAATGTTCCTTTTGCAAAGTATAACGAGGAGTTGTTGGGTTCAGTTTCAATAGCCTTATCGATGTAAACAAGGATCTTGGTAGGATCTTCCTGCTTATCGATATAATACGAAATGAGCGAGAATAAAACGTTGGTGTTTTTGGGGTATTTTAAGAATCCTTCCTCAAGGTATTTTAAACCCTCGTCACCCCTGTTCAGGTTTTTATAGGCATCGAAAATGTTGAAATATACAGAGCCCTCATTGGTAAATCCAAGTTCAATGGATTTCTGATAGTAAGGAATAGCCTCTTCGAGCATACCAGCAAGCTGAGCCGATAAGCCGGCATAATAGTAAATAGCGGTGTCGTTTTGATTAAGAATGGGAAGTTTACCAATCTCAATTACCTTTTTAAAGGATTCGAAAGCACCCTTATAATCTTTTAGGGTGTACTGGTTTGAACCTTCGTTCACGTACAGACCCTTCAGTTTACCAAGGTTTTCCTGAAGTTTTTTGGTGCTTTTGCCTTTGGTATCAATCTCAATTGCCTTTAAGAAACTTTCGAATGCAATATCTAAAGGCTTTTCGATAAGGGGCTTTGTTACCTCCCAGCGCTCAAGTTTACCATCGCTAAAGTAAAAGTTTACCCTTTCCATTACAAATTTGTCGAGCGTAACACCATCAATGTCAACTTTCTCCTGTTGAATGGGCTTACCGACAACAAGTATAAATGTATTTGGATCCATTCCAATGTATGCCCTTAAGATTTGAGCATCAAACAGGTCCATCATTAGCTCACCTCTTTTAATCCATACAGCATCCTTAATATTCTTCTTGGGATCCTGTATTTCGGCGTTGCTTTTCTCAACCTTTTTGGCATACTGGTCGAAGTTGATTTCCTTGCTGGTTTGAGCTGTTACCATTACAGCCACAAAAAGCATTGAAATTAAAATTGTTAGTCGTTTCATAAGATAATTGTTAAAATTAAGTTACTCGTTTATGGATTCGTCGTTATTAATGGTTTCGTCATGTTCCAAGTTTTCCTCATCACTTGCCTCAACATTGGCAATGGCAGCAATGGAATCGGTTTTCCGAAGGTTTATCAGCTTTACACCCTGAGCAGTTCTTCCAATTACACGTAATTCCTTAACACTTAATCGTATAGTTAAACCGCTCTTGTTGATTATCATTATGTCGTTGCTGTCATCAACTGCCTTTATACTGATAAGTTTTCCGGTTTTTGGTGTAATGGTTATGGTTTTAACACCCTTACCCCCACGGCCGGTTACACGGTAATCTTCCAGTTTTGATCGTTTGCCGTAACCATTCTCTGACACAACCAGAATATCCTTATTATCGTTTTCTTCAACACAAATCATGCCAATGATTGAATCGCCAGCTGAGAGGTTCATTCCCCTAACGCCACTGCCGGTTCGTCCAATAGGGCGAACAAGTTTTTCGTGGAAACGAATAGCCTTACCCTCACGAGCAGCAAGGACAATTTGTTTATTACCATTGGTGAGGCATGCCTCAATAAGTTGATCACCTTCTTTAATGGTAATGGCCATTACCCCATTTTGTCGGGGTCGGCTATAAGCCTCAAGGGATGTCTTTTTGATTATGCCATTCTTGGTGCAAAGCACAATGTAATTATTCTGAAGGTATTCGGGGTCATTTAAGGTTTTAACATTTATATATGCTCGTATCACGTCATCGTTCTCAATGTTGATGAGATTTTGAATGGCTCTCCCCTTTGAAGCTTTATTTCCTTCGGGAATTTCGTAAACCTTTAGCCAGTAGCATTTTCCTTTCTCGGTGAAGAACAGCATGGTATTGTGCATCGAGGCTACATAGATATGCTCAACGAAATCTTCATCGCGAGTTGCACTACCTTTTGAGCCTACACCACCTCTCGATTGAAGTTTATACTCATACAAAGGAGTTCGTTTGATATACCCTAAATGCGAAATGGTTATAACAACCTCTTCGTCTGCAAAGAAATCTTCTGGGTTGAACTCCTCGGCATCAGGAACTATTTCGGTTTTACGCTCATCGCCATACTTTTCTTTCATTTCAATCATCTCATCCTTGATGATTTTCTTTTGAAGTGCCTCATCCTCCAGAACCTGCTTTAGGTAAGCAATTTGCTTTAGCAATTCCTCATACTCCTGTTTAACCTTATCGCGCTCCAATCCGGTTAGGCTCCGTAAACGCATGTCGATAATGGCCTGTGCTTGAACATCGCTAAGGCCGAATCGTTCCATTAACTTTTCCTTAGCCTCGTTGGGCGATGCAGCAGCACGTATGAGGTTTATTACCTCGTCGATGTGGTCAATGGCAATAAGTAATCCCTCCAGTATGTGGGCGCGTTTCTGGGCCTCATCCAATTCAAAGCGGGTTCGGCGAAGAATTATACTATGCCTATGCTTAATGAATTGAACTATTAAATCCTTTAAATTAAGCTGTTTGGGACGACCATCTACAAGGGCGATGTTATTGATGGCAAAGGTGGATTGCAGCTGAGTGTGCTTAAACAAGTTGTTTAATACAACATTTGCAACAGCTTCTTTCTTAAGGATTATTACAACACGAGTACCTTGCCTGTCGGACTCATCGTTGATGTAGCTAATGCCTTCGATCTTCTTCTCGTTAATAAGGTCTGCTATTTTTTTAATCATTTCGGCCTTATTAACCATGTAGGGTATTTCCGTAACAATAATCTTTGAACGACCTGATTCGGTTTGTTCCACTTCGGTTTTTGAACGGATAACTACCCTACCCTTCCCCGATAAGTATGCCTCCTTAACTCCTTGATAACCATATATAATACCACCTGTTGGAAAATCAGGTCCTTTAACATATTTAAGTAATTCTTCGATGGTTATTTCGGGATTATCGACGGTAGCGCAAATGGCATCAACAATTTCGCTAAGGTTGTGCGGTGGCATGTTGGTAGCCATACCTACGGCAATACCCGACGAACCGTTGACCAGTAGCAGTGGAATTTTGGTTGGGAGCACAGTGGGCTCTTCGAGTGTATCGTCAAAGTTCAGCTTAAAGTCAACAGTGTTTTTGTCGATATCGGCGAGGGTTTCCTCTGCAATTTTGGTAAGCCTGGCCTCTGTGTAACGCATAGCTGCGGGGCTATCGCCGTCAACTGAACCAAAGTTACCCTGACCATCGACCAGAGGGTATCGCATAGACCAATCCTGAGCCATACGAACCATTGCCTCGTAAACCGATGAGTCACCATGAGGGTGGTACTTACCTAAAACCTCTCCCACAATACGTGCCGATTTCTTGTAGGGTTTACCGGCATTTAGCCCTAAATCGGCCATTCCGTAAAGAACCCTCCTGTGAACGGGTTTTAAGCCGTCGCGTACATCAGGTAATGCTCTCGATACTATCACCGACATTGAATAATCAATGTACGATGATTTCATCTCTTCCTCAATGTTGATCTGTATAATCCTTTCACCCTCAGACATATAATAAAAGCTTAAAAAGTCAGTTTTTACTTCAGAAATAACGTGCTAAGATAGCTATTTCAACGCAAAAAAAAGAATGGATCGCGATGTTGTTCATTATTTATTAAAAAAATACTAAATTTATTAACAAAACCATTGTTGTTACGTTTATCTCTATTACTTTAGTAAAAGTTTTTGGAGATAATATATGGAACAAAAGTTTTCGCAAAAGATTAAAGACGTAATAGCCTACAGTCGCGAGGAGGCTATTCGTTTGGGGAATACTGCAATAACCCCCGATCACCTTTTTTTAGGCATTCTTCGCGATGGTGAAGGCGAGGCAATTAACATTTTGCTTTCCGAAGGTTTAGATTTAAGCGATTTAAAGAAATCAATTGATAACCGTTTGCTTCAGTTTGCCGATAATGGCTCAAGTATTGATGATCCTGAGGAAATAAGCATTTTCAAGACCACCGAAAGAGTTCTTAAAATTGTAATACTCGAAGCCCGGTCACTTAAGAGTGACACCATTAATACTGCCCATTTGCTTTTAGCAATCCTTAAGGACGATACCAGCCATGTCACACAAATGCTATTAGAGCATAACATTGACTACGAAACTGTCCGAAAACACTTAGTGATAGAGGATTCTGGAGATAAAGATGATTTTTCGGGCGGAGGAAGTGAGGACGATGAAGGAGATAGCGGCATTTTCGGTAATATGGGCCGTTCAGGTCAATCGTCATCTAAGTCGTCCGATACGCCTGTGCTCGATAACTTTGGTATCGATTTAACCAAGGCTGCAGAGGAAGGTCGGTTAGATCCAATAATTGGTCGTGACAGGGAGATAGAACGCATTGCTCAGATTTTAAGTCGTCGTAAAAAGAACAACCCCATTCTTATTGGTGAACCGGGTGTTGGTAAATCGGCAATAGCCGAGGGTTTGGCCTTGCGCATAGTAAAGAAGAAAGTTTCGCGAGTACTATTCAACAAGCGCGTTATTGCTCTCGATTTGGCTTCAATTGTAGCGGGAACAAAATACCGTGGTCAGTTTGAGGAGCGAATGAAAGCCATTCTGAACGAGCTTACCCGCAGCCCAAATATCATCCTTTTTATTGACGAGATACATACCATTGTGGGTGCCGGTGGGGCTACCGGATCGCTCGATGCGGCCAACATGCTAAAACCTGCACTTGCCCGTGGTGAACTCCAGTGTATTGGAGCCACTACCCTTGACGAGTACCGCGAGCATATTGAAAAGGACGGCGCTCTCGAACGTCGTTTCCAAAAGGTTATGATTGAACCAACATCGCCTGAGGAAACAATAGAGATACTTAATAATATTAAGGAAAGGTACGAAGAGCATCACAATGTTACCTATACCGACGATGCCATTGAAGCATGTGTAAAGCTAACCATGCGGTATATAAGCGACAGGCATTTGCCCGATAAGGCAATTGACGCCCTTGACGAAGCCGGTTCGCGCGTCCACATATCAAACATCAAGGTTCCCGATAGCATTACCAAGCTTGAAAAGCTCATTGAGGAGACCAAAAAGGAAAAAATTAAGGCCGTAAAAAACCAGATGTTTGAGTTGGCTGCCAAGTATCGCGATAATGAGAAGAAACTCATTGAGCAGCTCGAGGCTGAGCAAGCGCGTTGGGAAAAAGAGCTAAGTAAGCATCGCGAAATTGTTGATGCCGAAAAGGTAGCAGAGGTTGTAGCCATGATGACAGGCGTACCTGTTCAGCGAATTGCTCAGGCCGAAGGTGCTCGCCTTCTGAAAATGGCCGATGAATTAAAACGTTCGGTTATTGGGCAGGATGAGGCTATTGAGAAAATTGTAAAAGCAATTCAACGAAACCGTGCCGGCCTTAAAGACCCTAATCGTCCAATTGGTTCGTTTATCTTTCTTGGACCAACAGGAGTAGGTAAAACCCAATTGGCCAAGGTTTTAGCAAAGTACCTATTTGATACCACCGACAATCTTATCCGTATCGACATGAGTGAGTACATGGAGAAGTTCTCCGTATCTCGTCTTGTTGGTGCCCCTCCGGGATACATTGGCTATGAGGAAGGTGGACAACTCACAGAGAAGGTTCGCCGTAAACCCTACTCGGTTGTATTGCTCGATGAGGTTGAAAAAGCCCATCCTGATGTGTTCCATATCCTTCTTCAGGTCTTGGACGAGGGTCAGCTAACCGACAGCTTAGGCCGCCGGGTTGATTTCAAGAACACCATCATTATAATGACCTCAAATATTGGTACTCGCGATTTGAAGGAGTTTGGCCAAGGTGTTGGATTCGCTACAAAATCAAAGACTGAGACAAAGAGCGATTACGAAAAAAGCATCATTCAAAAGGCATTAAAAAAAGCCTTTGCCCCAGAATTTTTAAACCGTATCGATGATATAGTTATGTTTAACTCACTCACCAAGAGTGACATACATAAGATTATCGATATTGAGCTTAAAGGCTTATTCGATAGAGTTGCCGGTTTAGGCTATACCATTAAGATATCGACTGCTGCCAAGGACTTCATCACTGAAAAGGGATATGATGTTCAGTATGGGGCGCGCCCTCTTAAGCGGGCTATTCAGAAATACCTTGAGGATCCCCTTGCCGAAGCCCTAATAAAAAGTGATGCAAAACCCGGAACAATTTTCCTTGTTGGCTACAGCAAGAAGAACGATGAAATTACCATTCGCACCGCAAAGGCCGAGGAGGAAGTTGCCAATGCTGATGATGAATAATTTTGTAGAATACTAAGGCAAAGCGACGCATTTTAAACAATGCGTCGCTTTTTTTTAAACATTTTTAGGGCAAACCTGTTATATTAGTAACAAACTAACCAAATTGCAATATGAA
>Ga0207433_10015529_pt1 | contig 10840 bp, 9 predicted proteins | sample YelNatPaOPGAMG01_FD_187559 | JGI IMG/M metagenome (GOLD analysis project Ga0207433, IMG submission 187559) | Hot spring thermophilic microbial communities from Obsidian Pool, Yellowstone National Park, USA - OP-RAMG-01 (SPAdes) (version 3) | ecosystem: Environmental > Aquatic > Thermal springs >...
ATCACTGTAAACAACGCCCAGGTTGTAATAAATGTCAAAAACGTCCTGGGGAATCGTGTCTTCGTTGATAAAAGGTAAAGCCTGAGAGAAGTAATTGATGGCCAGGTTGAGGTTATTGTTGGAATAATAGTAATGTCCAATATTCATGAAAGTTAAGATAACCTCATATGAAAGTTTTAAACTCTGCGCCAGCTTATTAGCCTCAATATTGTACTTAAGGAATTCTTCTGGTTTTGAAATGTTATTTTCTAAGAAAGAATAACTAATTTTCCTCAGACATTTTACCTTGAGATAATTATTCTTAATTGAGTCGCATAAATTGATAGCTTCAGTTAATAATTCAATGGCCTGTTTATCCTGTTTGTTTTGTCTTAATAGCTTTGCTTGATTGTATAAATCAATTATTTTTAAGGATGTCTCACAATAACTGATGTTGGAACTGTCGTTTAATCCTCTGGCGTAATACAGGCATTTTTGATAATCTTCTGCGGCTTCATTCATCTGTCCGAGGCTAACCCGGGCGTTAGCCAGGTTTAGATAATAAGCGTTTTTTTCTTCTGCGCTTTTCGCCAGGCTGGCACTCTGTTCGAGTATTTTTATGGCAGAACTGTACTTGCCCTGGCTAATGAGGCTGTTTACAGAAGAAATCAATTGGGTGAAATTGGCCGGTGTAGTCAGTGCCGGACGGGGTTGAGAAAAGGCAGAGGACAGGAGGATTAAGACGAAGATAAAAAAAGCCAGCTTTTTAAGTTTTTCTGACAACTATCCAAACCTCAACCTTTATAAAACAATAATAGCGGATTTTGTCAATTACTTAAAGGGATGAAGGCGGGGGTGAGAAAACTTTATTTTTCTCACCCCCAGGGGTGATTTTAGACTTTTAACCCTCGCAGTCAGGGTCAACTTGATTTTTTTCTTGGTTTAAAATTAATCTCTTTCGTTCCCAGGTTTTGTCCCGATCAGAATTTCAGCCGTGGGTTTCAGGGTTTTCCCGCTGGAAATGGTGCTGTTTACGGTCTTGCCGGTGCTGTTGTCAGCAAAAGAACCCAGGAAAGGAAACAGGGAAACGATCAGGCTCATGGGTTTCTGTAAAAGAAGTCTGTCATGCTTAGAGATTTTCTTTTCCGCAGCATACATAGCTGGTACCAGGCTGATGGCGAAAACCAGGCAAACCAGAATGGCGATGATTTTGTTAAAAGATTTACGCATGGTAAAAACCTCCGTTTAGTTTAATTTGCTTGGAGGAATGACAGACCAGGAGGGAGAAAAGAAGATTGTTGACAATACCCCCTGTTTCTCATTCTCATCCAAGGCGCAATAAAAATTTAAAACTAAAAAAAGCCTTTGTCAAGAAAAATTTTTAGCCAGGGGGTAAATAAATTCTGTGTTTTCTATGATTTGAAAAAGAAGCCGATTTCGTATTCAGCCGTCTCGGGGGCATCAGAGCCGTGGACAGCGTTTCTTTCTACAGAAAAACCATACAGCCGGCGCAGGGTCCCGGGCCGGGCCTGGGCCGGGTCCGTGGCTCCCATGACCTCCCGCCAGTGCTTGATGGCCTCTTCGCCTTCCAGAAGCATGACTACTATGGGTCCCGAGGACATAAAATCGGTCAGGCTTTCATAAAATGGTTTATCTTTGTGGACGTGATAAAAAGCTTTGGCTTCTTCCTTGGTTAGATGGACCATCTTCATCCCTTTAATCTCAAAGCCCTCGTCTTCAACACGCTGGATAATCTTGCCGATGACTCTTTTTTTAACGGCATCTGGTTTTATGATGGCCAAAGTTCTTTCTATCATTGCCTTACTCCTTAGCAGCCAAATTATTTCGCCACAGCTGGAAAATTTATACTTCAAAAAAAGCTTCAGGTCAAATTTCCCCCTGGCCCCCATTTTTTTGACAAATCTCTGCTCTCGCTTTAAAATCGACTATCATGTTTAAAAATGACGCCAGCGAAAATTATGACAACCTGAAAAACGTGGCCCTGAAAGAACTCAGCTGTGACCTCTTCGGGGTCGCTGATATAACCTCAATCCGGGATAGCTTCCTGCTCTCTGACCGGGTCAAAAACCGCTACCCCCGGGCCATTTCCCTCGGAAAAGAAGTTTTGCTTTCTGTTCTTGATGATATTCAGGACGCCCCTACCTCGCTCTACTTCCATCATTACCGCCAGCTAAACGTTTTTCTTGACCGGGTGGCATTGCTCCTGGCTTCCAGGATTAACGCGGCTGGTTATCTGGCTCTACCTATAGCTGCCTCCCAGGTTATTGACTGGCAGAACCAGAAAGCCCATGTTTCTCACAAAAAAATAGGTCAGCTGGCAGGCCTGGGCTGGCTTGGCCGGAATAACCTCCTGGTGAACCCGGTTCTCGGCTCTCGTTTTCGCCTGGTAAGTGTTCTGACCAACATGCCGTTGAAAACGGATGCTCCCCTGGCCTTTGGTTGTGGCGACTGCCACCGCTGTCAGGTAGTTTGCCCGGCTGGCGCCATAAAAGAGACACCGGCTGAATTTGACCACCTGGCCTGTTATCGTAAGTTGAAAGAGTTTCGCGACCGGGGTCTGGTTGGTCAGTACATCTGTGGCGTATGCGTCAAAGCCTGCTACGGGCAAAAATCAATAGCTGATTTTCAGCCTGAAGCAGACTGATACTGGCTCTCCGCTGGTAATCCCTTTCCTTGTTTGAAAGGCTTTCGCCCTTTACCCCACAACTCAGGAATTTTCAGACTTTTTTGCAGGGCAGCCAGATTTCCGTCCTCAGTTTGTCCGGAGAGACATTGCCTGAGTCCGAATCAAGATAACGTTCAAGGACTGGACCGTTCTGCACGTATCCGTTTGCTTCCAGCCATTCCCGCATCTTCAGGATTGTTTCGCCTGTTTTGTCATAAGGACCAACGTGGACAGCCACGGCCACGGTTTTAAAACTCCAGATTTTTTTGCTCAGGGGCGGCTGGACGATGGTTTGTTCGTTGATGGGGAAGCCAACTTCCCATTGAATTTTTTCCGGGTCCGACATAGTCGGGTCAGAATGAAAGATGCCGACCATGGAACCGGTGGGAAAAACATTCTGAGCCTGCATGTGTTGCAGCAGCTCGCCTACCGCGGCCTCAACCTCGGCAAAAGAACCCTGCCTCGGCAGAGAGCAATAAACAAATGGTTCAACTTCTTTTATTTCCACTTTTATCTCTCCCCCAACCTGAGCTTTAAGCCCGTGGCCAGAGAATGACTGGCTGAAAAAAAGAAGAAGCAAAATGATAAAAAAGCTATTGAGATAAACCCTCCGATTTTTCTTCATCTTTTCTCTCCTTTGCCTTTTAAATAATACTACTAAAACATATGTGATAAAAGCAACTTATCGGAGCCCGGACAGACGCTAAGTTAATCTCTGTCTGTGAGCAAAATGTCCGATAGTTTAAGTCGCCAGGAAGTGTCAAAAATTGAAAAAAAAGTGCATAAATATTGAGCTGCACAAAAGATGTGCAATTTGTTACAAAGCGTTGAAAATTAATTTTTTAAAACCAGGCAAATTGTAGATTTCCACAAACTTTTTCACAAGAATTGTGGAAAATTCCAGCTCGGGTAAATCAATGATGTCAGACCAAAAACTCAGCTTAATTTCTGAGCTATCTAATAATTAGATAATTTTTCTGTCTGGCCGCTTTTATTTTTTGTTTTTTACGTATTTATCAAACCACTCTATCATCTCGGCTAATACGTGCAAAATTGATTCCCTGGCTGAATAACCATGGCTTTCGTAAGGCAGCATGACCAGGCGGGCTGTTCCACCGAGTCCTTTAAGCGCGGCAAACAACCTCTCTGACTGGATGGGAAAAGTCCCGGAGTTATTATCTGCTTCGCCATGAATTAAGAGAATGGGCTCGTTTATTTTATCGGCGTACATAAAGGGAGATACTCTCCAGTAGAGTTCAGGCGCTTCCCACAGGGTTCTTCTTTCATTCTGGAAACCAAAAGGAGTCAGTGTTCGGTTGTAGGCGCCGCTTCTGGCTACTCCCGCGGCAAACAGGTCAGAGTGAGCCAGCAGGTTGGCAGTCATAAAAGCACCGTAGCTATGGCCGCCAACGCCAATCCTTTTCCTGTCGGCTACACCCAGGCGGTCCAGAGCATCTATGGCTGCTTTGGCATTGGCCACGATCTGAGGAATGAAGGTGTCGTTCATGGTCTTGGGGTCGCCGACCACAGGCATCTGAGCGTTATCCAGCACCACGTAACCCTGGGTCAGGTAAAAGAGCTGGCTGGCACCCCGGTAAAAAGTAAAACGGTAGGGCGAACCCCGCACCTGACCGGCAGTGGCCGGGTCGTTGTACTCCATAGGATAAGCCCAGATAACAGCAGGCCTTCTTTCGCCTTCTTTGTAATCAGGCGGCAGGTAGAGCATGCCGGAAAGTTCCACGCCATCGTCTCTTTTGTATTTTATCAACTGCTTCTTCACGGCCGTTAGCTGTGGGGCCGGGTCTGGAAAAGCCGTCAGGGCTTTCCTTTTTCCGCTCTTTAGCTCCAGAAGATAATAGTTGGGCGGCTGAGTGGGGGACTCAAAAGAAGTTATCAGGCAGTCTCTTTTTTTCCCGTCAAAAGCCAGGAAATTCTCGTAAACGCCCCGGTCACAGCGCCACAAACGCGTTTTCTTTAAAGTTTTCAGGTTGAACTTATCCAGAAAAGGTCGGTCTCCCTCGGGCGAGGCTCCGTTTCCGGTGAGGTAGATGAAATCTCCTTCCTGCAGAGCCACCCGGTCGCCTTCTGGCGTGGCTACCATAACCGGCCGGCCGGGGTCGTTGTACTGGTCCTGAGCGCTGAGGTCAAAAATCTTGCGCAGCTCCCCGGGCTTCTTGAGGTCAAAAAGGTAAGTGGTCCGCCATCTTTTCTTCCATTCATACTCGGACACCAATCCTTGGTCAGCCCGGCCCAGCCAGATTATTCCTTGAAATCTCTGGGGTAGCCTGAGGGCTTCTCTGGCCTCGCCTGAAAACGGTGCTTCCAGCACCATCAGCCGGTCTCGGTGCGGAACGTTCTTTTCCGGGTTACCCTCATCAAGGGCTTCCACCCAGACCAGGGTAGCTGGTTTCAAGGGCTGCCATTCTGGAGAGCGCGGGCCAGTGGGCACACCGTTTCTGGGAACTTCTTCAGCCGCCGGAAGTTCGGCCACCACTTTAACCAGGTTTCCCTGACGGTCCCAGATTTCCAGGCTATGAGTAAAGGAAGAGAAGGGAACACTGTAGGAGAAAGGTCTTTTTATTTTTTTTACCAGCAAGTATTTGCCGTCCGGAGAGGGACTGGCAAATTCATACATCCCGGGCGAGCTTATTTTTTGTTGCCCGTTGGTAGCCAGGTCCAGTCTGAGAATCTGGGTGGTAGCATAGTATTCAAATAATTTTTCATCGTAAGGGGTTTTGAGTAAATCCTGGTAGGTGGGCACAGAAGCGTACTTGCCAGCTGTTTCCTGGATGTTCGGCCCAACCGGAACACGAGGAGCAGCTGGCTCCGGGCCGCGATTTTCCGGGTTAGAAAAAACAAGCAGACTTCGACTATCCGGTAACCAGGCAAAGCCCCCGTTGAGAACAGAATTAAGCTCCGGGCCAAAGACTTTTCTTGCCTGTCCGGTTCTGGCCTCAATAATCCATAATTCCTGGCCCCGGTCTAAGTATCTTTTAACTGCCAGGTAACGGCCATCCGGCGACCATTCCGGCTGGCTGTAAACAGGTTCTTCTGGAAGCTCGACTTTAATTTCCTTGCCGGTTTTTATATCTTTCAGCACAAAGCGGGTGAAAAACCTTAAGACCTGCTGGCTGTTGTTGTGGGGTGTTATTCTTATTCCGGCCAGGCGATAAAACGGCTGGCTAACCTGGGCAATAGAAGGCATTGGCTGATAATGGCTCATCAACATAGTTTGCTGCTGGGGGTCAAAGCTAACCAGGGGCAGCGGTGGCGCATCAAGAATGTCCACGATTTCTTTTGGCGGAAGCTTGTAAGGTTCTTGCGAAAAAACGAGCGGGCTCAGAAGGGAGATGAAAAGAACAAAAGATAAAAAGTATTTGGCCGGCTGAAAAATTTTTCGGCTCATAAAATCCTCCTTCTTTTATCTGAAAAAATTGTTTTCTAACATGATATTTTTAATAAGATATTCTCATAAATTAATCAACCAGAATTTCCAGAATTTAAGGCCAGAAAAAGTTTTTCCGTAATCTGCGGAGGAGAGGTCAAGCAGGGGAAGGCTCATCTTAAAAAGGGCGGCAATTCATTATGCTCCTGGTGTCGGCAATTTTTTTAGTTCAACCAGTAAAAGATTTCAGAAGAATTACAAGTTGGTCCCGCCCCAAAAATGCGTATAGGCTCGTTAATTCTTTTAGCCAGGTATTAAAGGCAATGGCTTGACCTGAAAATGTTAAATGGCTGGAACACGGCTGCTTGCCTAATTTGGTTCTCTGGGAGTCAAAACATTTATCAGGACTTCATAATATTTATTTTAATTTCATTCCAGTCTGATGACTTTTGTCCTGCCGGTTATGGCTATGGATATGGAGTAGAGACCACGTTCGTTCCTTACCTTGATAGTAGCCAGACCGGAGACAGTACCCTGAGGGTAAAAAACCGGGCTGTTATTGGCCTCAATCTGCACCCCTTCCAACAGGGTGGAGCTTTGCTTTACCCAGGTTGAAGAACTTTCTTCATACTCCAGAAGGTCGTAGCCGTCTTTTCTCAGCACGAGCTTGACCGGCCTCTGGTGGTGCACAGCTTTAAACCTGGCCAGGCTCAGCCCGGAGTTAATTTTTCCCACGGCCGTTTCCAGCTGATGCTTTTTGTTGTCCAGGCTGAAAGACGCGCCTATCAGAACAAGCAGCAGGAGAATGGATAAAGTTATCAGCGTTTCCAGCAGAGAAAAACCTTTAAGAATGCCCGGCAATAACCTTTCCTTCTTTCCTCCTGAAAAGAGGGACGAAATTTTTGCTTTTTGTTTTTGGTAGCTGGCAAGGAAAATTCTGCCTTCTTTTTTCATCTGACGTTCCTCCAGTCTTTCATTTTTATTTCATTCAGGAAAAGCAGGTTTTCTGCGGAATAAACAGAAAGTTCGTTGCTTGACTCCTCCGACAGAGGTTCGGGCACAAAAAGGCTCAGTTTTTTCTGCCCCAGGTCTACAGCCCTGGCAGATAAAGTGCCAACAATTTCGGCTTCAGTTGCGAGACCCTTAATTTTTAAACCTTCTCCACCGGCTATCAGGTTAGCGGCCACTTTAAGAACATCGGCCTTTTGCCCCACCAGGTCTATGCCGCCATCTACACTTTCCTGAGTTTGAAAATCTCTGGCCGTAGACCAGATGATTAGCTGAGATTGTTTTTCTCTAAAATAAGGAATCCCATCCCGGAAGTTAAGCCCCTCAGCCAGAAGGTTGGAGGTGATGTTAATTTTCCCCGAGCAGACGAGGGTCAGCCTGAACCCGCTCAGATAAGCCGGCCGGTCCGGATTTTCCTCTGGCTCAAGCCAGCCGCTGAGGTTCTTCTGGCCAGCAGCCAGCGAATCAATTCGTCCGTTAACCATAATCACTGGAACGAGCGACTGTTCAAGCTCTTCTTTCCCTTCCGGCGCAAAGAACTCCAGGCCCGGTTTTTGAGGCGAGAAACGAACTAACCAGCGCCGGTCTTCCTGCCTGAACTGGATAAGCTGGAAATCTCCATCAAGACCGAGGAGCAGCTCATCCAGGTTTCCCTGGACATACAAGCCGCCAGGGCCAGCCTCATCTTTAACCAGGTAAACACCATCAGGCACTTTTTCATTTCCTGGCGAAAGCCCGAGCGCCTGGCGCAGCAGCCAGTTGGGCAGGCCATCAGGTCGAAAAAGTTTCAGGCCCCGGGCCAGAAGAGGCAGAGCATCATCAGGCAGGATATCTTTTTCTGGGCGGATGATTTTTTCCTGTTTCAGGTTATTAGGCACCAGGTGGGTAATTTTAATGTTTTGTTCGTCTTCTTTTTTTAGCCCTTCTCTGGCCACGGCCAGGGGCAGCCGGTCGAGGGGAAGCTTCCCCAGGAAAAAGGTTATTTCCAGGCCCACCTGCTCGGCTTTTTCCCAGCGGAAGCCCTCCACCTTTCCGGCTGCCTTTATCGTTAACTCATACGTTGTTTTCAGGTACGGGCCGTAATCATCAAGCCTGGCCAACCTGGCCGTGGGCAGAGTTTCCCAGGCCAGGCGTGAAAACTCATCAGTTTGAGATACCGCCGCGCTGTTTAATACAGAATCAAGCAGCACCAGCTGTGTTTGATTTCCCGAGGTCAGCAAAGTTTTAAGGTCTTGAAACCTATTTTCTTCAATTTCACCGCCAGAAAACTCATCAGCCCAGCTCACCACCTGGCCGATGACTTCTTTGGCCCCGTTTTCACAGGCATAGCTGTTTAGCCGGTTCATTTTTCTGGCTACCTGCACCTCAAAAAACATCTGGGCATTCAGTAAAAGCCCGAGCCCCAGGGTGGTGAACAAAGCCATGAGCAGGCAGCAGATAACCAGAACCGAGCCGGCTTCTCTGACGTTTGGCTCTTTTTTAAAACTTGAGGCGCTGGGAATTTGATTTTTTTTAGCCGGCGATAAATTCTGGAAAAAGCTTTCTTTTTCAGTCGGGTTTAATTTACAGCCAGGGATTTTTAAAAATATTCTTCGGGAAAACAACCAGCTCATAGGTTTTCTCCTTCTTTAATCCGGCGGTGAGCCTGACGGTCAGAACATTCGTGTTTGGTGAGTAACTAAATGCAAAACTTCTTGTTTCTTCCAGCAAGGGTTGGGAAGTGGTGTCGTTAACGCGGCGCCTTAAAATTCCTGGCTCCTGGTCCAGAAAATAATCTACCTTTTCCAGAAGACACAGGCGGCTGCCTTCCGGTTTGTAATCGCTGCCCAGAGGGGCGTTAAGGTAAATCCTGTTCCCGGTAAAATTTACGATGGAAAAAAGTTCAGCTTTTCTTTCCTTCAGGTTTTGAAGAAGAAGGCTCCGGCCTTTTTTAAGTTTATCAGCCAGGGTTTTGCCGGCGTAAACAGTGAGGAAATTCTGACCCGCTTCAGCCAGGGCTTCCAGGTTGATTTCTTCCTCCAGGTTGTAAAATAAAAGGTGCCCGGAAGAGACCAACACCGGAGAAAAACCTCCCGCCTGCTCTTCTGGCGGATAAAATTCCACTTCCAGTCCCAGGCCGGCCTTTTCTGCATCTTCTCTGATTTTTTCCAGAGCGTTGGCCGTGCTCAGGTAAATTTCCTGTTCATCCTTGAGCTGAAGAAAAAATCTTCGGGCCAGCCCCAGCATTTCCACCGAGGAAAGCAGAATAAAAATACTCAAACTCAGACCGAGGAGGCATTCAACAAGAGTAAAGGCCGCCCTTCGTTTTCCTGAATTTATATTCATATTTTGCGAATTTTTTAGAGGAAACTTCTGCGTTTTTTGCCACCCAGCCTTAAGCCGAAGAAGTTTTAAACCAGGAACTGTCCTCAAATTTAACCGGCTCATGGCTAAAACTCCAGGTGGTTTGAGTAATAAAAGGTGGCTTTAACCGGCCTCAGAGTACTTGAACCTGGCTGGCTAACGGTAAAATAAATCTTTTTCAGGCTCGGGCTTTCTTCTTTTATCTCCCATTCCACCAGAATGTTCCGACCGGAAGGAAGGTCTCTGACTATCTCAGAATAGCTTCCTTCTTTAAGCGCCGGGTGCTCAGGGGCTAGCCCCTTAAAATTTTCTATTCTGGCGCTCAGAATTTCAGTCGCGGTTCTGTGCCAGTTGCCCTTCTGCTGTAAAACAAGCGACAGGCACAGCGTCTGACACAGCCCGACGATGACAAAGATCAAAAGGCTGGCGGCGATGAGCACTTCCAACAGGCTGAAACCAGCAGGTTTTTGCTCGGTCCGGACTCGGCCACGGTATCGCATTTTTTTCTATCCCCGGTAATTTTTTCTTCGCGATTTTTATTTTTCCCGCCGGGTTAAAAAGCAGGTGGCGTGCCAGAGCGGGCTAAAAAATTTTCTCTTAAAACAAAAAAATTTTTTATTTTCAGGTAAACAAAAGTTGACTAACTCGGTGATTTTTAATAAATTATGGTCAACAAAAGTTGACTTTGAAAAATTTAAAAAATTTTTTTAGCCCCCTCTTGACAACAGCCAAATTTGGCTCTATATTATTTGAGCCTTTTGGCAGTCGTTAAGACTTATCGTCGTCATTGAAAAACAATAAAAAATAAGCCTTAAGGAATTTCTTTCTCGGGATAGAAAGAAATCAGATCTTTGAAAGACAAAGCGGAGCGACCAGCGATCGAACCTATTTGTCTAACTCTACAGTGTAAAGAACTCGCAAGAGTTCAAATAACTGGAGAGTTTGATCCTGGCTCAGAGTGAACGCTGGCGGCGTGCCTAACACATGCAAGTCGGACGGGCTCCGGGTAGCAATATCCGGGGCCAGTGGCGAACGGGTGAGTAACACGTGGGTAACCTGCCCTCGAGTGGGGAATAAGCTCCCGAAAGGGGGTCTAATACCGCATAACGTTTCATGGCGATGGTCATGAAACCAAAGCCCAAAAGGCGCTCGAGGAGGGGCCTGCGGCCTATCAGCTAGTTGGTAGGGTAATGGCCTACCAAGGCTACGACGGGTAGCCGGCCTGAGAGGGTGTCCGGCCACACTGGGACTGAGACACGGCCCAGACTCCTACGGGAGGCAGCAGTGGGGAATTTTGCGCAATGGGGGAAACCCTGACGCAGCGACGCCGCGTGGAGGATGAAGGCCTTCGGGTTGTAAACTCCTGTCAGAGGGGACGAAATCCCGCAAGGGACTGACGGTACCCTCAGAGGAAGCCCCGGCTAACTACGTGCCAGCAG
>Ga0207433_10015532_pt1 | contig 10838 bp, 8 predicted proteins | sample YelNatPaOPGAMG01_FD_187559 | JGI IMG/M metagenome (GOLD analysis project Ga0207433, IMG submission 187559) | Hot spring thermophilic microbial communities from Obsidian Pool, Yellowstone National Park, USA - OP-RAMG-01 (SPAdes) (version 3) | ecosystem: Environmental > Aquatic > Thermal springs >...
CACGGTGATGATCAGGCAGGATTACTTTGATCGGCTTGAGGAGCTCAAGAGACGCGAGCGACGGAGGCTTAGGGAGCAGGGGGAAGAGAAGAATTGGCGTCAGCGGGTGACGATCACCACTTTCATCCATCAGGCCTTAGAAGAGTTTTTTGCCAAAAGGGGGTTCAAGTGAGGGAAAGGGTTCCAGTAAACACCATCGAGCAAGCACTTAAGTTGGCGCGGACCCTCTCGCAAGACCTCGGCAAGAGGGAAAGCAGCACTTATCGGAATTTTCGAATCTTTATGGCCCTTGCTTCAAACAAACTTGAAGCGTTGGCGGCCTTTTTCATCTGGAAATCACGAGCTCGGATGATCAGCGAGCTTATCAGCCGGTCATGAGATTCAGCCTGCCCTTTTTCCAACGTCATGAGGATAGCTTAGTTCTGGGCCGAACAGGCCCTCTTCCTATTTTCCCCGCTTTCCGTCTTAATGCTCGGCAGCGCACTACCCACATGTACGTCTTGGGCATCACTGGCCAGGGGAAGTCGAAGCTCTTAGAGTATTGCCTCTTTCAGGATATCACCGCTGGTCGGGGATGCGGCCTTTTGGACCCCCATACCGACCTGGCTCAGGATCTGCTTGCCTACCTGGCGGCCTCAGGCTTCTTCGCCCGTCCGGGAAACCGCGAGCGGCTCATCTATTTTGACCCCTCCCGGTCTGACTATCTTATCCCTTTCAACGTCCTAGCCACCTCATACCCGCCCTACGTCACCGCCATGAACCTGGTGGAGGCCTTCAGGCGGACGTGGCCAGAAAGTCTGCGGGAGGCGCCCCGCTTTACCAATATCCTTCTGGCCGCCTTGCTGACGCTGATTGCCAATCACCTGACCCTTGTGGAGTTACCCCGCCTCTTGATTGACAAGGACTTTCGTGAGGAGCTCCTAGAGAATGTGAAGGACCAGGAGATAACCTCCGTCTTTCGTTGCCGGTTGGATAAATGGGGAAGCAGGGAGGAGTCCTTGATCTTGGAGTCGATCCTTAATAAGGTGAGCGCTTTCACCCTTAACCCGACCCTTCGGTTTATTCTGGGTCAACGGGAGAACCGCTTGGACTTTCGCAAAATCATGGACGAGGGGAAGGTGTTCATCGCTGATTTAGGGCGATGTGATGGGGAAACGCGGAGGCTTTTAGGGAGCCTGATTGTCACTGGAATCGAGCAGGCCGCTCTTTCGCGCAAGGACGAGCTTACTCGGGAAAGGCGCCCCTTTTACTTTTACATTGACGAGTTTCAAGACTTTGTCGCCAACGAGGGATCGGTGATGACCTTGGCCCAAATCCTTTCGGAGAGCCGAAAGTTCGGCTTGCATTTGACTTTAGCCCACCAGACCTTGGGCCAAATGACGAGCGAGAGGATGCGAGCGGCTTTGGGGAATATTGGGACGAAGGTGGTCTTTGCCGTTGATAGGGAAGACGCCGAGATCATGGCCAAAAAGCTCTTCTCCGTGAATGGGGAGCGGATCAAGCACGAAGTCGAGAACGAGTACCAGCAAGAGAAGACTCACCCTCTTTATTACTCGCTCCAGGAGGAATGGGAACAGGCAATCCAGGCCATCCAGGGACTCCGACCACGCACTTGCCTGGTGAAGGCGCCGCAAAGGGGGGTAGCCCAAATCCACACCGTTACTATTCCCAGGCACAATCTCTCTGAGAAAGAGCTGGAGGAACTCCGGCTTTCTTTGGCTCGAAAGGATGGCTATCCTTGCTGGCAATCACGAGAGAAGGCGAGTGGGCAGGCGGTTGGGAAGGGGAAGGAGATCACCGACTATGAGCCGGTGGAGAGTGGCCTTTGGCGAGGCGAAACAAAGGTAGTTTTTCAGGCCGCTTAACAGAGTGGCCAGTTTGTGGTATATATCAGATCAATCCCCTTGGGGGAGGTGTTGGCGAAATCAACTGCGCCTTTCAGTCGGGCGTAGAAAACGTCGTGGACTATCAAGGACCAGAGGATTATTTGAGCAATTGAGATGAGCGTGGAAAAAGAACCCTTGCCTAATAAAGAAAAGCTGGTGGCGGCGATAGCTGCAGATTATCCTACGGCCTCGGAGATACTGATCCAGTTCCCCGAGGAATGGGTTTTTACTGCCTATTTGCCAGGTGATCCCCCTCTTTATGTTGGGGGCTGGTGCCAGGAGGAGCCAGTTCGCTCAGATCATTTCTACGACCTCCCCAGGCAGGTAAACGAAAACCTGAACCGTTACACCTTTTATAAGTTCTTCCAACCTCAGCTGACCCCCTCTCTGCTGATAGCCTGGAAGGAGGCCGAAAGTCGCGGGCAGGTCATCGGATTTCAGGGAGCTAAGATTCAGATGTGGCCCGTGGGTCAAGCCCAGGTCTGGCATGGAGACACGTATGCGGTTTTGTGGGAGTGTTATTTCTTCTCTACTGGCCGGGAGCGTTCTGGCTGGGAAAGCCGTTTGGAGGAGATTTGGCGAAAGGTGGAAGAGGATGTGGGAGCAAAGGTGTTTTACACTCATTCTCAAGAACCAGCCTGGCCGGAAGGGAGGACAAGCTATCAGAGTTTCCTTAGCCGCTTAGGGTATGCGCCCTCAGAGGCAAGCCCAGGGTGGTGGAGCAAAGGGAAAAGTCACATGGGTGCCTAACCGCGTCGCCCCTTCTGAATGCCTGCGGAAAAGAATCGGCGATGCTCCAAGTTGTTGACCCTTGTCTAAGGTTAAATAGATCCCCCCCGCTGTTCTTGTTATGGGACCACTAGACAAGCATCGCCGTCTGGAATGGCGGACGGTGACAATACTCTCTCCCACCGCTCATTTTCCTTGTCTAATTCGCCCGCAGTATCATGCCCCCGGAGTTCCTCCATCTCTTTTTCTGATTCATAGAACCATTCTAATTGACCCCAATATCGGTTCTGCTGATTCCTGACCCTATTTTTAATATCCTCATACAAGAAATAGATAATTTCTTGGTTTAGTAGAGTATCACAATACGCGTGCCCATATGTTGTCAACGTGTAGTCATTCCTAAAGAGAGATCCGCGTGGAACCAGGGGGTCATTAGGTCGTAGATACGAAATGGGTCGTCCCCGGCTCTGAATTAAGCCTATATCTGTCAGCACTTGAAGGTCGTGAACGAAGTCATGGTTGACCCCTTTTTGTTCAAACTGCCCGTAGGCACCTGTAACACTTAACTTCTGAACAAATCGCTGTAGTCGATACTGAGAGTAGACGTAAATAGGGGGTATCCATTTTCGCTTCTCACTTCCGGGCTTATATATACGGCAACTTGCGTCATCTATGACCGCTTTCAAGACAAAAACAATAAACAGAAATCCAGAGGTGCGGAGCTCCTCTGGGCTTAGAGCCACTTGCGTTATACAGTCCCATATCTTGCCTATCTCTAGTTCTTGCCGGGCTTGTTCCCTAGTAGGTGGTAGATAGCAGTGTAACTTCAGGTCACGCACAGAGTTCGAAAGTAGCCCCTTAGCCACGGAGCTTCGGCTCAGTACGGACGGGGGGATGGATTCTTCAGGCGTGTGAATTGATATACAGAACTTTGTGGTCTTTGCCATCCGAATATCTACGAGCAGTCGTTCTTCCCCGAAGGCTTTGCGCATTTCTTCCTGGAATTTGACTATTAGCGGCGGGTGACTCACCAATGTGTAGAGGTGGGCTCGAACCAGCGGGCTCATGTCCCAAAACCGGATTGTTAGCGCCTCCTTATAGGGGATGTTCATTTTGCGAACGCTTAGTAGATGAGTTTTCTTATGTCTCTGGAGCAATGCAAGCAGTTGGGCATCATCGTATTCCGTATGCATCTTTCGAATCTCTTGGGCGCGTTCCTTAGAAGAGCAGTTCTTGAGCGTCTCTGCAATGTCATCGATGATCATCTGGGTGGCAATCCTGTGTTGTTTCTCGTGATGAATATCCATAATCAGCCTTTGACGACTTTGTAGAAATGCTTCGATGGTAGTTAATGCCTCGGGAGCTACTTCGACTTGACAAGTGGCCTCATCTATTAGGATATTGTCAAAAAAACTCTCTATCTTGAAGGGTGTTGGGATTCCGCAGTAGTAGTTGTCCCTGGTAAGATAGTCCAGCTTGTCGGCATCCATGTCGCTGTCAATTAAGCAGTTTAAAAGTTTGGTTCTCTCCCCTGTGGCTTGGCCTATCGCAAGTTTTGCAATCTCAGAGGGCCTGATAACCGTCAAGGCCGTAAGAACCTCGCTGATCTCCTGGTCCTTTTCAATAAGATATGCAGTGGCATTCTCATGGCTGTAACCTTTGGGACCACCTGCGATAGCTCTCAGGAACTCTTGATCCTCGGGGTCCATGTCATCGTCTACCTTTAGAAGGGATGGATGCTTTCGAAAAGCTTCCTCGACTGCATGTGAGAGTGGAGGATGCCCCACATCGTGAAGTAGAGCTGCCAGCGCCAGCGCCCTGCGCTCACCCTCTCCTATAATGGTGCTGAGACGTTGAAGACCGCCATTTGCGCGACGCACCAGGACCATATCAGTAAGACGATCAGCTACGTACATTACCCCCAAAGAATGCTGGTAGCGATCGTGGAGTGCTCCGGGAAATGAGACTGCCGCGAGTCCCATTTGCCTAATTTCCTTCAAGCGAGAAAAGGCACGGGTCTGGGTAAGCCTATAAGCCACTGTTGAGATGGGGATGTGCCCCCACACCACATCTGGTACGAATTTCACGAAATCACTTTCTCCCTGGCCTTTTGAATCCAACGCCGAGATAGAACGCTCCAACATATTCTGCTCCTCTCTGGATATAGGACACTGCTTTTAATCGACTTGTCCCGTCCGAGGGGTGTGCTTCACACTTCAAAAGAGTATGACGTGCCTCTTTTATTGTGTATTGCACACCTTTTGGAAGCTACAGTCTTGGCAGAAGATGTTTTGTCTCGGGAGAAAAGCAGTTTCTTGGTCAATCCTTTCTGCCAGCTTTTTAATAATAGTGAGATCTTCCTTCATTTCGGCATAACTGATAGAGATATCTTTTGCCATACCAGCTTGCAAGTAAATATAGGTTATGCAACTTATTTCTATTTTTAAGCCTTCTTTGACGCCCCAGTAATAGAAAGCGGGTTGCAAATCCTTTTCCGTTCCTTCTGCTGAAATACCCTCTTCATCCCCAACCTTGTAGTCAACTATCCTGTACTTTCCGTCTGCCAACTTATCAATTCTGTCAACCCTTCCCTTAAGAATTAGATTTTCAACATATGCTTTGAAGGGAAGTTCTACTGCCATAGGCATTAGGCTACAATCAAATATTTTATAAAAGTTTTCTAGCATTGCTTTTGTTCTTTTGAGCCATTCTTGCTCTTCCGCTTCATCCCTGAAGCCCTCTTTAGACCATAATTCATCCACCAAAGAAAGCATTCTCTGGAGGGTTCTTTCTCCAGGATTACGAATGGTGAAAAATCTAGCCAGAGCGGAATGAACACAAGAACCAACAGCAAGATAAAAGGTTTTTATAGTATCTTTTCTCTTTTCCAAATATCGATAACGGTACCGCCGTGGACATTACTGAAAGGTAGCCAGCATAGAATACGACAACTCTAACATCTTAGGGCAGCTAAACTGAAATTCCGCTTGCGTTGAACCTCCGGAATTAAGCTTAACGGTTTCTCCATAAGTTGAGGCACTCGAGGGATAGTTTGTTTTCATTTTATTTATACCCCCGGCATGAGATATAGTTTCCTTCTAGTTTTCCTGAAAAATCTTAACACGTCTTACGTAATAGCTCAAGTTGTTTCCATTCCTCAGGAGGAAGTTTAGTTACCACTAATTCCCCATCTCGTAGTTCTACCTGATAGCTACCCAACCGCACCGAGGTGACACCACTAAGCAGCAGGTAGCTTTCAAGTGTGCTGCGAGCCTTCTCCAAACGTGCCTCTACCTTCGACTGTAGAGCGCGGTTATACTCGTAACTTCGGGCAGCACGAATTGCCCGCAATCTTTCCTTGATAGCTTTGCTGCGGAGCAACGGGTTTTCTTATAAGTGGTGCTTGTCCATGACTCCCCAGCCCCTTCATTTTACCATATCCTGTTACGTGCTGAGCCAAAAAGTTCCGAAGGAATCCATCTCAGTCGGGGGATCGCCAAACGCCTGGTCAGCGTCGGACTTGGGGCGGTAAGGCCCTTGTGATTTAAACGCAAAACTGATAACCTATGATTATGGGAAGAGAGTTTGTTAAGGGCTCTGGCCCCCTGGATAGGAGAAGCCAGATGGCGAAAAAAGTGAGGATATAGCCATGCGCAAGCTTACAGAGCAGGAAATTGAGCGCATCGTAAGCCTCCTCAGGGAGGGCAAGCCCCTGCCGGAGGACTATAAGGCGATCCTCTTTGACACCAAGAAGGATATGAACTTGTTTATGCTGGCAAGGAGCGGGAGGAAGACATTCTTGCCGACACCATGGCCGTGCCTTTGCAGCCAGTCAAGACCTTCAGAAACGGTGAAAGCGGCAACGGCTGGACGAATATGCTCATCTTCGGCGACAACCTTCAGGTGCTCAAAACCCTTTTACAGATGAAACAGGAAGGCAAACTCAAGAACGCTGATGGGACGCCGGGGGTGAGGCTGGTCTATATTGATCCACCGTTCGCTACAAGGCAGGAGTTCCGGGGGAGCCAGGATCAGAAGGCGTATCAGGACAAGATTGCTGGGGCAAGGTTTTTAGAGTTTTTGAGGAAGCGACTTGTCTTCCTGCGGGAGTTGCTAAGTGAGGATGGGAGTATCTATGTGCATTTGGATTATCGCAAGGGACAATATTGTAAGGTAATTTTGGACGAGTTGTTCCAAGAAGTAAATTTCAGGAATGAAATTGTGTGGTGTTATACAGGACCAAGCCAATCAGAGAACTATTTCCCACGAAAGCACGAATATGTCTATTTTTATGCAAAAAGTTCATCCTCAATTTTTAATCCGCAGTACACTTCTCATAGAAGCGGTCTCCACAACATTGGACAAATTTTCAAGGACACAGATGTAAAGAATAAGGAATATGTTCGTGAACTTGAAAAAAGAGGGAAGGAAATCGAAGATTGGTGGATTGATATTTGGGCTACTGAAAGGTACAGAAGCGAGCTTTTAAACTATCCTACCCAAAAACCCGAAGCCCTCCTTAACCGTATCATCAAAGCCTCCTCCAACCCCGGTGACCTTGTGCTTGACTGCTTTGCCGGATCAGGCACGACCCTTGCGGTGGCAGAGAAGTTAGGCAGGCGGTGGATTGGGGTTGATTGCGGCAAGCTTGCCATCTATACCATGCAGAAGCGGCTCTTGAACATCGCCGAGAGCAAGGATTTGGAGAATCCCAAGAAGAAATACGGCAAGCCTCCCAAACCTTTCACCCTCTACAATGCTGGCCTTTACGACTACAAGATGATCAAGGAACTGCCTTGGGAGCAGTATCGGGACTTTGCCCTCAAACTCTTTCAGTGCCGGGATGAGCGGCATGAGATTTCTAAGATTGAACTGGACGGCTACTTGGGGGCAGACAGCGTCATGGTCTTCAACTATCAGAAGCATCCCAACGCCGTGCTAGGCAGAGGGTTCATTGACGACCTTCACAAATACCTGGGGGACAAGATCGGCAGACGCTTCTTTATCATCGCCCCTGCCGCCTCGGTGCAATTCCTTGAGGACTATATTGAGAAGGGCGGGACGAAATACTTTGTCCTTCGCATCCCTTACTCAATTATTGAGGAGATCCACAACCGGGGATTCACTAAGATCAAACAACCGGTTAGCGAGATGGATGTCAACGACACCGTGGATGCTGTAGGCTTTGACTTTATTCAGGTGCCGACGGTGGAGTGCAAGTATTTTCTGGATAAACCCAAGAAAGCCGACCTTTTCAATCAGAATACAAAAGAATGCGTCATTAGGATTGAGAAGTTTGAAAGCAAGGTCATCTCCCGCAAGCCTGTGGAGTTTGCCAACCTTGAGACCCTTTCAATGGTTATGCTGGACTACGACTTTGATGGGGAGGTCTTTGACCTGGATGAAGTTTTCTACGCCGAGGATTTGAAGAAGAACGGCTACGAGGTGCGCTTTGCTGAGGACAAGGTTAAGGGGCAGATGATGGTAATTTACATTGACATCTTCGGCAACGAGAAACGGGAGATAAAGACGCTCTCCGACTTCGACGGGTGAGGAAGAAGTGGCCATGCTTGAGCGACAGACCTTTCAAAACAAGGATTTAGTCCTCAAGGTGTCTTCCAACTACGACCCAAAGAGGTTTGATCCGAATAAATACGAGGCTTTTTTAGATGCTCTTTGCGGGGACAGGGAGTACCAGAAAGAAGCCATCCGGGTAACACTGCGCTACTTCCTGGGTGGTGAGTACAAAAGCCTCAAAGAACTGGCGGAGGAAAACTATCATAACAACCCCAAACTTCAGGAGAAATATTCATCCTTTGAGGAGTTTTTTGAGCGTTTGCAACTGCCAGATAAACTCTCCTGCTCCCTGGATCACGCAACGGCCACCGGCAAAAGCTATGTGATGTATGGCATCGCCCGCATTATGCTTGCCGAGGGAGCGGTTGATCAGGTTTTGGTCCTGTGTCCTTCCAACACCATCGAGGCCGGGCTCACGGAGAAGTTTCGCAGCCTCTCTGCCGATAGGACTCTCAAAGACCTTTTGCCTCCTGATTCCAAGATTGCCAATCCCCGGATTATCAATGCCTCTAACACCATTCAGAAAGGGGACATTTGCATCGAGAACATCCACGCCACCTATATCAATACCAAATCGGCCATAGAGGACAGTCTTGTTGGAAAAGGAGAGCGGACTCTGGTGTTGAATGATGAGGCGCATCATTTGATGAGTCCCTCCGATACTGCCCTCAAGAAGTGGAAGGAGTTTTTACTTGATCCCAAGTACGGATTCAAGTTTATCGTGAATGTTTCGGGCACTTGCTACATCGGAGACGACTATTTCACCGATGTCATTCATCGCTTTTCCTTAAGGGATGCTATTGAGGCAAAGTTTGTTAAATCCATTCGCTATGTGGCGGAGGATTCATCGGGGAGCGAGGACGAGAAGTTTCAGAAGATTTACGACAATCACATTGAGAACAAGACGGTCAAATACCGCAAGGTTAAACCTATCACCATCATGGTGACCAAGGACATCGCCGCCTGCAAGCGCCTTACCGAAAGACTAACTGATTTCCTTGCCAAGAAGGAAGGGATCAGTAAAGAGAGAGCCGCCGAGAAGGTCTTGATTGTCACCTCTGCCAATGAGCATAAAAGCAATATCCCTATCTTGCGAAGGGTGGATGACAAGGACAATTCCATTGAGTGGATTACCTCCGTCAGCATGCTTTCCGAGGGTTGGGATGTCAAGAATGTCTTTCAGATCGTTCCTCACGAAGAGCGGGCGTTCAATTCGAAGCTCCTCATTGCCCAGGTCTTGGGAAGAGGCTTGAGGGTGCCTGAGGTTTACAGAGGCAATCAGCCGGTGGTAACCGTTTTCAATCATGACAAGTGGTCAGGGAGTATCAAGCACCTGGTAGATGAGGTTTTGGAGATTGAGAAGCGCATCTACTCTTATCCTGTGGAAAAAAGGGAGGACTATAACTTTGACCTCTACAATATTGACTATAAACGAACCGACGAGGACGAGGTTGAATACCCGCAGGAAGACCCCTATGAACTCCTGAAGAAGGGTTACATTACTTATTCGAGCCAGGCAGCGGCGGTAGAAAAGAGCACGACCTATGCCAGGGCGGTCTCCGGGGAGCAGGAGGTCAAAAAGACGCTAATTGAATTCAAGATGTATCCCGTTGAAGAAGTGGCGCACGATGTCTTTAACCGGCTTCTTATCTATGATCAGGAGGCGGGAACGAACTATAGCGAGCAGTTTCCTAGAAGGAAGATTGCGGAGATAATCAAGAAGTCTCTTGAGCGCATTGACGATAAGACCGGTAAGGTGAGTGAGGCGAACCGCAATCAGACTTTGGCGGCATTTGGCGTAATCGGAAGGAAGGGGGCCAAAAGCCTGCGACTTAAGATCGAGGCGAAGGAACTTATCAAGATAAACACGAAGGAAATCAAGAAGAATTCCTTAGGGATGGGATCACTTCGACGCGATAGCACGGTCTTCTACGACGATTATTCCCTGAACCTGGGGGAGGAGGCGGATAGAAAGTTGCTGAGAGAGCTTGAGGAGGACGAGAGCCTTCCAAGATCGGCTTTGGTGAAGGTGACAAATAAATATAACTTCAAGACCCCCCTTAATGTTGTTCTGGCTTCCTACGAACCCGAACGCAGATTCATCCGAGGGTTGACTGCCGAGCAGACAGCCCAGGCGATAGATGCCTGGATCAAGTCTTTAGATGTTGGCTTCTACAGTATCGAATACTCCTGGCGTAAGGGAGAGCACCCCGAGCGGGGAAGTTTCAACCCTGATTTCTTTATCAAGGTGGGCAACGATATTGTTGTGGTAGAAATCAAAATGGACAACGATGTCTCCGATGAAAATAAGGCTAAGCTCCGGTATGCCAGGGAGCATTTTGCCAGAGTCAACGACTTGCAACAAGAGCAGAGGTATCACTTTAAATTCCTCTCTCCAGTAAGCTATGAGCTGTTTTTCAAAGCCTTGCGGGAGAAGACCTACGGGAATTTCAAGTCAGAGCTTGAGACAAAGCTAGAAGATTAGGGTGGTGAGGGTGCATTCCCTGCCGCCGAAGTCCGAATCTTGAATTGGATATCCTTCCTTACTCTGAGTCTTCTTAATCCTCCCACCTTTGTTCCTCTGGTGGAATTTGAGCATCAGTTGGAATCCTTGTGGTCCGGCATTCTCTCACCTGCAACCCTTGA
>Ga0207433_10015533_pt1 | contig 10838 bp, 4 predicted proteins | sample YelNatPaOPGAMG01_FD_187559 | JGI IMG/M metagenome (GOLD analysis project Ga0207433, IMG submission 187559) | Hot spring thermophilic microbial communities from Obsidian Pool, Yellowstone National Park, USA - OP-RAMG-01 (SPAdes) (version 3) | ecosystem: Environmental > Aquatic > Thermal springs >...
ACATTTTCTTGACACAACTTTTTTTTTTTTTTGATATAATATGACTTATGAAAGTTAAAGAGAAAATTAAGAAGAGAAAAATTCTTACCAAAGGAGGTTTATTATGAAAAGGATAATCTTTATTGCTCTATTTATGGTGTTATTAAATGTCTCATATGGTGCTGAGGCTCATTGGGGATGGGATCTTAATTTTAATGTTGCCTGCAAAGGAAATGATTTTAATGGGGATGCACCTGAAAATCCAAGCTGTAAAGATGAACATAATTATGATGTTACAAATGGATTTGGAGCAGATTATGTAATTATGATGAGAGAAAGTACTTTTATAAATTTGCTAAAAAGAGAGGCTAATAATGTTATTAAAGATAAACTGAGGGAAGGGGCAATAAGTGAACAAGTAGAAGTAGAAGGGGTTAAAACAACAATTTACTTAGGTGATGTTCAAATTAGAATAAATGAAATAAAAATAGAACGTCTGGAGAATGATAATATTTTCTTCAAAGTTAGTTGTCTAGTATCCTTTTATGATTATTATGTTAACGATGCAGAGAATTATTTTGTTAATAACAATCCCAAGAAGAATACTGTCAATATTTCTATAGGATTAATAGCTAAAATCGTTTTAGATGATTCTCAAATGTATTTATCAATATCATATGATGATAAATCACTTCAAATTAATAGTTGTAAACCATCTGATGGAACAATTTGTAGTAAGATAGAAAATGATGATGTAAAGGGTAAAATAGAACAATATTTAGTAAATCTTATTAATTTTAAGACAAGTCTTGGGTATGATAAAATAGCAGAGAATTTATCTGAGAAAGAATTTGGTAGATATAGATATTTATGGGCTAAGATATTTAGAACAGGGGGAGGTAATATTGGTATAGCGGTTGAGTATGATATCCCTGGACTATCTGAGACTGATGGTTTTTTGGAGAGAAATAATGATAAAGATGATTTTGTTAATCATAAGCAATGGAGGTTTGAATATGAAAGCATAAATGAAGAAGAGATTAAAATACTTATCGATTACAAATCGATATTCAGTAAGATAATTACTTCTCAATTAATATACCAAGATTGTTGTACATCTACATACTATCCTCAGAAATTTAATGATAAAAATGGAATTAAGATTCTCAATAGAGGCGGAGATGCTTCTGTGCTGAGATTTTTCTGGGGAGGGGATAAAATCTACATAGATGGAGATGGGGAGTGGAATTGTGACTATGAATTTAAATTAAAAATTGACCTTAAAGATAAAAAGATAGATGTAGAGAATGCTGTATTTAAGAATGATGCCTGTCAATATCTAACTTTACCTGTATATCTATTAGCGAAAATTTCTCCTGTAGGAGCTTTTATGATATATCTGCTAAATGCCAACGATTTTCTGAATTCAATTCTCTGGGATATTGTTATGTCCGTAGCCGGTAATAAAATTGATATGGGGCAAAATTTTTCATTTACATTTAATGATATAACAAAGAAATGCAGTATTAGTGAAGATCGCTGGATTTGCGCTGAGCTTAATGGCATAAATTATGATTTACGTGGAGCAATATTGAGTATTAAGTTAAGTGATGAACTTGTCCCATCTCTTGATAAGTTAGATGAGTGCAAGACTGTAATGGATCCAAATGATTGCAAAGACGCATTTGATGGATATTTTGTATATTACAGGGTTGTAGAGAAAAAGGTTGGTGAAGAAGGTTGTAGAAAAGAAGGGGATCCAGGATGTATAGAAATCTTATATAATGATTTTATTCCCGATAATGATAATATTCTTACCAGGTACGATAACTGTCCTGGGGTATATAACCCTGACCAGAAGAATATGGATAATGACAGAGATGGTGATTTATGTGATCTATGTGTATACAAAAATCCATACTCCATAAAAGAAGGACACAGGGATTGGGACGGAGATATGAGAGGTGATGAGTGTGATAATTGTACTGATTCTCGTGCATATAATCCGTTACAGACTAATATAGATGGAGACAGGCAAGGTGATATATGTGATGTAGATAAAGATGGAGATGGATTTAGCGATATTAAAAATGGGATTTCTGATTATTATAATCCTATAAGGCAGGAGTTAGTTGACCCTGATGATTTCAATGCTACACTCACATTTGATCTTGATTATGATGGGTATGCAGATTTTTACAGTAAAAAAGGATATTATGTTAAAAAGAATAACGAGGTAAACTATTATTATATTGATCCTGGTGATAAAGTTGATAAGGAATCTTGTAAATTAGAATGTACGAGAGTATATAATGAGCTTATTGCAGGTATAAAGAGGATTAACAAGATGATAGAGCCTATAGAAATGCTTGTAAAAGACCATCCTGACCAAATAGAGTTTTACAAATTTACTTATTTGTGTGGTGACAGTTTGTATGTATTATTGGGAGGGGATGCTTATAAGGGAAAAAAGTTAAAAAAAGAGAGTGCCGATGAACATCCGCTTATAGGTGAAATGTATTCTCCATGGTTTTTTAAAGCATATTGTGGTGAGACACTTTTAGGGAGATATCTTAAATATGAAGAGAAGGGTTTTAAGAATATATCTCAGGTTTGTGAATATGAATGCGGTGATAAGAGAATGGATAAGTGCTCAAGCAATGATTTTGAAGGGAGTGGGGTTGCTTTCACTAATTATTGTTTAGAAGGTGGGTACAGAAGTAAATGCAAATCCTGGTTTTACAATCCCGGGTTATCTCAAGCGGACAATAATAACAATGGTATAAGTGATATTTGTGAAGGTGATAATAGAGGTGAGATTAACTATGTATTCTTTGAGCAGAGACCAAAACTGAAGGAATATACAGAATACAATAATATTGGGGTTTCAAAATATGTAAAAGATGAAGTAAACCTTTATTTTGACGGATATACGGGTAAGAAATTTATGTATTGTCCTGATAGGAATGATATGAGTAAATGTGTGCCATTTGATTTTAACAACCCTCTGCATACTGGTAGTCCTTGGTACTTTGCTCTGGTAAATACTGGAGAATTCGATGTATCACTTGGAGTGTGCAGATGCGATATAGGAGATAATGGTCAATTTAGTGAGGATAAATGTAAAATTCAATGTCCTCTTGTTAACTCTGTTGGAAAATTAATAGATTATATCTATGGCACAAATTTTCGCTACTACAATCCCATAACTACCAGGGGTAAATGGAGTGGTAATTATCAGACAGACAGTTATGCCTTTTGTTATAGTCTGAAGGATGCGGAATACAAATTACCTACAGGCTGGATTACCACTCCTTTTGGAAAACTATTCTATGATTATTCTCAGTACTGTTCGAGTAAGATATTCCCATCAAAAAAGATTGTGTTTGATTCACTATTGTCCTCTCCCATTGCCAGATTTTCGGCAGATTGGTATTACAGAAATTACGCCTTCCCGAAGTTATGGGAGTCGGGGTATGTAACACAGAGTAATGTTGGTTTCGAAGAGAGGGGACTGATTGAAATTGACAATACCGGAAAAAATGTCTCGGATATATATGTAAACTATGGATTAGCATATGATAAAAACCATGATGATGGTACATACAAAAAGAGGAAAGTAAGCGGGGACTGGATACCATTGAAATATGAGGAGATATATAAGACTCATATACAGATACCGATAAAGGTTGATCTGAGCAAGATGGCAAGTGTTGATACAATAACAGATAGAGTTGTACCACCACTCAGAGATATAGAGATAGTTAAAAAGTTAGATCGTAAGGGTATGCTTAATAATAACGCCCTATTCATTGACCCACCAAACGAATGTACTGTATGTAAGACAAAGTGGATTTCCTTATATAACCCTGAGAAGAGTGAGGTGAAGGATATATACTCTATAGAGAATGGCAATATGGTGCTAACTAATGGTATTGGAATACCGGCAAGGTTGAGATATTATGCTGTTTATAATAATGTATCGAGTCTGAGGAAATTGGGTATAAGTGATGATGATAGGGAGAGGGAGGTGGTGTTTGTATATGGTGGAGTGGATGGGGAGAACAGGGTGAGGAATGACCTGTATGTTGTGTGGTTCAGCGATGACCTGAGTGTGGCAAATGTATATAAGTATCAGTCTCCAAATATCTCACAGGAGGAATTCCCGAAGGTAAGAGATGCAGTAGTGGTATATAACAAAGAGAGGAATAATCTGTATATCCTCGATGGCTTTGGATATGGGGATGTATTCAAGAAGGATGCGTATGTGCTTGATTTTGACAATGGTATGCTGATAAAGAGGGGTGTAGAGAATGCAATGGGGACTGGGAGCTGGCTTGATATAGAGTGGATAAGTGATTTAGTATTTGTCTATGATGAGAAGAGGGATATGTTATATGGGTTTGGGGGCAGGAGTGACAGGGGTATGATGGATGGTGTTATGGCGATAAATCTTGGGAGTATGCTTGCGGTGTATAGATGGGGGGAGATGAGTAAGGGTATGGGGGCAAGGGGTGGAATGGGTAGTTACTATGATAAAGAGACTAACAGGGTGTATTTCATAGGAGGGTATGACCTGTATGGAGGGAGTGTCAGGTATCACAATGACATCTGGGGTTATGATATAGATACGGGCAAATGGCAGCAGATAAGTGGGGATACGACCTCAATACCTAAGGTGGTAAGTGGTGTATTGAGTCTGAATGTAAACAGGGATGGATTTACATACTATGGAGGTATGTGTCCTGAGGTTGATTGCAGTGAAAAGAGGGAGATGGTCTGGAGATTCAATCTCTCATTGAATAAGTGGATTTTAACGAAGTTCGTAAGCCCGGTGATACTTGAGGAGAATAAACCCATAGCAGGGGAATATACGAAAGAATATCCGCCAAAGATAAGTGTGTTAATCCCTGTTGATGCAGTAAAGAAGGTAAATCCGAAGTTGGTGAAGGTGGTAAATAACAGCAATACACTGAGATTTGGTGTAAGTGACAGTAAGAATAACAGGGTAGTGAGTGGATTAAGGGGTAGTCCAGAGATATACGGGTTGTTTTCTGGGATAAGGGGGAGTGAGTATAGAGTTGAGATAGAGCCCGATGTGAATTTTAGTGAGGAAGTGGTAAATGACTTTGAGGTGACACTCACAAGTGTGGAGATAAAGGGTAGGCCTGATTTTACATACAAGTATGGTGGAATAAGGGGGATGGATGTAGAGGGGAAGTATGTATATGCGGTAGGTAGTAGAGGGCTTGAGATACTGGAGGTTGTGGGGGATAAACTGGAGCTCAAATCGAGGAATGTCCTTTTTGGACTTGCAACGGGGATCAGGGTACGGGATGGGATAGCGTATATCTCGAATGGGCCATTTGGGTTATCGATTGTAGATGTAACAAATCCCGAGGAGCCAAAGGTGATAGGGGAGGAGTTGCTAATTGGTATAAGCTGGGATGTAGAGGTAGCGGGAGGATATGCCTATGTATCGACAGGGGTATTCGGGATACAGGTTGTGAACATAAATGACATAACCAATCCGAGATGGGAGGATGTGATATTAGTGAAGGGGATAGGAAGGGGGATAAGGTATTATGAGAACAAGTTGATAGTTGAGAATGTGAATGATAAGGATCTGATAGTGGTAGATTTAGAGTCAAAGAAGGAGGTAAAGAGGATAAAGGTGAAGGAGAAAATAGAAGGTATGGAGGTAGTGGGTGATGAGTTGCATATAGACACGAAGAGGGATGGGTTGATAGTATATGACTTGATAAATCTTGTAGAGAAGGAGAGGTATGAGGATGGGATGGGGCTTTTATTTGGGAAATATGCGGGTAAGAAGTTTATAAAGGTGGATGACAGGAAGGGGATAGAGGTATATGGGATAAGGGAGTAGGTTTGAGTTATGAGTGTTGAATTGTAAGAAGAGGAAAGAGATTATGAGATATGGTTTTTTAATCTTGATTTTGTTTTTGATTCTCTCAGGGTGTTCCTGTGGTAGCGGGGTAGATAATAGTAAAGATGCTGGAGTTGATACTGGGATTGTATGTGGTAATGGATATTATCCGTCATTTGATTATCAATGTAAAGGGAATGTGGGTTGTAGAGAGATAAACAGGGGGTTATGCAGTTGCCGGTGTGTGATGTGTGATAATGAAAGGTGTGTTGGTATGAGTTGCGGGGGCATTGGATGTGAAGGAGATGGAGGGGCTTATGATTTGGGGATTGGAGATTTTGAGATTTATGATTTTGGGATTGAAGATTTGGGGATTTCGGATCTGAGAGATGCAGGAGAGGATATAGAAGTTGATGTAATAGATGATGTATCGGATATCAGAGATGTATCAGATATAGGAGATGCAGGGGATGGAGGGATAGATGAATTTGAATATGTCTGCAAAGACCCTGGAGACCCGGTTGGAGTAGACTTCTGGGGTAATCTGGATGAACCGATAGTGAAGATATCGGATACAGTTTATATGGATGCGAGGATTAGTGGTGATTATGTAGTATGGCTGGAATATGGTTCGTCTGGAATGCGGGGAAAGGATATATATTATCTGAATCTCAGGGATAAAAGAGTAAGAAGAGTACCAAATTGTGACAGATACGAAAAAATATACTTTGCCATAGAGGTTGAAGGGACTAAAGTTTACTGGATGAATGCTGCTAATGCCTGTTCTTTGGGAGGCAGGTGTGATGTTATATTTGAGTTTGATATGGAGACGAGAACTCTACCGAGGATAGTGTCGTTGAGGGATGGAGCATATTTCCCAGAAGTTTATAAAAACCATATGGTTTATGAAATACTTGGCAACTATGGCCCTGAAAAATTAGGAGTATACTATACAGATCTGCTAATCGGATATACAAAGAAAATAAGTGATAAGTATCATATATTGCTAGATTATAGGACAACTTTTTGGGAAAGAGAGATAATAATTGCAGAAACATATGATATAAAAGGTATAAATATTGATACTCTGGAAGAAAAAATACATTATAAGACCGATTTACATATTGAGTCAGGCCCGCACTATGATAGATACCCTTATGTTACATTCTATGCTTATTTACCAAAAGAAAAATATGGGCACTATACAACGGATCTCTTTATCCTTGATATAAGAGACGACAGTGTGATACAGGCAACAGATGATGAACAGTTACAATTTGTTGGACTTTTTAGAAATAATATTCTTGTGTATTTTGAGAACTATAATCCAGAAGATTCAGATGTATCTTATGGGCATTTAATAGTAAAGGATATGAAAACAGGTGTAAAAAGGGCTGTGCCGAATAGTGATAATCACTTCCCAAGGGACTTTGATGGTGTTAGGGTCATAAGCACAACGAACATATATTCGGATGTAGTTGATATGAACATTATTAATCTTGAGAAGCTTGGTGTTGTGAAGGATGGGCATGTGGTACCGGAATAAAAAGAGTTTTGAATTATGAATGTTGAATTTTGAATTATGGACTTGATTGAGGATAAGATGAATACAAAGATAAATTTGATTATCGGTTCGGTTGTGATTTTGATAATTATAGTTATCCTCTCAGTTTTTCTATTTATAAAGAAGAGTGAGAAGAATTCAGAAGAACTTGTCGTTGAGAGGGGAGAGAAGGTGGAGAGAATAGAGGGGAGTAAGGATTTTGATGAGAGGTTTATAGATAAGGCAACAGGTGGAATAGATAAAGAGAAGGCAATTAAATATATTGACTCTGAGATTGAGATAACAAAGAGGGCTATTGAGAGTTATAAATCAGATAGGGAAAAATTTGATAAATATCAGAACAGGCTTATCCAACTTGAGAAGATAAGAGAGAATTTGGGCTATTCAAGATAACACCTTCCCTTATTAAATAGATCTATGCCCACAGTCTATTTGGTGCTGAATTTGATATAAATAGCATCTAAACAACTAATTTCGTTCTCTATGATTTTCAATTCCATCAATCAGAAACATTAAATCAAGTCTACAAAATTATTTCAAGAAACTAAACAAAAGTGCCTCATAAAATTGTATAATTCAGTAAATAGCTTCTCCTTGATATTTATTCTGGACATATGTCAGTATGTGTAGATTCTCAGTCTCCTGTTTTGAGGATTATCTTTCTCATTCTCTCTCGTCTGACTGGATCTGTCTCATTTTTGAAGAGGATCCTGAATACATCCTTTTGTATGAGTGACTTCATCCTTTCAATATCCACACTTTTTGTGAATTCCTCATATTTAACACTCTCTATCTTTATCTGGTGCCGTTGAAGTAGCGAAGATATCTCCTTCTTCTTCTCCGAGATAATCTTATAAATGTCCGAATCCTCTCCAAATATGGTAGTGACGTATCGCTCCTCATCGGACATAATACGTTCAATACCCTTTATGTCAAAGAGGATATTCTGGGGACACTCCTCAGAGCACATAGACTGTGCCTCCGAAGCCTTAGAGAATAAGGACCTCAAATGCTCCTGAAAGATGGACTTTATGAATGAGTTTTGACCCTCGTTGTATGCAATGGAGATTATCAGATACTCAAGTACTGGATCCTCTTTTGTATCGGAATAGGAACTATTCAAAAAGGTATTCATCCCCTCATAACCCTCAAACTCCGGGAAGAGTATATTTCGGATTGTATTGTACACACTCTTCTCCCGATTCAAGAAGAAGTAAATCTCTATCACCCTTCTATTCAGGTCATCTATGGTGGCCGCTTTAATACTATCGTATATCTCCAGACGCTCATAGATTGGGGAGACAAAGAACCTGTTTATCATAATCGATACCCCATCGAATGTGAGAGGATAGTTCATCACCCTTTTGAGGGCATCAATCCTTTTTGATGGGATCTGAGAGTCCATCTCCTTTAAGAGAGAGACCCTCTGCAGATGGGAGAGGTAGTAGCCCTTGAGATATGTCATAAGGGTCTTTCTGTCCTCTTCACTCAACTTCTTGTTTAAAAAACCTGTCTCACCTTTTTTGAATACAGAGAACCTAAGGGGATTCTCGATGAAGTCAGTGAGTCTTTCACACTCTACACGAACCTCTTCAATGCGGTTCTTAAAACTATTTAAGATCTCAGGAAGATATCCATCCCTGTTCAGAGATGCCAAAAGTACATCTGTATTTGGAATGATACAGTAATTCCCTGCCAGATCTATGATAGACTCGAAGATAAGGGCTATAACTTCGGACCTCTTTTTGCTATCGGGGAACCTCTTCAGAAACTCCCCTGCCCGTCTCAAATCCCCCTTATTTATTCTCGAGAAGTACAGCTCCTCGAGACGCTCATTAAGCCTCTGAGAATACATAGACCCCTTGTTTCTTCCCAAAAACTGCTCTATCTCGTGGATATCACCGTTTTCAATGAGCCTTCTGAACTCCATCTCTTCAAGTAATCTCTTTGCCTCTGCCCTGTATCTCCCCTCGGGGTTTTCAATGAGATAGAGTTCCAGCCCTTCTCTGGTCCCCCTCTTCTTTGCATTCTCGAATCTTATCTCATCCAGAATCTCCATCAGATTCTTTGTGCGGCTGTCCTGCGGGAATTCGGATATAAACCTCTTTATCAAAAGTACATCCCTTTTACTGACTGCCTCTGTGAACAACATATCCTGTATCCTCTGCCTTGCAGTCTCCACATCGGGTGAATCGGGGTTTTCGGTGATGAACCTGTAGTATGCATCGATAGTGCCGCTCCTCTCAGCATCCTGAAAGGAGAAATGGGTGGCGCAGGAGAGTATGAAAAGCAGAAAGAGTACGACAGGTCTCATAAACCCCAATTTACCATCATTCCGAAAATTTTCAAAAGACTTTTTTGGGGAATTCATTTTCTTGAATGACTTACAGCAGGAGGTGGCTTACCAGTATCACTACTCCTACAATGATGAGTTTGAAGAGTTTGATATAGAGTGCATCCCTCAGAGAATAGGGTATGAGTGGTAAAAGGCCGTGCCCATCCTGCATAATTGTATTTACAAGGAGTACCTCAAACGGGATAATCCCCTTTGCAAACATCATAACAAAGATCAGGTGGGGACCTGATTGAGGGATAAGCCCTATTAATATGGCACTCAGAAGCAATAGATTTGTATGCCCTGAGACTACACCTCTGAGATCAATGAACCTGTCGAGTATCTCTATCAAGAGAAGTACCCCAAAGGTAATGACAAAGAGCCTTAAGAGATGTCTCTTTGCTATGTGATTCCAGATGTGCTCATTCAAGTAGTGCTCGGGGACGGTCAGAATGACAAAGGTTGCGATAAGGTTGACTATGATCAGGACCACCCTCTCTGTCTCTATATGCTCCTCGGTGAAGAGGGATATGAAGATAAATACGGAGGGTAATATGAGGATTAAGAGCATCAGAAACCTGGCAAAGGACATATCCTTCAATATGTTCAGGGTCTCGTTCAATTCAAAGTAGTGAAAGTGCTCGTCTTCGTTATGAAGCTCCGAGAGCTCACACTCCTTGCAGGTCTGAATCCTGAATATGGGTATCAATCTGTCCACTATGGCACCAGATACAACTCCGATGACAAAGGTTATGGATAAAAGTAATATCGCTGTCTTCGGGAAGAGGGGTAACATAAAGAGTTCCTCATCTCCGGCAGTGGCGACCATTGCGGCAAAGAGAGCACCAAAGGATATATACCCCCTCAGATAAAACCCGACTATGAGAAATAGTCCAAGACAGGCGGGAATGAGGCCTAAGAGACCACTCATTATATACTGCCTCAATCGGTTCCCCTTTATGACCCCTTTGATCCTCCCGCGGGTGATTACATTCAGATAGTCAATTATGACCATCATCACAAAAACAAAGACTGAGATCAGGATAGTCTCACTCAGAACCTTTTTTAATATC
>Ga0207433_10015538_pt1 | contig 10836 bp, 15 predicted proteins | sample YelNatPaOPGAMG01_FD_187559 | JGI IMG/M metagenome (GOLD analysis project Ga0207433, IMG submission 187559) | Hot spring thermophilic microbial communities from Obsidian Pool, Yellowstone National Park, USA - OP-RAMG-01 (SPAdes) (version 3) | ecosystem: Environmental > Aquatic > Thermal springs...
TTGCTAATAATATAGAAGTAAAAAAATTTAGATATTTTTCTAAAATAAAGACCTTTAAAGGAGAGCTTTATCAGACGAGTTCTGAAATATGTGGTTATCTGGGAGCTGATTATAAAAAGAGATTGGGTAATACAATAGTCTCTTTATTGCCTGCTGGGTCAATTAGTGGGGCTCCAAAAGAGGCTACAATCAAAAAGATAAAAGAGGTGGAGACATATAAAAGGGGATACTATACTGGGGTTGGCGGATATTTTGATGGGAATAACTTAGAAAGCTATGTATTGATAAGGTTTATAGAAAATATAAACAACAAGCTATTTTTTAAAAGCGGTGGTGGGATAACTATATATAGCGATGTTGAAAAAGAATATAGTGAACTAATTGAGAAGATATATGTGCCAATTTATTGAAACAATAAAATTATATAATTCAAAGTTTTTAAATCTCGAGTATCACCAAAAAAGAGTTAACTTCACTCAAAAATCTTTTTTTGGTAAATGTTATATAGATCTTGAGAGTATATTGCCTAACACAGAAAATTATAGCGATGGATGTTTTAAGTGCAGAATTATTTATGGTAGAGAGATAGAAAATATTAGTATTAGTAGGTATTTTATTAGAAACATAGGCTCTTTAAAATTAATATCTTTTAACGAAATAGACTACAGCTATAAATTTTCTAATAGAACAATATTTGATAACTTAAAAAAACATTGCAGAAACTCTGAAGAAATTTTGATAGTTAAGAATAGATTTGTGACTGATACCTCATATTCCAATATTGCAATGTATAAAAATGGTATATGGCATACACCTGAAAGTTATTTGTTAAATGGTACTAAAAGGCAGTTTTATTTAAATAAGGGTATGCTAAAGGAGACAAGAATTACAGTTGACAAAATTTTTGACTATGAAAAGCTTTCTTTAATAAATTCAATGCTTGATCTGGGTGAGGTTTGTGTGGATGTGAAGAAAATAATAGTAGAACTTTAAAGTGTTACAAGATATATGCTTTATCAGCATGGCTTAGCTTTTAAAATTTGTGTTAGAATAGCTATTAGATTTAAAAAATTATGGGAGAATAGATGCAGCAGATATTTTTAACTTTATTTTATATAAATATAGCACTATTGCTTATTTCTAGATTAAAACTTAGACCTTTTCTCTCCCTTGCTCTGGTCGTTTGTTTAGTGCTTGCCACACGAAGTTATCAGATCCTGCCTATATATTATTTATTTGATTTAAACTTTTTACTGGCACTTTTAGCCTTGCCCTTTGTCAGGGTTTTTATCGAACATATCGCAAATGGTAAAGAAAATGTCCTTTTCTTTGCGAGAATATTTGTGGATATGGGGAGTTCTGAGAGTGGAATAGCTAGTTTGTTTTCAAAATGGTTTTTTCCATTTTCTTCTATTCCAATATTGTATTTTTTTTGTGTATCTGGCGTAAATTACCTTTCATATTTGCAATTCTTCTATCCTTTGATTGCTGCAAGTTTAATTTTCTATTTAATCTATCTTTTAAAAAATCACAGAAGAGATATGTTAAGGATTTTAAAAGAAAGAGAATTTTTGTTTTATACAATACTTTTTGCAGCTCTCTCAGTTATTTACACATATGTGGATCAGGTTATAGGTGTGGCAGCATTAATTTTTGTAATTATAGGCTTTTTAAGGTACAAAATTGACATAAACTCTGTAAAGATAGATATGTATTCTGCAAATAGCGGAATATTTTATTTTTTGCTTCTTTGCGTACTTTTTGGCTATATAGCACATTATGGTTATATAGAAATGTTCTCTGATTTTGTGATGAACATCACTAATGCTTATTATCCATATTTATACATAGCCTTTTCAATTATTTCTTTTTTTGTTGGGATCTTTTTTGGAGACATATTTTTTTCCATATTTATATATCTTGTGTTTAAATATATTGGAGAGATGTATTTCTTTGATTTTAGAACAGTTCTGGTTTTCTGCTATCTATTTTATTTTGTTGGCGATATGGTTTACAAAAATTTCCTCTGTAAACGGAGGCTTGTTTGGAAAGAGAAGCTGTTTTAAATTTTCTCCCAATATTCGCTTTTATATTGCTTTTATCAAAATTATCCGGGAATATAAGCGCGAAATTTGGCCAACCCGCAGTGTTTGGTGAACTTTTGGCAGGGCTTATATTTGGTCCTGCGATACTAAATATTGTTCATATGAACGAATTTATAGCTTTATTTTCTGAAATTGGGGTAATTTTCCTAATGTTTCTTGCTGGGTTACAAACAGATCTAAAAGAATTGAAAAAGGTTGGGTTAGCTGCATTTTCTTCTGCAAGCTTTGGAGTGATATTGCCTCTTTTCTTAGGAACTGTTTTCTCATTATATTCAGGTTTAGGCATGTCAGAATCTGTATTTGTTGGGGCAGTTTTGACAGCTACTTCTGTTAGCATTTCTGCTCAGACATTGATGGAACTTGGAAAACTAAGAAGCAAGGTCGGCATGACTATATTGGGTGCTGCTATTATAGATGATGTTTTTGGCATTATTATTTTGTCTCTGGTAATAGCATTTGAACTTGGAAGGGGAAATACTTTCTCTTTGCTCTTCAGAATCTTTGGCTACTTATTTGTAGCCATAATCTTAGCTAAGCTTTTTCTTAAGAGCTATTTGAATTTTTTCTCAAAGTTAAAGGTTTCAAAGCCCATGGTCGCTGGCATGATTGTTCTAATAATAATATACTCCTGGTCTGCTGAGGTTTTTGGTTCGCTTGCTGCCATTACTGGATCGTATTTACTTGGCGCTATGGTATCCCTTACAGAATATAATGAGAGAATTTCTGATAGGATGAGCACGCTAACTTATTCAATTTTTGCGCCATTATTCTTTTTTAGTGTTGGCTTATATGTTGAAAAGGGAGGTTTAGAAACGGGATTGTACTTTTATGCCTTGATAATATTCTTGATCGCGGTTTTAACAAAGATAATTGGCTGTGGTTTTGGGGCATTTATCACTAGATTTGGTTTTATGGATTCCTTAAGAGTAGGTATAGGCATGATTTCAAGAGGAGAAGTAGCTATAATAGTTGCAACTATTGGGTTAACAAGCACTGTTCTCTCTAAGCCAATTTTTTCTGTGCTAATTGTTGTTGCAATACTTACTACCATGATAACGCCTATATTATTAAAGACTTTCTATAGAACACAATAAGGTTATAATTAATTAAACCAGGGTAATTGGAGGTAAAGTTGAGCAAAGTTGTCATGTTTATGGTTATTGATAATAAAGATCTCTTGCCTGAATTCTTGCAAGATCTAATAAGATTGGGAATTCCTTGCGTTACCTTTTCTGACTGTAGTGGCTTTGGAAGGTCAACCCTTCTTTCAGAGGAATCATTTTTCCAGTCTATTGAAAAGATTATGTCTGCAGATGAGGTTAAAGAAAAAACATTTTTATTTTTTGCTATAGACGATTCAATGCTTGAAAGCATAAAAAAAATAGCTGAAAAAATATTTGGAGAGGCAAACAAGCCTGATACTTTTTTTGCTCTTGCTACTGATATAAAATGGATGGCTTAGATTTGAAAAATCGCTTTAATATTGTAAATATTGCTGATAAAATTAAAGATTATAAGGTTGGTATAGTACCCACCGATACCCTTTATGCACTAACTGGAGATGCAAGGTCTGAGGAAGTGGCTATGCGTATTTCTAATGTAAAAAAAAGGTTGCCTGATAAAAGTTTTCCAGTTTTTGTTCCCTCGCTGAACTGGTTACTTAAAAATGGTAATTTTAGTTATACTGATAAAGAGACATTTCTGAGGCTCGCATCTACCTTTTGGCCTGGTCCTCTAACCATAGTATCGAGATTTTCTTTTAATTTTCAACTATCTGAAAAAGTTACTTCTGATGATTTTGTTGCTCTAAGAGTTGTTTCTCATCCTGTAATAATGAAGATTTTTGAAGAAGTTAATTTTCCAATTATAGGGACAAGCGCAAATATTAGTGGTAAAATCAATCCGTTGTCCATTGATGATATAGATAAAACTTTATTTAACCAGGTAGATTTCAGCATAAAAGGCGATCTTATTTACCTTACTTCTTCCACTGTTGTAAGGATAGAAAAGGGTTTTGAGGTATTAAGAGAGGGAGTTATTGTGGGAGATGTAATAAGAAGAGCTTTGTTGAAGAAATAATTTTTATTGTTAATTAAGGAGGTTGTCGAGTTGCTTAACTTTTTAAGGATGACAGACGAAGAAGTTTTCAAGGCAGTAATGTGTGAAGTTGGCAGACAAAGAAATGGCCTGGAGCTTATTGCTTCGGAAAACTTTACTTCACCAGCAGTGCTTGAGGCAATGGGTACTGTTTTGACGAACAAATACGCAGAAGGCCTTCCAGGTAAGAGATACTATGGTGGTTGCGAATGTGTAGATGTTGTTGAAAATCTGGCAATAGAGAGAGCAAAACAGCTTTTTGGTTCAGAACATGCAAATGTACAGCCACATTCAGGAACTCAAGCAAATCTAGCTGTTTATTTTGCTCTTTTAAACCCTGGTGACACGTATATGGGTATGAGGCTCGATCAAGGCGGTCATCTTTCGCACGGAAGTTCCGTAACGGTATCGGGAAAATGGTTTAATGTGATCCACTACGGAGTAAGAAAAGACACTGAGACTATTGACTATGATGAGGTTTTAGATCTGGCAAGGAAGAACAGGCCCAAGCTTATTGTTGCAGGAGCAAGCGCATACCCTCGAACGATTGATTTTGAGAAATTTTCTCAGATAGCAAAAGAGGTTGGAGCTCTTCTTATGGTCGATATGGCTCATATTGCTGGATTGATTGCAACAGGATTCCATCCATCACCTGTGCCTTTTGCAGATGTAGTCACTTCTACAACTCACAAGACCTTAAGGGGACCAAGATCTGGATTTATTCTTTGCAAAGAGGAATTTAGGGATAGAATTGATAAATCTGTTTTTCCAGGAAATCAAGGCGGCCCTTTGATGCACATAATTGCTGCAAAGGCAGTAGCTTTTAAAGAGGCTATGACTCCAGGTTTTAAAAAATATGGTGAACAGATAGTGAAAAATGCAAAGGCCTTGGCCGAAACCATGAATTCAAGAGGATTGAGATTGGTAAGTGGCGGCACTGACAATCATCTTATACTAATAGACATGAGGGCTTCAAATATTTCAGGGAAAGATGCAGAGGCACTTTTTGCCAATATTGGCATTACCGTAAATAAAAATAGCATACCATTTGATCCTGAACCTCCATGGAAGGCAAGTGGTATTAGAATAGGCACGCCTGCCTTGACCACTAGAGGTATGAAAGAGGCTAATATGATAGAAATTGGCAATATAATGTCAGATGCTATTGATTTTAGGGATAATGAACAAAAGTTAGGAGAGCTAAAGAAAAGGGTGTCAGATCTGTGTATGCAATTTCCTCTATATCCAGAGCTTGACAGATGAACTCCCGAGATAAAAATATTGAGCTTTTAAAGAAATATCTTAAAAAAGATTATATGATAAAACATTCCATTGCGGTTGAGGCCGTAATGGAGGCTATTGCTATGAAGTTTGATAAAAATATGGATTTGTATAGAACTGCAGGTATTATGCACGATATTGACTATGAAATGACAGACAAGGATCCTGAAAATCATGCGATAATTGGCGCAAAGATCCTCAAAGAAAATGGATTTGAAGAAGATGTTTGTAATATAGTTTTAGCTCATAGAAAAGATAAGCTAGAAGATATAGAGTCATTTGATGAAGCCGCTATTGTTTGCTCAGATGCAGTGAGCGGTCTCGTGGTTGCTAGCGCCCTGATTCATCCAGATAAAAAATTAAGCTCTATTAATGCCGACTTTATTTGCAGAAGATTTTATGAAAAAGGTTTTGCAAGAGGTGCTAACAGAGAAAAAATATTAATATGCAAGTATTTACCAATGGAATTAGAAGAATTTGCTGAGTTATCACACGCTGGAATGCTGCAACACTCAGAAGAGCTAGGACTATAAAAAAAGGGCAGGATAAACCTGCCCTAAAATTTATTTTGCAACTTTCTTATTAACTGTCTTATTTAATTCTTCTACCAAAGCATCTGCGTTTATGCCGTGACCATTTGCTCCTTGTTCAACCGTTTCATATTTTGCGACAGCACATCCTATACAACCCAAACCAAAGGACATGAAAACTGGAATTGTTTCAGGGAAGTCTTTTACAACCTGTAAAAGATTAGAATCTTTTGTTATTTGATCCAAAGTAATTCCTCCTTAAAATTAATTAACTGTAAATTATTATAGCATATAAATATACTATATCCTGCTCATGGAATAAAAAACCTGGAGTTGCTATAAGATTTTATTTCGAGGAATGGCGATATAAAATTTAAAAAATTATCTTTATATGATAAAATCTAACTATTTTAGTAAAGGGCTTGAGGCCAAGAAAGGATGAGTAATTTGAGGATAAAAGAAAAGTATAAAAGTGAAAATACAGGTTTTTCTCTTGAATTTTTCCCTCCTAAGGAGATAGGGCAAGAAGAAAAATTCAAGGAGACAATGAGAAAATATATAGATCTTAAACCATTATTTGCTTCAATAACATATGGAGCAGGAGGTACTACGCAAAATAAGACTTTTGAAATCGTTAAATTTGTTAATTCTCTTAAAGCGTTTGCCGTTATGCCCCATCTAACTTGCATTGGTGCAACGAAGGATTCTATTAATTCTTTGATAAGAGAATATGACGAGCTTGGAGTTTTTAATATTTTGGCTCTGAGAGGGGATCCGCCAAAAGATGATAAAAACTTTGATATTAATAAAGGGGAATTTAAACATGCAGTTGATCTTGTAAAATATGTCAGAGAATATTTTGATCACTTTTCAATAGGAGTTGCTTTTTATCCGGAATGCCACTCTCAGGCAAAGAGCTTTGAAGAGGACTTTGAATATTGCCTTGAAAAAATGAAGTTTGCTGATTTTGCGATAAGCCAAATGTTTTTTGATAACTCATATTTTTTAAGATATAGAGATCTTGTTTTAAAGAGAGGAATAAATATTACCCTTGTTCCTGGCATTATTCCTATTGCAAATTTTGAAAAGATAAAGGAATTTGCTAAGTTTTGCAGGGTTGATATCCCAAAAAAATTAGAAGATTCTATGGCAAAATCTTCTTCACATGAAGATATGAAGAAGATCGGAATTGAGTATGCTACAGAACAGTGTTCTGAATTAATTAAAGAGGGCGTTAAGTTTTTTCACTTTTATACCCTAAACCAGTTTGAGCTATGTTCAAATGTTATTAAGAATTTTTGGTAGTTTTATAAAAAGTGATAAAGTTATATGATTAAGCGTATCAAATAGGTTATAAGGAGGTCTTTGAAGTTGTTTGAGATTAGGGAAAGAGACCTTGTAAGAGACATATCAAACGAAGAAGAAGTTAGCATTTCTAAAGTAAGAAGGATAGTTGAGACCTTTTTGATTTCTATAAAAAATCAGGTTCTTCTCGGCAAAAGAGTTAGGATAAAGGGTCTTGGGACTTTTTCTTTGCAACAGTCTTTCGAAGGAAGATCGAGAGTCTGTTTTGTCGACATATCTGATGAGTTTGACTTAGATACAGAGATGCTCAGATCCGATCTGGTTAACCTTGTATCGCTTAAAGAAAATCTTTCAAAAAGCTTGGTTGATAGAGTTGTAAGATCGCTTATTTACAGACTTCATAGAATTGAAAACACTTCTGAAACAAAAATTGTTTTTAAGGATTTTGGTACCTTTGTAATTAAAGATCGTCATATCCAATATACCCCGTTTGATTAAATTTATTTTGGAGGTAATAGATGTTTCCTTTGTGGGATAATGTGTATTCATGGTCATTTCCATGGGTAACATATATTTTGATTATGATAAATTGCATAGTTTTTGTTTTGGACAACATTAGTGGTCATCAGCTAAATAGTTTTTTTTCATACAACTTATCAGGTGATTCTATAAGTATAAATTTGATTACATATCAATTTTTGCATGCTAATTTTTTACAGATTTTCGGAAATATGTGGTTTTTGCATGTATTTGGTAATAACGTAGAAGACAAGTTGGGTCATTTTAAGTTCTTATTTTTCTATCTTTTGTTTGGCATTTTTGCTGCACTTGGCCAAGCGGCATTTATGAGCACTAATGCTGGTATAGTTGGTGCATCAGGTTCTATTTCAGGAGTTTTGGGCGCCTATTTAATTTTTTTTCCTCGTGCAAAAATTAAAACTCTCTTATTGCTGGGTTTTATCCCCCTCATATTTTCTCTGCCTGCTTTTGTGTGGCTTATTTTGTGGTTTGTAGGACAGGACATTTCGGCTTTCGTCGGACTTTTCGTTCAGACAACAAACGTGGCGTTTTTTGCACATGTTACGGGTTTTTCATCTGGAATTGTCATTGGGCTGATGTTTAGAACTTTTGAGCCAAAAAGAATCAATCAAGTAGTTTAATACTAAATTATTATATTATAAATATTTATAGATTATATAGTATATCGATATTAGAAATTATCCCAGCTAATTGATTTTTGTCTATGACAGGGAGATGCGTAATTTTTAAATTTGCCATAATATCTGCGGCTTTTTTAAGACTTGAGTTTGGGCCTATAGAGACAACTGGTTTAGTCATAATTTCTTCAATTTTTACTGATTTTAAGTTTTTTTTCTTACCAACAGTCTTAAAAACAATATCGCTTGTCGTTACTATTCCATAACTATCCTTATCACTATGCCTTTCGACGATTAGCGATCTAACTCTTTTTTCTTTCATAAACTCTATGGCATCTGATACGTTAGCAGAATCTCCTACTACCAGGACATCAGTAGTCATAATGTCTTTTACTTTCATTTATGATTCCCCCTTTGATAATTATGTCTATATTTTAGGAAGGCATACTAACTTATGATATCACTATCTATCCATCAATGTATGATCTATAGGTTTGGCTGATAATTTTGGCAAGCTCCTTTGATGTATAGTTTTCAGGCAAGATCGGCTTTTCAACGATTATCTCAACAGTGCCAGAATTTGGGAAAATACTTTTTTTTGGGTAAATTTTGAATCCGTCTTTTATAATTACAGGTACAATTGGAATATTTGAATTCTTTGCAAGGATTAAGCCACCTCTTTTTATGGCTCCAATCTTGCCATCTATCGTTCTAGTGCCCTCAGGGAAAATAACTATGTTTAAATTATTTTTTAATAGTTTGGCAGTTTTTTTTAAAGATTCTATAGCGTTTTTTGCATCTTCTCTCTTTATAGGTATCGAGCCTATTGTGTGCAAGATGATATTTAGTGCGGGCACAGAAAAAAGTTCCTCTTTTGAAAGATATGTTACCCCTCCAGGCAGGGTAGAAGAGAGAAGAGGTATGTCTAAATTACCTCTATGCGTTGAAAAAAAAAGAACAGGAGAGGGAGGAATATCTTCTTTTATTGTTAATTTAACCCTTATTCCAAGGATGAAAAAAAGAGGTTTGAACCAATACTTTGGAGCAGCAATTGCGAGTGATACCCTTTTTATTTTTGGATATCTGTGTAAATACAGTGCATATAATAATATTGCAAAAGTGCTAAATATCATATATATAAATGCAAATATTCCTCTTATGTATTTCATGATAATAAATTATAATATATGTTTATAAACCTTGAAAGGAGGTTATAAAATGAAAAATTCTAATAATATGGCGAGTTTTACTTTGGGTTTGCTTTTTGGAGCAGTAGTTGGTACTGTGGCAGGTCTTTTTGCTGCACCAAAATCTGGTGAAGAAACTAGAACCTATATAGTTGATGAGCTTACGAAACTAAGGGATCAGGCAGAAGATGTTATGTCTGATCTTTCTGGGGTTTCAGGGCAGTGGGCTACAAAGGCAAAACAGGTGATTCAAGAAAAAATTGATTCTGTTAACGATATTTTAAAAAGCGCAAGGGAAGCAGAAGATTTGGTGAATACCGAAATTGATGATGATTTTAGTGAATTTTTGGGAGGAGAAGACAACACTGGTTCTGAGGTAAAAGATAATAAACTCGAAGAAGATAAACAAAATATTACAACATCACAAGAAGAAACGCCCTCGAAGGTCGAATGATGAGTTTATTTGAATTTCTTATCTTTATACTTGCAGCTATTTTGGTAGGATTAATAGGTTGGTGGATTTTTAATATTGTGAATCTAATTAAAGAATTGAAAAGGTCAGTTATGACGCTTGATCAGGTTTTAGTTGAAACAAGGGATACTATTGAATCCTTTAGGAAGTTTTCTGATGAATTGTATCCTGAACTTAAAAAGTCTTTTGAGGGTTTGTCGAACAATTCTATATCAATTTTATCGAAAATTGACAGTATTATTGGATTCTTTTCCGAATTACTTAATTCTTCAAAGAGATATATGGATGAATTAAGCGGTTTCAAAATTAAAATTGGACTTTTATCAAAAATTATTGATGTACTGCTTAGCAAAATTGGGCATACAGACGCTGAAAAAAAAGGGTCTAAGTCCAATAAATTTACGTGCTTTATAGGGCGATTATTTAAAAAATTTGTTTGATGGTGTATATAAATCAGGGGTAGATTTTAATTTTAACTTTTAAAGATTTGTGGAAGTGCATATTTGTGCGTTCCGACGATTACTTCTACTCCTGATTTTTCTTTTGCAGTAGCTATTATTTCATCTCTATATGGACAAAAATTCATAATACATGTAGCAATAAACAATGTGTCAATATTTTCTTTTAATGCGTCAAGCTGCATTTTTAATAGAGTAAGTGCACAGACCACCCTGTCACCGCTACAACCTCCGCAATCAATTA
>Ga0207433_10015544_pt1 | contig 10834 bp, 12 predicted proteins | sample YelNatPaOPGAMG01_FD_187559 | JGI IMG/M metagenome (GOLD analysis project Ga0207433, IMG submission 187559) | Hot spring thermophilic microbial communities from Obsidian Pool, Yellowstone National Park, USA - OP-RAMG-01 (SPAdes) (version 3) | ecosystem: Environmental > Aquatic > Thermal springs...
CGTCAATTAACCTTAAAACAACAAACTGGCCTGCTTTATATTTGAAATTTGATGGCTTTCTGAAATGGAATGATTTAACAAATTCGTTTTCATTTTTTGAACCTGTAAGTTCTAATTCGTAGTTATCTGGCATTAGAGTCGGTTCATATAAATTTCCGCAATAAAAACCTACCTTTTCATGGCCGTTAATTTTAAAGTTTTAAATAGGCCCAGCCATCATTCTGCAATTTTATTATTTCGCCAACCCCCGCATCAACTATCTTTATACCTTCTATGAGGTCAGTGCTTTTTATCTCTCTTGCCTTCATAGAATTATAGCATGCTGCAAACACTATCTCTCTTGCCATCAGGTCAAGAACAAGGTTACTGTATTCTCCATTGGATAAAGCAATATCTATTGCTTCCTGATGCAGTACAACCTCAATCTCCTCTATTGGCATATCTTCTCGAAGATTTTTTATGGATTTTAGGGCCGACCTTGCATTTGCTATGTCTGAAACCTGGACTACCGCAGGCATAAAAATACATGATCCACTTATTCATATACTTTTAATACACATGCAACTGTATGTATCAATGTTTAAGGCAGTTTTTTCACTCATCCTGATTCTATTTTAGAATTTTTTAGCCTGATACAGAGAAATTTAAACGCTATGCAAAAGTGCGAGGGGAGGGATTCGAACCCACGAACTCCTGCGAGACAGGATCTTAAGTCCTGCACTGTTGGCCAAGCTTAGTTACCCTCGCATCATAGTGGTTTGTAGCTCATCAATACAATGGGCTACTCCTCAGCTGAAGCATACAAGGATCTTGCTCATATCCCTGTAAGATTGCATGCATTGCAGTGGTAGATACGATCGGATGGTTTAAAGTTTCTATTGAGATCACTGCATCTGGACAGAGCCCGGAAGAGGAATCAAATCTTCCGAACTGAATTATGTTCTCTCTGTATCTTTCTGCTTTCCATAGAAGTTTCTGTTTGAATCCACAGAATGATACATTACTTGCAATCATTGCCAGACTATGGTTCTGCATAATTCCATAAACGTTCAGGTCTTCAATAATAATGGTGTCACAATACCATGCTGCGGCAGTGTACAACTTATACATAAAATCCAAATGTTCATTCCTGATTTTCCTTGATAGTAAAAATTTAAATTCATATATAAAAATATTCTTACAAAGTTTAATACAATGACAGTATTTAGTGAATAATGGTAATGCCAAATAACTATCCGGATCAGGGCGAACTTGTTGAATTTGAAATCGAGGAAGAACCAAAGTGGATAACTGTAAAACTAAAGGACGGTTCAGTAATTCAGATCAAGATGGAGATCGTTGCAATAATGAGAAACGGCAACGATATGAACTCAGGACTTCCAATTTATATGGTACAGGCAACCAATATAATTAGGCTTACAAAAGTTCCAAAAGAACTTATGTCTAAAAAGAAAATAGAGGACCAAAAAGGCCAGACAATGTATCGATAAAGACCACCTTTTCAATTTTTAAAAATTAGAAATCAATTTTAACAACTTTACATTAACATCATGTGGATCAAAGGGACTGGGATATCATCAACATACTGAGAAAAAACTCGAGACTATCTAATTCCGAAATAGGGAGAATCCTAAAGATATCGGAAGGTACTGTAAGAAAAAGGATTTCCAAGCTTATCAAAGATAAGGTTATCAAAGAATTCACAGTAGATCTTGGCGTCAGCGATGTAGAAGGTATTGTTCTTGTAAAGATAGATCCAAGAAAGACATCCATCATTCAGACAAACCTCAAAAAGAACTTTCAGGATATCTACGAATTTTCAGGAAGAGCTGATCTTGCAGTTAGAATTTCCTGCAATTCCCTGGATGTTCTAAATTCAAAGGTGGACTCAATCAGAGATATTGACGGGGTGAAGGGAACCGATACCCTCATCAGGCTGAAATAACACTGAGAATTTAAAGATAAATGGCATTTCATGTACTCTAGCCAAATCTGCCGATATAATTATATATGATCCAAAAATGTGATGATAAGTGATCAACATGGCAGAAGAAAACATAATCTTTGTAGGCAAAAAACCAACTATGAACTACGTTCTTGCCGTTGTTACCCAGTTTAACAACAATATAGAAAAGATTGTAATAAAGGCAAGGGGAAAGTCAATTAGCAAGGCAGTGGACATAGCTGAGATAACAAAGCACAAATTTATCAAAGAGGCAAAGTACAAGGAAATAAAGCTGGAAACAGAAGTTCTTCATGGAGAAAATGGGGATTCAAACGTATCATCAATCGAAATAACAATGACCAGATAAACTATTTTCCCCGTTTTAGTCTGATGTATTTAGTTCCAGCGAAAATAATACTTTACTAATTTATATTATTTGAAACTTCTAGCATGAATTCCCATATCCTCTTAGGATATTTTGGGCCCAACTTGATGTACTATTTATAAATAAGCTTCATCGCAGGTATGTTCTCAGTGCGGGAATATGATAAGAAGTTACTAAGAGTTAAATCGGTTCAACAGATATGGGCATAATACTGATTCATATGAAATCTTTCTTGGAATGGGAAATGAGCCTTTCTGAAAAAATTGAAGACGTCAACAGGCGACTGCACGAATCCATCTATACAGAAGAAGAAGCGCTTCTTGGTATGGCCAAATATACACTGGAAGCCGGGGGAAAAAGATTCCGCCCTCTTCTCACAATAATTTCATACCGTATTGCCTCTGGAAAGGATTACCATGATATACTTGACCTTGCAGCAGGTTATGAACTCATACACACAGCAAGCCTGATTCATGATGATATCATAGACAAATCAGACCTGAGGCGTGGAAGGGAAACCCTTCATGTAAAGGAAGGTGTAGAAAATGCCATAGTGGTTGGTGATTACCTCTTTGCCAAGGCATACGAGCTTGGTTCAAGGTACGGTGCCGTGGTATCTAAAATTATGGCCGATGCTTCAAGTCGGCTTGCAGAGGGGCAGATTCTTGAAGCAAAAAACCTGGGAAACCTGAACCTTACGGAAGAAACATACCTGAGGATAATAAGCAGGAAAACCGCTTTTTTCTTTGCCGCATGTGCAGAAGGAGCAGCCGTTGCAGCAAACTGTAATGCAATTCTGAGAAAGAGTCTTACAGACTTTGCATTCAATCTTGGAATGGCATTCCAGGTAACAGATGATATTCTGGATATTGTGGGAAGTGAGGAAAAGATGGGAAAGCCGGTGCTGGTGGATATAAAACACAGTGCAATTACTCTCCCAATCATATATGCACTTAAAAATTCGGATGGAAATAAGAGACTAACCCTGGAGAAGAGCCTTAAAGGATTGGAACACGAAGAAGATTTCGATCTTAAAACCTATTTTCTTGAAACGGGATCAATTGATTACTCTTTTAAAATGGCAAGGAACTATATAGCAAGGGCGGTGGATGCCCTGAAGAATACGGGGACATCTCCGGACATAGATCTTCTGATGGAGCTAGCCCTTATTGTTATTGAGAGGATAGAGGAACTGGCATAATCCAGAAAAATTTTGAAATGAAAAGGCGATGAAAAAATGGCAAGAATAATACTTTACACTGGAAAGGGAGGAGTGGGAAAGACGAGCATGGCTGCAGCCACTGCAGTGGGACTGGCAAATTCAGGGAAATCAACTCTCATAATATCAACAGATCCTGCCCACAGCCTTGGTGACGCTCTGAATGTGGAAATTGGCCCAAAGGTCAAAACAATCTTCAAAAATCTTGATGCACAGGAGGTAAGCGTGGTGGAAGCAATAAGCTCGCACTGGGGGGAGTTAAAGGTGTATCTGGCTGCACTTTTCCAGTCACAGGGCCTTGATCCAGTTTCGGCGGAAGAGATTGCAACACTTCCCGGGTTTGATGAGGCATCCCATCTTCTATACCTCAACGATCACCTAAAGTCAAACAAATACGATGTTATAATAATGGACAGTGCCCCAACGGGGGAAGCTTTGAAACTGCTATCATTCCCGGAAGCAATGTCATGGTATATGGAGAAGGTGTTTCCAATTGGCAGGACCACTGCAAAAATAGTTAGGCCTTTCATGAAGCCAATTATAGGCATGCCTATTCCAGAAGACAATGTATTTGCAAGTATGGACAGTCTGTACAAAAATCTCAGAAAAGTAAGGGAGGTAATGATAGATGACAGTATAACATCAATCAGGCTTGTATGCAACCCGGACAGGATGTCGTTCAACGAGACGAAAAGGGCTTACACATACCTCCTTCTATATGGCTATCCTGTTGACGGTCTCATAGTGAACAAGATATTTACCGACGATGTAGGTGATTTCTTCCTTAAATGGAAAGAAAATCAGAGGGAAATAATAAAGGAAATTGACCAGTCATTCTTGGAAATAAAGGTTATGAAGGTCTATCTTTCTGATGAAGAACCCATTGGCAAAGATTATCTGGGAAAGCTCTCTAAAAAAATATATGGGGATTCTGACCCAATGGATGTATTTTTCAGAGGGAAACCAATAGAATATTACAGAAAGGCAGATCGTTATTATGTTAAAGTCAAGCTGCCATTTGCTAAAAAAGAGTTGATAAATCTTTACAACAAGGGTGGGGAACTGGTAATAGAAGTGGAAAACTGGAGGAGAGTGTTTTATCTTCCTCAGTCGCTATCGGACAAGAGACCAGGAGACGCAGAGTTTATTAACGGGTATCTAAATATTGAACTGGTGTAAATGTAAATGGTTCAGGAAAAGAAATCAGAAAAAGATGAAAAAAACGACGATAACAGGGCTACTTTCGAACTTAAGATAAGCATTCCACTGACGGGATTCACTGAATTCATGGATTCTCTTTCACATCTGAGGACGGCGGGAAATGAGATAATTTCCGCTGGAAAGTCCCTCATGGGCAGGGCCGAAAATACGGAAAAAAAGACAGTGAGAAAAATAGAGATAAAATAAATACCAAACATTGTTAAGAAAAGGTCACACTATTCATATATTGGAGAAGATCACCGGTACGTATTTTATATTATTCTGCAATCTCTAAATGATAAATTATGGATATTAAAAAGGAGATTGAAACCGTTTTCAAAGAACTTGGACTCCAGGAGACAAATCACGGATCATTTTCAGGAAAATGGCATTCCGGAGGGAAGCGCGATATTTACACTTCATACAGCCCAATTGACGGAACCGCGCTGGGAAAGGTGGAACTCTCAACGAAGGATGACTATGAGGAAATAATGGCACATCTGCAAACCTCCTATTCCAAATGGTCTGAGGTGCCGGGGCCTAAAAGAGGTTTTGTCATAAAGGAGATTGGGGACGAACTTCTAAGAAAGAAATCACTTCTGGGAAAAATCGTAAGCCTTGAAACCGGGAAGACTCAGGTTGAAGGGGAGGGCGAAATACAGGAAATGATAGATATTGCCTATTTCGCAACAGGTGTCTCCAGGCAGCTCTACGGTCTGACAATGACAAGCGAGAGGCCGGAACACAGATTATCGGAGCAGTGGATTCCCATGGGTATAGTGGGTGTGATTTCAGCCTTCAATTTTCCATCTGCAGTATGGTCATGGAACTCTTTCATAGCTGCTGTCTGTGGTGATGTGGTCATATGGAAGCCGTCCACTAAAGCCTCGCTTGTTGCAATTGCCGTTATTCATGTAATAGAAAAGGTTCTGGAAAGGCTGGAAATGCCTCAGATTTTCTCACTCATTGTGAGCAGGGGTTCTCAGGGTGGGGAGTGGATTGCTACAGACCACAGGATACCTCTTGTCTCTTTTACAGGTTCTATTCCCGTAGGAAAGAAGATAAACACCACTGTATCCGCAAGGCTTGGAAAGACCATTCTTGAGCTTGGTGGCAACAATGCAGCCATAATTTCATCCAGGGCAAACATGGAAATTGCCCTCAAAGGCCTTGTATTCGGTTCACTGGCAACAGCAGGTCAGCGATGTACCTCCACAAGAAGGGCAATAATACACGAAGATATATACGACGAATTTGTAAAGAAACTAAAAGCGGCATATTCCACCATCAAGATAGGCAACCCTCTGGAAAAGGGCGTACTCGTTGGTCCCCTTATAGATAGAGAAGCAGTTCAAACCTACCTTGATGCAATAGAAACGGCTAAAAAAGAGGGAGGGAAGCTGTTATATGGTGGTGAGGAAATCACAATTCCAGGACTTGATCATGGTTTTTACGTGAAACCGGCCATTGTTGAGGCAAACAGGTCAATGCCAATAGTAAAGGAAGAAACATTCGGCCCTCTCCTCTATGTATTCAGGTATAAAACAATTGAAGAGGCAATTAGCATCCATAATTCCGTGCCTCAGGGCCTGTCCTCAGCCATATTCACAACAGATCTATCAGAAGAACATCTGTTTCTCTCTGCAAGAGGTTCAGACTGCGGTATTGTAAACGTCAATACAAGTACTGCCGGGGCCGAAATAGGCGGAGCATTTGGTGGAGAAAAGGAAACCGGATCAGGAAGAGAGAGTGGAAGCGATGCCTGGAAAGCATATATGAGGAGGCAAACAGTTACTGTTAACTGGGGGAGAGACATACCTCTGTCGCAGGGAGTCAGATTTGACTTCTGATCTCCAAATAAATTCCTCTGAGTAATATTAAGCTCACTAATCCTCTTTAATGAAGAGAAAATTTATCCCAGGTGGCAAAGAAAGATATCGGGGACCTCAGGATTATCAGATCAGTGGAACTTGTTCCATCCAAAACCCTATCCATATCTGATATAACAGAAGCAGGCAGTATGCTCGCTGACCTTTCAGATATGTTCACTGCACCGGAAAATCCAAGGGGGCTTCCAGGCATTGATCCCGTAATTGCGCTTTACGAAGCCACAAGGAACAGTGATATAATCCCCATGCCACATATAACTCCAAGAGACAAGAATGCCCTTTTTATCAGATCACAGGCCATAACAGCCATGAAATTCGGCATAAATCATTTTTTTGTAATTGGCGGAGATCCTATAAGTCCAGATGCCAATTCAAAGGAGGTAAGGGAAATTGACGTTATGGAAACAATATCTGAGATCAGCCGATCAGAGAAGCTGTTTAAGCCCAGAGAAGGCGATCAACGGGAAATTGTGGTGGGAAGCGCAATAAATCCATACAGATCCAACGAGGAGGAAATTGCGTCAAAAAAGATTGAAAATGGATCAAGCCTCTTCATCAGCCAGATAATATTTGACCCTCAACTTCTGGAAAAGGACTGGATAAAGAAGAGAAATTTTAAGATAATGGCAGGGTTCATGGCAATCAGGAAAAAATCCCAGGTGGATTTCGCTGAAAAATTGCATATAAACATGCCAGCAGAGATCCGCGAAAAATTCCAGAACTCGGATGATATAGCATCAACTTCACGAAAAGTGATCCTGGAAGCTTTCGATTCGCTGAAGGGATATGTTGATGGGATTCACCTGATGCCACTGGGCCATAACAATCTTGCAAAGGATATACTGGAGTGCATTTGAAATGACAGAGATCAAAGGTTTGATATACGGAACATACCCAAAGAGTGATGAATTAAGGATCAAGATAGGAAGATGGGAAAGAGGGGCGCTGAAAGGCGCGGAAATTGAGAGAGAGATAAGCGCTGAGAAGAAACTGAAGACAGATCTTTTCATAAGTACTGGATCAGATTACACTGATCCTCTCTTTAACTGGTATGATATATTCAGGCCTTTCACGTGTGCAACAGAAGGAATTTCCCCGGGTCCCCTGACACGATACAAAGAAACAAACACTTTCTACAGGCTGCCTGAAGTGGATCATGTGGGCAGGATGAAAATAAATCCTTCCGAATTCAATGAAATTGAAGAAAATCCACCACTTCCCATGTTTCAGAAAAACAGTGATCCTAAATATTTCGCGTTCTTTCCATCTCCTTTTTCATTCTTCAAAATGTCAAAGATAAAGGAGGATGTTACCCTTGAGAAATTTACTGCCGGGATGATATCTATCTATTCGGACATTATGAAATCCTACGGGTTTAAGAACACGCTTCTTTTTGAATCTCTTCCATATCAGGGCGAGGACATGTCGCTTCTATCACCACTTATAGAAAAATTCAAAACAATTCTTGTAACCGAGGGGAATCTCAAATTTGTTGATTTTACTCCCATTGGCAAAAAGCTTTACAGCATTGCTGCAACCTCTGAGGACAGGAATCTGGAAATTGCATCAAAGCATTCCATTGTACCCGGGATTAGAATAATAGATTCCCATAATACGAAAATCGAGGATCCAAAAACTGTGAAAGAAACTGTAAATGAAGAGGCAGAAAAAGCAGGTTTGGATTCAATCTATGTTACATTCAATGACTACCTTGATTTTCTTCCATTTTCCATTGCCGCAAAAAAACTGGAAATGATCAAAGGGGTGATTAACTGATGCCGGAAAGAAAATTCATAACCCAGGAAATTGGAAGTTTCAGGAAACCGGATTATCTCAGCAGGAGATTCCATCAGATACAGGGGACGGAAGAGTTCACCAAACTGGCAGAAAAAGCCACTCTGGAAACACTAGGACTTTTTGATCAGGCGGGACTTATGAACGTGGGGGTTGGAGGTGAAATGTTCAGGTGGGAAATGTATGAACACCTGGCAAACAGCCTGGAGGGGATTGAATTCTACGGCCTGGTAAGATCCTTCGACAACAAATACTACAAGAAGGGTAGTGTTGTATCCAATATAAAGAGAAAATCATCATTTCACGGAGAAGAGCTGGAATTCATTATGGACAACACTGAAAAGAGGATTAAGGTCCCAATAACCGGACCATACACCATGATGGACTGGTCATTCAATGAGGCATACAAAAGCAGGGAGGACCTTGCAATGGCCTATGCTGATATAATTAATCAGGAAATAAAGGACCTTAAGAAGATATGGGGAGGAGGGCATGGAGAAGAGAAGCTGGAAATACAGATAGACGAGCCAGCGGCTACTACCCACCCCTCAGAAATGGATCTGGTTGTGGATTCTGTCAACAGATCCATTGAAGGAATACAGGACACGGAATTCAGCATACATGTATGCTACAGCAGGGATTACCGCCTCCTTTATGACAGAATACCGGATCTGAAGCTTCATGGCCTGAACCTTGAATACGCCAACAGAGACACCATGATGGTCGGGGTAAGCGACGAGGCCAGGATAGGATATGACGATATTGCATACTTTTCCGAAATAAATGAAGAACAATATCCTCGGAAGTTTCTGGGGCTCGGTGTCACTGATGTCCATATCAACGAGATCGAATCGGTTCAATTAATCAGGGACAGGATAGAATATGCAATGGCATTCATCGAAAATCCAACAAATGTAAGGATAAATCCTGATTGCGGACTTAGAACCAGGTCAAGGGAAATCGGATACCAGAAATTAAAAAATATGGTGGAAGCGAGAGATCAGGTTTACGGGGAATATTAGTTGGATTTTTTCCTGTCTCTTCTTCTTATTATAAAGCCTATTGCAACATAGGCATAAATGCCCACTCCCGCAAGTATAATCAGATTCATCACAAGGTCTATGAGGTTTGAATAGCTGATTATTATTGTGTTTCCCGTGACGATCTGCCCGTTTCTGAGATACATGTTTATTGTTACATAGTAAGTCTTTCCGGGAAATATCCCTGCCAGAACACTGGACTGAGTTCCTGGATTTGAAATGTTCACGTAGGATGGATTATTCATCTGTGCATTATCTGAGTAGATGATCTGGTATGATCCGAAGAGACTGGAAGATGCAGCATTGGTGCTCCACGACAGGTAGGCAAGGGTGAAAAGGAAAGGAAAATATCTTCCCAGGCTTACTGAAAACAGTGAAGAAGCATTTATCTTGAGAGGAACCAGTTGGACATTAATCGTTTCATTTGCGGTCGAATCAACATTATAAGTTGTTGAGTTGTACTCTGGTCTGGAAAATGTAAGATTTTTTGTCTCTTTTATGTTGTAAAACACATAGTAACCGGTTGCATTTGTAAATACATAATTACTGCTGTTAGATGCGACTTTCACACCATACAGGCCATATTTGAATATCCTGTCTGTGACCCTTCCCGTTATTTTCTGAATTGCATGCAGTGGTGTAAGGTAAAAAGATCCTGAGTATGTGATTCCAGGCATTAAAGAGACGTTATCAGAGGCCGGTTTATATCCATTCGCAGATGCGTTAAGGAAAACCTCTCTTGGAAATGTGGAAAGTGTAAAAATGCCATTTATTTCCGTCAAAGATATATTGTCTGCAGTAACATTTGCAAATCCGGGATTAACAAACACATTAATGGAAACTGGAAGTGCCGATATTGTAAAGTTGTAATCCTTTCCACCGTCCAAAGTTTTGTTTTTTTCAATGAAACCGGCTGACTTAGCCGATATTGAGTTAGATCCCGGGAGCACAGGAATCACTGTATTTCCATTAAGTGAAAAGCTGTAAAGCCTGTTGAGTGTCAAAGACACCTCAGGAGTCATATCATAGCTTATGTTTGTTGTAACATTGATATGGGACCTCAAAAGATCAGGAATGAATACCTCCCTGCTTGTGAGATATTTGGATCTATTAGTCAGTAATGAACTCATCTTTTCATAGGCAGAAACGTTGTAATAACCCTGTGCAGGGAAAGTATATGTTGAACCTGATATGGTTTTTCCATTAACTTCCCAATTCACTTGTCCACTTCCACCGTATCCATGCAACTGGAAGGTTCCATTCACCGGGCTGGAGAATGAAAGGTTATAGCTGATTGAAATCATGCTGGTGCTGGCTGATCCGTTAATGTATGCGCTGTTGTTTGAGTAACCATTCTCCACC
>Ga0207433_10015545_pt1 | contig 10833 bp, 12 predicted proteins | sample YelNatPaOPGAMG01_FD_187559 | JGI IMG/M metagenome (GOLD analysis project Ga0207433, IMG submission 187559) | Hot spring thermophilic microbial communities from Obsidian Pool, Yellowstone National Park, USA - OP-RAMG-01 (SPAdes) (version 3) | ecosystem: Environmental > Aquatic > Thermal springs...
TTTTAAGCTAATAATATTTAATTAAATATTATGAATAAAAATGTCCATTTACTTTATGCATTTATATTCTTATTTCCATTTATAAAAATTAATATAAATTCAATAGTTTTTATATTGTTTAGTTTTGCAGGCGCATTAATTCCAGATATAGATCTTGAATTTGGACATAGGATACTCTTACATAATTTTGTGATAGTGGCTATTTTCATATTATTAATGATTTATAATAAAGTACCAGAAATGATTATAATTAGCATATCTATTGGATGGATAAGTCATATAATACTAGATGTTTTTACATTTAAAGGAGTCAAAATTTTTCTTTTAGGTCCATGGATAAAATTTCCAATAAATGAAAGAATAATTAAGTTTATTGGTTTAATATTGTTTGGTTTAATTATAGCTATATTGATTTATCCATTTTTTAAGGAGTTTATTTTTAAATTCTTATGATTTAGGTTTAAGTTTTATATAATGATTGCTTTAGGTGAGAAATTTGAAAATTTCTAGTAAGGCAGATATTTCTTATTTTCCTTATAAATTAAGAGAATTACAAGCAGAATTTATTTATTATATTCAGAAAAATATTAAAAATGGGGATATTATTATTGATGCTGCCACTGGTTTTGGTAAAACTCCATTAATTTTAGCTTCTTTATTACCAATATCTTTAAATCGAGGATATAAGATTATTTGGGCTGTACGTACTGGAACCGAAACCGATAGACCTATAGAAGAATTGAAGAAAATAAATGATTTTTCTGATAAAAAAATATTTGGTTTATCGTTTAGAGGAAAAAAAGATATGTGTTTACTTTGGAGAGACCTTAATTTAAAAGGAGAATTGGAGCATGATGATGTTTCATTCTTATGTAAGCTTCGTCAAAAAGATTGTAAATATTTATTAAATTATAAATATAAAAAAATAGACTTAATCGAGATTGCTACTACCCCTTTATTATATTCAGAAATTTTAAAATACTGTGAAAAAGAAGAAATATGTCCATATAAACTTCAATTAGATTTAATTATATTTGCTGATGTAGTAGCTCTAAACTATAATTATATTATAAGTAAAGATATTGGATGGGTTTTACAAAACAGAATAAATTATGCTAATTCTTTTTTAGTTATAGATGAGGCACATAATTTGCAGAATGTTTGTTCAAATCTAAATTCTGATCAAATAACTTTAGGAACTATTAGAAATTCATTAAAAGAAATAGATGAACTTAATATAGATGAAATAAAAGAAATGCACCAATTTTTAAATTTAATGAAATCATATTTTAAAGAAACTTTAGAGAAAATTATAGATGAAGATATCGAGTTTAATGTTTATGAATGTATAAAAAAATGTTCTGAAAATCTCGAATCTTTTATAAGAATGATTAGAAAAATCAATAAATGTGGCATATTGATTAGGAGAAGAAAATTAGTCGATGGTAAAGCTCCAAGATCTAGTCTATATCACTTAAGTAATTTTTGGATTTCAGTTATTTCTAATATGAATATTGATGGAATAGCTTTTATTGCATCAAAGGAAGAGAATAAACGTGAGAATATTAATATAGAAATGTGGGATATGCGCTCAAATGTATTTCTTAAAAATATATGGAAAAAATTTTATCGATGCATTTTTTGCTCAGGAACACTTAAGCCAATAGATTCTTTTGCGGAAATTATTGGCTTAGAAAAATATATTGGAAAAGTTTTTCCGTCACCTTTCTTAGAAAATGCATTTTCCTTAATTACTAAAGATTTAACAAGCGAAGGTGAAGAACTTTCTGAAAAAATGGCAAAATCCTATTTAAAAGCAATAGATATATTTATTAAAAATTTAAAAACAAACATTGCTATATTTTCTGCAAGTTATCGTATACAAAATACTCTTTTAGAATATGGACTCAAAGAAATTATTGAAAGGAATGATAGAAAATTTTTCTTAGAAACAAAAGATATTTCTGGAAAAGCTAGCAGAAAAATACTGGATGAATTTAAAGCATGCGCAAAAGAGCCTATTAAAGGTGTTCTTTGTGCAACAATGGCTGGCAGATATGCTGAAGGTGCAGATTTTCCTGGAAAAGAGCTTGAAGGGATATTTTTAGTAGGAGTACCATTTGATAAATTAACGATTAAAACAAAACTTTACATTGAATATTATCAAAAAATTTATGGAAAAGAAAAAGGTACATTTTATGCATATATTTTACCTGCAATAAAAAGAGCATCTCAAGCATTAGGAAGAGCATTAAGGTCAAAAGAAGATAATGCTCTTTTTATATTAGGAGATAAAAGATATATAAACTTTATACGTTATTTACCAGATTTTATTCAGAAAAATCTTAAAATAATAAGCAATTCAAATGATATGATTAAAGAAATAAAAAATTTTCAAGAATATTTAGAAAGAAAAAGTAAAAGAGAACTTAATTAAAAAAAATTATTTAAGCGATATTATAGGCACATTGTCTATAATTGATATCTCTATTACGTTTTCTTCATCAAACCATGATATATATGATAATAGAGCTGATTTTATTAAAAAATATTGCCCAACATTATTTATTTTATTAGATGTTTTTTGAATTATAATTTTAGTAAGTTCATCAATACTTTTAGGGCTAATTCTTAATTCTTCAATTATAAGATTCTTTAATTTCATTATAGCTGAAGTGTTAATTTCAATAAGTTCTTCAATATTTTTTGTAGGAACTCCATGAGATGGTAAATATATTAAATTTTTTAATTTTTTAAGATTTTCGATAGTTTCTAAAGCTTGTTTAACATTTAGATGATATGGGATTAAGTGTTTTTCTAAAATTTCTTTTGAAAAAAGAGCATCTGCTATAAATGCTACATTCTCATATATTATGCCTATCATATCTAATGAATGACCTGGAAGCTTAATTATCTTTAAATCATTAAAACTATTTTCTAAAATTTCATGAATTGGAGTAGGTTCAGCCATAAATAATTTACTCCTAAGCATTTTTGGAGGATAAGCACCATATATATAAAGAGGTTCTAGTAATGGTTTTTCTATAAAGGGTTTTTCTCCAAGAGAAGAATATATCTTCATTTTCGTTCTCTCATAAATTATTTTATTTCCTCCGATATGATCTGCATGAGCATGCGTATTAATTAATGCTTTAATTTTTAAATTATTAGAAGATAATACTTTTAATATTTTTCTGCCATAATCTTCATCTATTCCAGAATCAATTATTATACATTCATTTTTAGATAAAGTTATCACTCCTATATTTGTTCTACCAGCTATATAAAAAACATTCTCAGAAATTTTATTTAACATTTAAATCCTAAAAATAATTAAAAAGTAGCTTATAAAAGTTATGTTTAACATTTATTAATATTTAAATAAGTGATTTTTATTATAAAATAAAGGTAATGGCTTTCATGGATAATAAAGCTAGCTTTAAGGCACTTTCATATACATTATTTTTAACAATATCCATAATGTTGCTTGAGTTTATAGGAGGGATTATTTCTGGAAGTTTAGCTTTAATAAGTGATGCTGCACATATGTTAATAGATAGTACTTCATTAATGATTGCTTTTCTAGCATTAAAAATTTCTGAAAGGAAACCAACTGAAAATAAAACTTATGGTTTTTATAGAGCAGAAATTTTATCATCATTCATAAATGGTGTATTACTTGCTTTTGTAGCATTCTATATTTTTAGAGAAGCTTACTTAAGATTGCTCAATCCTATAAATATTCTTGAAAAACCTATGCTTATAATAGCTATAATAGGTTTAAGTGTAAACATTGTCTCAGCTTTAATATTATTTAAACCCTCAAATTTAAGCATAAATATAAAAGGAGCATTTTTACATGTTTTAAGCGATACAATTTCTTCTATTGGTGTGATAATAGGCGGAATAATGATACTCTTCACTAAAATTTATGTAATAGATACTCTTATAGGGGTAGGTATAAGTGTATTAATATTTAATAGCTCCTATCAACTTTTAAAGGAAACTATTAATATATTAATGGAAGGAACACCAAAAGGGTTAAAAATAAAAGACATTATTAATGAAATAATAAAAGTTAAAGGAGTGATAGGCGTTCATGATCTTCATGTTTGGAGTATAACAACAAATATGAATGCATTAAGTGCTCATATTGTTTTAGATAATATTTTTCTTGAAGAAGCAGGTAAAATATTACATGAAATAAGAGAAATATTAAAGAATAAATTTAACATAATGCATACAACTTTACAGATTGAGTGCGAATTATGTCCAGAAGGGAAAATATGTATCTTCTCTATCACAAACAAAAACTAAAAGAGGCTCTTAAGAGTATAATGTATTAAAAATAATTCTAATATGGCAGATATTAATAAAATAAAATAAATAATTATTAATTTGTTAATCGAAAGATTTTTCTCTAAAGTAATTTTTATTGCTAGAAATATTGAATAAAATTCTAAAATTCCATGAGGTAAAGAAAAAATTATAAATAAGAGCATGTCTTTTAAACTAACTCTTAATATATTTGTTGTTCTTATAATACTAAGAGAGAAAAAAATCATAGTAAAAAATAATGCAAAAAATTTAGGATGTTCAAGAACCATATATTCAAATTTTCGGCGTGGTAAAAAATCTACAACTCTTACATAAAATGACATACCAATTATTATCATTGAAACAACTATAACATTATGTAAAAATAATACTAAAAAGCCTAATGTTTCATTCAATATTATTTTAGACGCATATCTGAAAATAATGCTATTTTCAATATATCCTAATAAAAGAAATATAAGAAATATGAATCCTAAGAGAATAGTTTCAATTTTTTTATGCATTTATTCTCACTAAGTTATTTTCTTTTTTTCTAATAAAAGTTCTAAATAAGATTTTCTGGTTATAGATTTTTTTGGAATATTTATTTTTTCAAGTATCTTAATAAGCTTTTCTTCAATTATTTTTATAGAAAGTTCATTTTCTATTTCTTCTTCTATTTCTATAAAATATCCTAAGTCTTTTACCTCATCCATATAAATAAAAGTACTTCCTAGAATATACTTTTCTCTTTTTTTAGAAATAGTTGCTACTGGTTTAAATCCTAGCTTAAGGAATATTTCTTTAGTATTTTCAAAATTCTCAATTTCGGTTTGAATTTCTAATCTTGTTTTTGATATTTTACTTATTTTCTCTCCTTTATATGTAAGATAATTTTTCCCATTCGTTCTACGAATCCTTAAAGCTTCATCAGTTTTAGAAAAATCCCTTAATGGATGTTGAAAATAAATATCTTCTTCTAAAGTTTTAGATATTAATTTACTTCCTAAGCTTAATATTTTATTTTTCACTTCTATAAATTTTTCAAAATTTTCAATTTTTGCTTTAAATTCAACTTCAATCATATTTTATTAAAAAAATATTTACAAAAGCAGAATATTAATTTATTAAAAATGAATAGAATAGAATTTGGTTTAAGAATACCAACATTTCCAATAAATAATAGTAGAGGAGGAAAATTCGTAAAAGAAATAATAGAATTTCTGAAAGAAACTGGAGAATATTTCGATTCAGGCTGGGTTGATGATCATTTTGTTCCATGGGCAACATTTCTTTCTCCTAAAGTTGATCATTTAGAATGTTGGACAACAATATCTTATCTTTCTGGATTTTTTAAAAAAATGAAGTTTGGGAGTATCGTATTATGTAACTCATATAGAAATCCAGCATTAGTTGCTAAAATGTCTGCTACGCTTAGCGTTCTTACAAATGGTAGATTTATATTAGGGATTGGAGCAGGTTGGAAAGAAGATGAGTATATGGCCTATGGTTATGATTTTCCAAAATCTTCCATAAGGATTAAACAATTAGAAGAAGCAGTTCAAATAATAAAATTATTATGGAGTAAAGATAATGTTACTTTTAATGGAAAATATTATAAGATTAAGAATGCTTATTGTAATCCAAAACCCATTATGCCTATACCATTAATGATTGGTGGAGGAGGAGAAAAATTGACTTTGAAAGTTGTTGCTAAATATGCTGATTGGTGGAATTTAGCAAATCCTACTTTAGAAGAATATAGAAGAAAAGCAGGAATATTAAAAGAACATTGTGAAAAAGTTAGTAGGAATTATAATGAGATAAAGAAAACAATTGCAGGATTATTATCGATAGCTGAAAATTATGATAAAGCATATAAATTAGCTTTAGAGAGCCCTTATGTTAATAAAGAAAATATTAAAAGTGTTTTTATAGGAGATCCGGATAAAATTATAGAAAGAATTATTGATTTTATTAGTGAAGGAGTAGAATATTTCATATTTAGATTTCTTGATTTTCCGAAAATAAATGGAGCTAAGTTATTTGCTGAAAAAGTAATTACAGAATTTTAAAAAATAAAATATTAAATAGGTAAAATTATTACTTTGAAATATAATAAAATAATTGCTATTAATGATCCAAAAGCAATAGCAAAAAGATTTACTACATTATTATCTAACCATTTATATCCACGTAAATACAATGTTTCTTTATTGCAATGAACCTTTTTCTCTGTTTCTTTTCCACAATACTGACATTTATACATTGCTTGAATGGTTGCTCCTAAGAAACTATCAAATGATGATCCTAGAAAACCACTTATAATTGTTAATATAAGAAAATTTATAAAAAAATCTATTTTAGGATAAAAAATTGTTGCTGCAATTGAAATAAAGAAAGCACTTATGAGTTGTGCAATTTCACCAAGTACAGATATCCCACCAGATGTGCCTGCTGGAACTTTCTTTCTTAAATTTGTTATTAATCTAGGCTCACCTTTATACAATAAACCTATTTCAGTTGCAAGAGTGTCTGCCAATGCTGTTACAACCGCTCCAAAGAAACCTGCTATATAAAATAATTTAAATGACCCATCATCAAAAGCCATAGTGAAAGCAAAAATGGCAGGTATAGCCCCATTCGCTGATACGTTTCTCCAACCTCTCGCACCTTTTTTCTCTTCAGCCACACCCTTTTTCCTTTTATATTCATATTTGTATTTTGTAAATATACCAGAAACTAAATGGAAAACTAATAATGGGATGAATAAAAATTCTCCTCCAGAAGCATACACAGTAAATCCTACTATAAAACCAGCTATTAAACCAGTTAAATCTACTATTGCTATTTTATATGAAATAGCACCAAATAAACCTACAACAATAGCTGCTTTAATAATTTGAAAAATAAAAGAAGACATTATAACATCTCCTTTTAATTTATTTCAAAAAAGTCTTTATTTAAATAGTTTTTCTTTTATATATTCTTCTAAATTTTCCAATTTTATTCTTATTTGTTCTTTCTTTTCCAAATCTCTTAAAGAAATAGTTTTACTTTCTTTTTCTTCAGGGCCAACAATTATTAAATATTTATAACCAAGTTTACTATAATGCTCTATTATCGAAGTAATTTTCTTCTTTGATATATCAATTTTTACTCCTATACCTAATTTCCTAATATCTTGCAATATTTTTGAAAGATAGCCGATTGTATCTTCACTTATACTAAAAGCAATCATGCTTTTCTTTTTATTATCTTTAGGATAGATTTTTTTACTAATAAAATATTCTTGTAACCTAGTTATTCCTATAGCGCATCCAACTGCAGGCGTATCTTTTCCACCAAATAGAGAAATAAGTTTATCATATCTTCCTCCTCCATTTAATGCTAAAGGAGAATCTGGAGCATATTGTTCAAATATCATTCCAGTATAATATTCTAATCCTCTTGCAAAAGCTAAATTTACATTAAATGCATTACTTACTCCACTTTCTATAGCAATGTTAATTATTTCTTCAAGATTTTCCAATTTTTTTAATGCAATAGGCCATGAGGATAATATTTCGTATCCTTTTTTAAATACTTCATTAGTTTCTCCTGAAATATTTAATAAGAGTTCTATAATTTTTATTAAATCTCTTATATCATCACCTTCTACTTCTTCTTTTATAAGAGAAAATGCTTGTTCATACTTTTTTTGATCCATAAGAGATAAAACTCTATCTTGAATTTTTTCATTTATTTTATATTCTTCCATAATACTTCTTAATATTCCAACATGCCCAATTTTGAAATAATGATTTTTAATATTAAGTCTATTAAAAACATCATTAGAAATTATTAAAATTTCTGCGTCTGCAATTGGTTTATCGCTTCCAATCAATTCAAAACCACCATGCCAAAATCTTCTTTTTCTACCCCATTGTGGCTCATCATAACGATAACAATCTGCTATATACCCTAAACGAATAGGTAGAGGTAAATTTTTTAATTTTGTTGCAACTAATCTTGCTACTGGGGCTGTCATTTCAGGTCTTAAAACCATTTTCCTTTTATGTTTATCTTCAAAAACAAACATTCTTTCTCTTATTTCTTCTCCAGATTTTGCTTCAAACAATTCATAGAATTCAATAGTAGGTGTTTCAATTTCTTCATAACCATATAAGAAAAAACAATTTCTTATTTCTTCTTCTATCCATCTTTTAATTTTCATTTCTTCAGGAAGTGTATCATCCATTCCTCTTGGTGTAGAAATAATATTAGGCATAAAATCCACCCACTAGAAAGGCTAATAATGCTGTAAGCATCCATATTAAAACAATTTTCTTAATTTTTAAAGAATTTTCTTTTGTTGGATTTTTTATAATTTTATAAGAAGAGAAAATAAAACCAAAATCAGTAATAATAATTAATGGAATATAAAAAAGAAGATGAACTAAATTATAAATTAAAGGAATAAAGCTTAATAATATAGCCATAATAAAGAATAAAGCTCCAATTTTAGCTGCAGCTTTATTTCCAAATAATCTAGCAATAGATTTAATATCTTTAATAGCATCTCCTTCAACATCTGCTATACCTTTAATGATTTCTCTACCAGTATTTGCAATAAAAGCAGTTATTGAAAATAAAGCTATTCTAAGAGTAATTTCACCATCACTTATTAATCCTCCATAAAAGAATGGAGCTGATACACATAAACTAACTATCATATTTCCTATTAAACCAGTTTTCTTTAATTTCCAATTATATAAAAAAGAAGCAATATAGAAAAAAATAGCTATTATTAAACAAGCATACGATATTAATAATGATGAAAATAAACCAATTATAGCTAAAATAAAAGCAAATATAATTGCTTCTTTTTCATTTACTATTTTTGATGGAAGAGGTTTATTGGGAGCATTTATAGAATCTATTTCTCTATCAAAATAATCATTCAAAATCATTGAACTTGAATTTAATAAATAAGCTGTTAAACCACCTAAAATAATATCCTTTAAAAATAAATTTTTCTTTTGAGAAGCAAGAATTCCAACTATTACTGCAATAAACATTAATAAACCATTTATAGATCGTGTCATTTTAAATAATCCAATAATTTTTTTTCTTAACATTTTTGATAACTTCTATATATTTCTCAAATCAACTAAATTTGCTGAATAATAAATAACTTCATTTCTTCTATCAACAACAGATATTATCATTTCTTTTTTCAATCCACGACAAATTGAAACAAGTTTTTTAAGAGTTGCTATATCAATATTTTTACCTTCATTAAGAGGAACGATTAAGTATTTTGCAACTCCTTTTTCAAATCCTCCTCTATCAAATACTCTAAATTTTAATTCAGGACTAAAACCTTCTTTTACTACATATCCTCTTTTTCTAAGGTCTCTAAAAACAACATAGCTAATCCATATATCATTATATTTTTCTTTAAAAAATGAAAGTGCTTCTAAAAAATTGAATTGTTTTCCTTTTGAATCATATAATAAGAGTTTTTCTTTTTCTAATAAATAAAGAACTTCGCAAGGATGATAAACTATTTTATTTTCTTCTTCCAATTTATATCCATAACCTTTAGATAAATAAGCTAAGCTATTATCATTTACTTCACTATATATTTTACCATCTTCTTCAATATGAGCAATTATTACTTGTGTAGGCAACTCTATTTCTTTATTTTTTTCTTCGGTCATTTTTCACACCTATGAAAATGAATATTTTAAAAATAAATTATTTTTGGAGTTTTTATCAATGAATTTATTATAACACTATTTAAGTTTTTTCTTAATATATATTAATTATGAGATTTTATAAGTCTTTTATTGAAAGAATAGTCTTAATAAGTCTTCTTCTTTTTTTAAATTAAAGTATCATCTTAAGATCTAAAATTTGATTGATTAAAAGAAATATTTTTTCCTTTCGATTTAATTTTTTTATACTACTATATTTAACCTATGTAAAACTTAAATTAAAGATTATATTAAACTTTAATGGTAATTGATTAATTGCTAATAGGGGCCGGTAGATCAGTCTGGAATATTCATATATACAGATGATCGCTCCGCTTGCAACGGAGAGGTTCCCGGGTTCAAATCCCGGCCGGTCCATAATTTTTTGGCTTAAATCCTTTAAATATTAGCATCTATAAATTATTTTTGGTAATTTAGTTTGTCTCTTTTTAATAAATTTTCAGAATTTTAACCTTCTGTATAAAATAATAAAATAGGAAAAATTTCATTAAATTGATAGTCAAAATTACGTGATAATAGAAATGGATTTAGATCCAAAAAGTAAAAGGGAATTAGTTCTCTTAATTAATAATTTATGTTCAGTACATGAACCTACTTTAATTATTGCAACTCATGATATAGATTTTTCACAAAAGGTTGCTGAAAAGTCCTATGTTTTAGACAAAGGAAAAATAATAATTGAAGATAAATTATCAAAAGTTTTATTAAACTCTAAACTGATGGAAAAAGTTGGATTATTTTAAATTTATTTTAT
>Ga0207433_10015548_pt1 | contig 10831 bp, 10 predicted proteins | sample YelNatPaOPGAMG01_FD_187559 | JGI IMG/M metagenome (GOLD analysis project Ga0207433, IMG submission 187559) | Hot spring thermophilic microbial communities from Obsidian Pool, Yellowstone National Park, USA - OP-RAMG-01 (SPAdes) (version 3) | ecosystem: Environmental > Aquatic > Thermal springs...
TAGAACGGCGACTTTTCAACTGTAGATAGTTTTATAAGTCTTAAATCTATATAGTTTTTAAGCCTTTCAAACAATGCTTCTTTGAAGAACTTTTCGGTCTCGAAATGCTCTACATCCAGAACATTTAGCCCTCTTTCTTTCATTGCAAGTGCTGTGTGGTATCCTATATCGCCCGTAATGAATAAATGGATATCTGAAAGGTATTCAAATAAACTTCCGCATGAGCCTGTACAAACTGCAATTTTTGAAATTTTTGCGTTCATATCTCCAATATATCTTACGTAATTTGTATTGGTCTTTTTCTTGAAATTACTTACAAAATCTGACACACTTTGTTCCTGGTCAAGTATACCTATAGCGCCTATTCCGTAATTTTTTTCAAAGAGAATTTCAAAAACATCAATCGCAGGCTCTTCATAAGGATGGGCTTTACGTAAATTTGAAAGGACACTCTGTAAATTTCTTTCTCTTGCAACGACCTCAATTTTAACTTCATTGACTAACTCTCTTATGTTTTTTGTTCCTATGAAAGGATTTGCATTAGGAAGAGGTCTAAAAGTGCCAGTCCCTAAAGAATTGAACGAGCACTCATCATAATTGCCGATATGTCCTGCACCACCCTCAAACATTGCGTTTCTAACTTTTTCTGCATACTCTTCAGGCACATAGGTTACGACTTTATAAACTTTTTCCTTGCTCTCTACAATGGGTTTAATTTTCTTTAGATTAAGAAGATTTATAAAGTAATCGTTTAACCCTGATTCTGCAATGTCAAAATTTGTATGAAAACTCACTATGTTTATATTGCTTGTAATGGCATAGAATAGGGCTTCATTCTTGCTTTTTTCAATACTTTTTACTGGTTTAAAGATGACAGGATGATGTGTTATGATCGTTTTTACATTTAGTTCTTTTGCCTCTTTTATAACATCTTTTGTAAGGTCAAGTGCAAGCAGAATGTTTCCTGTGTCGCTTTCAAGGTCACCAAATTGCAGTCCAGAGTTATCGTATTCTTCCTGCAGGAAAAATGGAGCAATCTCATTAAGTATGGCAAGTAGTTCTTTTAACTTCATACTCTTAACTAAAGTCCTAAAACATCGGCAATGCCTATGAGCGCCTGAAGGGATAACTCAAGAAACTCATCAAGCGGAATACCAAGTTCTGTTTCGCATGACTTAATCTGTTCTCTGTCTGCACCTGCTGCAAAACTTTTTTCCTTGAATTTTTTCTTCATCGATTTAAGTTCAACCGAAGCAAGTTTTTTATCAGGCCTTACAAGGGCAACCGCAATTATAAAACCTGTTGTAGGATCGACTGCCCATAGTGCCTTATCAAGAAGTGATGTTCTTTCAACTCCGTGCCTTTCGTTATGTGCGAGCACTGCATGAACTACATCGTCTTCGAAACCAAGATCTTTTAACCATTGTGCACCGATTTTACTATGGATTTCCGGATTTTCCTTTGTTTCTTCGTAATCGATGTCATGGAGAAGTCCTGTTAATCCCCACTTTTCTTCATCCTCATTAAACCTTCTTGCAAGACTTCTCATAATTGCTTCTGTTGCAAGCATGTGTTTAATAAGGTTTTCGTCATGCACTTTTTCTTGCAAAAGTTTAAATGCTTCGTCTCTTGTTAACATATTTTCACCTCATTCGTTAAAAATTTTGTAATCTAAGAAGGGGAATATACTATCCTTTTCTTCTAAGTAAGTAAGAAACACTTCATCTATATTATCTTCCAATATTTCATTATAGAGCTTATTGAAGGCGTTTATATGGAATTTTTGCATCTCTGTTGCATAGTTCACTGCACTTCCAACTGTTATTAAAAATGCCCAATCTGAACTTTCGGCAAGAAGCAATTCTCTTGCACACATATTAAGCGCCCTTTCCTGCAATTTATTTTTTGGTGTTTTGAAGGATTTTGCAAGGTTTAGCATTCGTTTGCCAATGACACTTAAGTGTGGGTAAACCCAATCAGTATTGTCATTAAGCCACACCTTGAAATATCCCCCGTCACCCCAGGATGAAATTGCCGGTTCAGAAATCTGCATAACAGGGTGTTTATCAATATATTCGGAAAGAGTTATAGTTTCAATTACTTCTGAATAGTTGTAGATTTTCCTGAAAAGGCTTGCAAGAAATTCTGGTCCTTCAAACCACCAGTGCCCGAATAATTCTGTGTCAAATGGAGCAACTACAAGTGGCGGTCTATCCATAATGCTTGAAAGGTACTCTATCTGTTTTTCTCTATTAAACATATAGTTTCCTGCATGAGTTTCAACCATTTCAAGTGCTTTATTCCTATCGTAGAATTCTTTTTTATCAAGCCCTACATTTCCTGTAATTTTATGAATCTTGATACCAGAATCTACTTTAAATCCAGCAGGATGGATGTATTTCTTTATACTTTTATCGTCAATTTCATAAACAATATCCTTGTAGAACTCTCTATAGTTAAAGTCTCCTGGATAACCTTCCTTTGCCGACCATACCTGTTTGGAAGCTTCAGGGTCCCTTCCAAAAAATACAACGCCATCCTTACTTGCAATCGGAGCAGAAATCCCATAGAATGGCGATGGTTTTGCGTTTATCAAGCCGTGTGCATCAAGTATAGTGTACTCAACTCCATATTTTGCAAGAATTTCTGATACTGGCGGTGCGTAAGCGCACTCACCAAGCCATATACCACGTGGGGACTTTCCAAAAATGCGCTTGTAGTTTTCAACCCCAACTTCAACCTGGACTTCCTGAATTTTTCTATGCGTTTCCAATGGTAGAATTTCATGTGTTGCAGTGCATGTTATTACATCTAAAAAGCCATCATTTTGGAGTTGCTTAAAACCGTTAATAATATTTCCTTTGAGGGTGTTCTTAAAGAAGTTGTACAAGGTATTTAGTCTTTCTTTATAAAAAATGTAGTTTTCTATCTTCTTTGCGTTTGTTTCTTTTTTGAGTAAATCCTCAAGAAGCGCTATCCTTAAATTAATATAGCGTTTGAATCTATTCATAAGAAGGTCGTCGAGTAGCATATTTGAGAGTGGTGGAGTAAGGGACATCGTTAATCTAAATTGAACTCCTTCGTCTCTCAGTTTGTAGAAATTATAAAGCAATGGAAGATAGCTTTCAGTTATTGCCTCATATAACCAATTTTCTTCAATAAAAAATTCCTCTTCGGGATGTTTCACAAAAGGGAGGTGTGAATGAAGCACGATTGCAAGGTAACCCTTTTTCATTCGCCCTCCTTTTTATATCTTAGATACTTCAACTCTTTTGCGGTTTTCATCTCTTCTTCCACTACTTTTTCCATCTCCTTTTTCTTAGTTTTTCCAGGCATTTCCTTTTTGAGCGTTCTTACATCTCTAAATTCAACTTTTCCTTCTGTTTTTTTCGTTGTTGGGATGATAATTTCATTTGATTCCATTATCTTTTTGAATTTTCCCTTTTCATCAACACCAAGAACTGCTTTTACTACTCTGTCTTCCTCGACCTTTACATAACTTTTTCCCTGCTCAAGGTTTACAGGAATTGCAAATTTTTCGTGTTTATCCTCATAGACTTTTAAAATACCAGCACCACTTTTTTCGGACTCCCAATTAATAAATGCGTAACCAGGTTCTTTTGGAATTGCAATAAGGTGTGGTTCTCCTGTTTTTTCGCTTAATTCCTTCCTGAGTTTTTCTTCAATTGTTTTTATTTCTTCAAGAGACTTTCTTGCCTTTTTAATTGCCTTTATCAAATCCTCTTTTTTCATTTTGTTTCTATTTTTTATTCCGTGAAGTTTTGCAATTCTTAGTAATTCTTTTCTTTTAAGTTTGTTCAGGTTTTCCATAGTTTATACCCTCCAGTTGCTTCTTTGTGAATTTATATCCTCTTTCAAGCACTACGATATTTGTAGGCGTTACATAGAAGTATTTTTTATCAAACTCGGGATTGTAACCTATCTCCATACCATCTGGTACCTCTACATGTTTATCAATTATTGCACGTCTTATTTTTACATTCCGTCCGATTTTAACTTCTCCAAAAATAATTGAATCTTCAATTATACTTCCTGCTTTAACTTTTACATCATAGAAAATAATCGAATTTCTAATTTGTGCGCCACTTATTATTGAGCCCTCTCCTATGATTGAATTTTCTACCTTACTTTCAACAAGAGAACCGTCAAGTTCACCTTCTGTAATTTTGCAAGGTGGATATTGCCTTGAATGTGTGTATATCGGCCAGCTTCTATCGAAGATATCGATTTTTGGTCGTGGCGAGAGAATGTCCATATTTGCGCAGTAATAAGCGTCAATAGTTCCTACATCCTGAAAATAACCGAGACTGCCATCCTTGTTTCTGAATTGATGCGAATAAACTTTATAGCCATGATGAATTGCATATGGTATCACATCTTTTCCAAAATCGTGCGAAGAGGTTGAGACTTCGGCATCGTGAGTAAGAAGTTCAACGAGCGTATTTGGATTAAAAATATACACGCCCATCGATGCAAGGCACTTAGAAGGGTCGTCCTTTAAGGTGGGAGGGTCTTTTGGTTTTTCCTTGAAGTTTATTATTCTTCCAGTTTCATCTACCTCCATTATTCCAAAGGCACTTGCCCTTTCCTTTTCTATAACTATCGTTGCTATTGTAAGGTCAGCGTTATTTTTAAGGTGTGTCTCTATCATATCCTTATAGTCCATCTTATAGATGTGGTCTCCCGAAAGTATCAGAACAAGTTTTGGCTTTTCCTGTTCAATGAAGTAAAGATTCTGGAATACTGCATCTGCCGTCCCAAGATACCACCTTTCGCCAAATATCTGTTGTGGTGGAACATCAACTACATATTCGTTAAATCTCACATTAAGAAAATTCCACGCAAGAGCAAGGTGTCTTCTTAAGGATGCTGACTTGTACTGAGTTGCAACGGCAATTCTTCTTATACCTGAGTTTACACAATTACTGAGGGTGAAGTCGATAATCCTGAACTTTCCTCCAAACGGTACCGCTGGCTTTGCCCTCTCTTTTGTTAGAGGGTATAATCTCTCGCCTTTGCCACCTGCAAGCAAATACGCAAAAACATCTTTCTCGATGTTTATCATAGTGACCCCTTTTTATTTATTATAATACTATTTCTTAAATTTAGAATAAAGAAGTTTTCGAATCGTTAGGTTTAATTCCAAGATATTCTTTTGCTTGTGGTGTTATAAGTCTTCCTTTTTGTGTCCTTACAATGAAGTTTATTTTTATAAGGTATGGCTCTACGATTTCTTCAATTGTACCTCTATCTTCACCCATTGCTGTTGAAATCGCCTCGATGCCTGCAGGGCCTCCATTAAAGTTTTGGAGTAGTATTTTGAGATATTTTCTATCAATTTCGTTAAGGCCGTAATCATCTATATTGAGACTCTTAAATGCGTTAATTGCTACTTCTTTTGTTATTTCTTTTAATCCATTTACATTTGAAAAGTCTCTAACCCTTTTTAAAAGTTGTATGCCTATTCTTGGAGTGCCTCTTGCACGTTTCCCTATTTCGAAAGCGCCTTCTTCTGTAATTTCAACTCCTAAGATTTTAGCATCTCTTAAAACTATTTTCATTATTTCTTCAGGGCTATAGAGTTCAAGGTGAAAGACCATTCCAAATCTATCCCTGAGTGGTGGGGATATGAGTCCGAATCTTGTTGTTGCACCAATTAGGGTAAAGGGATGTAAGTTCAAAGTGATTGTATGTGCACTTCTTTTTGCACCTGCAACAATTGGCAGTTTAAAGTCTTCCATAGCAGAGTAAAGTACTTCTTCAACAGGCTTAGGAAGTCTATGGATTTCGTCAATAAAAAGAATATCGTTGTTGGATAGATTTATGAGAATACCCGCAAGGTCTGAAACCTTTTCTATTGAGGGTCCTGTTGCATATTTTAGATTTACTTTAAGTTCCTCTGCAATTATTTTTGCAAGTGTCGTTTTGCCTAATCCTGGTGGTCCGTAGAAAAGAATATGCTCGAGATGGTCATTTCTTGATTTTGATGACTGAATTGCGATCTTTATACTTTCAACAACTTTTTCCTGACCTATAAATTCATCTAAACTTTGTGGTCTAATGTTTTTCATTGCTCAACTTTTTAATACCTTCTTTTATCATTTCTTCTATATTTTCACTACGGTCTATAGACTTAATTATTTCTTTAACTTTGCTCTTGTCAAAGCCAAGTGAAACAAGAGAATCTATCACTATATCGAGTGTTTCATCTCCTGGCTCTTCAAGTTTCTTTAACTCGCCTCCAATTTCGAGAACGATTCTTTTCGCCGTCTTTTCGCCGAGACCTTTTACCTTCAGGAAAGGTGAATAGTCTCCCTTCTTTATTGACTCTTTAATCTCATCAAGTTTTAAAGTAGCAAAAATATCCAGCGCTTTCTTTGGACCAACGCCTGAGATTTTGTCGATAATGAGTTTAAAGAATTGCAGTTCTTCCTTTGTTCTAAAACCAAATAGGTTTATTTCGTTTTCTTTAATATCTTCGTAGATGTATAATTCATGCGTCTTTCCAATCTCGAAAGTCTCAGGATGTGCAATAAACACCTCGAAACCAACCCCGCCTATATCAATTATTACTGCGTTTTCTTCTAATTCTTCAATTACGCCTTTTAGTTTTTTAATCATCTATCGTCCTTGAGTAGAAATTGTAAGAATAAATGTGACATAAAGCGATTGCTATTGCATCTGCTGCATCATCTGGTTTTGGAACAGTGTCTAAGTTTAGGATTGCTTTTAGTGTATTCTGCACCTCAACTTTAGATGCTCTTCCAAAACCCACAACCGTCTTTTTTGCTTCAAGCGGTGTGTATTCAAAAACTTGTTTTTTGTGAATGTGCGAGGCAAGTAAAATAACACCTCTTGCTTCGCTTACACTAACTACCGTTTTAAGATTTGTATTAAAGAATATCTTTTCAATAGAAACGAAATCAATTTGGTGATTTTTGAAGATATCGTCCAGATTTTCATAAAGAATGCCGAGTCTTTTACCTAACTCGGCACCTTTATTTGTTCTTATAACTCCGTAACTTACTAAATTAATTCTATCTTCTTCTTTTTCAACAATTGCAAAACCTGTAGTTGCAATTCCTGGGTCAATTCCAAGAACTGAAAACCTATCAATATTACGAGCCAATTCTTTCTGCAATTGCTTTTAACTCTTCTTCGTCGATATCGTAGTTTGTATAGTAATCCTGGACGTCGTCGTGGTTTTCAAGTTCGTCCGAGAGTTTAACAACTCTTACAGCATCCTCACCTGTAACCTTTACAAGCGTTTTCGGAATCATAACCAATTCTGCTTCTTTGATTTTGAATCCCTTTTCTTCAAGTGCTGTCTTTACCTTATCAAGGTCTTGTGGTGCCGTATATACTGTAAATACGCCCTCTTCTTCTTTAAGGTCTTCTGCACCCGCATCAGCAATTTCCATAAATAATTCATCAAATGACAAGCCATTAGAGTCTTCTAATTCGATCTGTCCCTTTGCTTCGAAGTTCCAGGATACAGCACCGGATTCAGCAAGGTTGCCGCCATAGTTAGAGAAAATTTTTCTTAACTCTGCGATTGTTCTATTTTTGTTATCAGTTGAGATTTTTATAATGAAAGCAGTTCCCGCAGGACCATAGGCTTCATATGTGTATTCTTCATATGTAACACCTGGCAACTCACCTGTTCCTCTCATTATTGCCTGTTTAATTTTATCCATCGGCATTCCAAGTCTTTTTGCCTTATCAACAGCGTTTCTCAACCTTGCATTTGTTTCAGGGTTGCCGCCACCGGTTTTTGCAGCAATAATCAGTTCCTTTGTTAATTTTGTAAATAACTGTCCTCTTTTTGCGTCTTGAACGGACTTTCTTCCTTGTATATTATGCCATTTAGAGTGTCCTGACATGTTTCAACCTCCCTATTTATTTAAAAATTTTTCTACACTTTCTATAAACATTTTATGAATTCGTGGATCATTTCCAAGTTCAGGATGGAAGGCTGATGCAAAAACATTCCCCTGTCTTAAGAAAACAACCCCCTCATCAAGTGCTGCAAGCGCTTCTACATCACTTCCTAATTCAACTGCAACTGGTGCCCTAATGAATATTGCATGGAAGGGACTTTCAAGACCTTTTACATTTAAGTCTATTTCCATACTGTCTATCTGCCTTCCGAATGCGTTTCTTATTACTGTAATATCGAGAATCCCTAATGTAAATTGTTCGTAGTTTTTTATTCTCTTTGCAAGAAGAATCATCCCGGCGCATGTCCCATAGGCAGGCATACCTTCCGAAATTCTTTCCTTAATTACATTCTCAAGTTCGAATTTTGTAATTAGCCTTCCCATTGTGGTGCTTTCGCCACCTGGCATAATAAGTCCATCAACGGACTTAATTTGCTCTGCGGTCTTTACTGGAATTGCCTCAACTCCAAGGCTTTTAACCATATTTATGTGTTCTGAAACAGCACCTTGTAATGCTAATACTCCTATTCTCATCTTATTCGCTCCTTACTTGCATTAATTTATCTTCGGTAAGATCTCTTATATCAATACCCTTCATTTCTTCACCGAGGTCTTCTGAAACCTTTGCAATAATCTTTGGATCGTCAAAATATGTTGTTGCAGCAACTATTGCTTCTGCTCTCTTTCTTGGATTGGAGGACTTAAAAATGCCAGAGCCCACAAATACGCCGTCTGCACCTAACTGCATCATAAGCGCTGCATCGGCAGGAGTTGCAATACCACCTGCAGCAAAGTTTACCACAGGAAGTCTTCCTAATTCTTTCACTTCCTTTACGAGTTCAATTGGTGCTCCAATTTCCTTTGCCTCGACATACAATTCCTCTTCACTCATATTTTGAATTTTCCTTATTTCATCCATTACCATACGCATATGTCTTACTGCTTCAACAATATTACCTGTTCCAGGTTCACCTTTAGTCCTAATCATCGAAGCGCCTTCAGCAATTCTTCTTAATGCTTCGCCAAGGTTCCTTGCGCCACATACAAATGGGACTTTAAATTTCCACTTATCTATATGGTGAGTTTCATCTGCTGGTGTGAGAACTTCACTCTCATCTATGAAGTCAATGCCAATAGCTTCCAATACCTGCGCTTCAACGAAGTGGCCAATTCTTACCTTTGCCATTACAGGAATGGAAACAGCATTCATTATTGCTTTTACAAGAGCAGGGTCAGCCATTCTTGCAACTCCACCCTGTGCCCTTATATCAGCAGGTATTTTTTCCAAAGCCATTACTGCAACTGCACCTGCAGCTTCTGCAATTTTTGCTTGCTCTACGGAGGTAACATCCATAATTACTCCACCTTTTAACATTTGAGCAAGCCCTCTTTTTACTTTTACGCTTCCAAAAATTTCTTCCATATCCTTTACCTCCTAACCTTTATATTTTACACTTTTTTCCTAAAAAATCAACATTAAATTTTGTTTTCCTTTGTATTATAATACTTACAGGAGGTGCTTTTATGATTGACATTGAAAAATTATCGCTTAATGTGAAAGAAGATACTCTCAAGAAATTCAGAAAAATTGTTCTTAGTGCTCTTGAAAGTGCACTTGAGAGTGTCGACCCTTACAAAAGCGTCAAAAATTCTATAAAGAAGGAAAATAACACAATTACTATTGAAGGTGTTAGTTTTAAATTGGATGACTTTTCTCATATTTATGTAATTGCCTTTGGTAAGGCAAGCATTAAAATGTTTAAGGCTATTTCGGAAATTCTTCCAATTACAGAAGGTATCGTGGTGAGTAACTTTGAAGAAGCGCTCAATTTCCCTAATGTAAAATTCGTAAAAGGTGGCCATCCAATACCAGATCAAAACAGTATAAAAGCAGGCTTTGAGATTTTAGATTTAGCAAGCAAAACGACAAGTTCTGATTTAACAATTGTTCTTATTTCTGGTGGTGGGTCTGCCCTCGTTGAGAGCCCATTGATTCCATTAGAAAGACTTCAAGAACTTACTAAAAAACTTATGAAAAGTGGTGCTGATATTAATGAACTCAACGCTGTAAGAAAACACCTATCAAGGATAAAAGGAGGAAAACTTCTAAAAAACCTCAAAGGGAAAGTTATTTCTCTTATTATTTCGGATGTTATTTTCGACCCTCTTGATGTTATTGCGTCTGGTCCTACTTATTTTGATTCAACAACTTTTGAAGATGCGATCGCTATCATTAAAAAATACAAGCTTGAAAAAGAATTTGAGGATGTTTTGAAGATTTTTGAGAATGGTGTAAGAGGTGAAATCGAAGAAACGCTTAAAGTTGGTGAAAAACTTGATTGTGAATTTGTAAACCGAATTATCGCATCTAACTATATAGCAACTAAATCTATGCTTAGTTACCTTGAAAGCATTGGATTACAAACTTTTTATCTGGGTCCTGCAATTCAAGGCGTTGCTTCTTCTGTCTCCAAGACTATTGCTTCCATTGGAAAATCTATTGATCTTGGTTACATTGATTTAAAGAAGCCTGTTGCGGTTGTTTTTGGAGGAGAAACAACAGTAGAAGTTAAGGGAAATGGTATTGGTGGCAGAAACACTGAGTTTACTTTGTATATGGCAAAATATCTTGACGGAACAAATTTTGTTTTTGCTTCAATTGGAACAGATGGAATTGATGGAGTAAGTCCTGCTGCAGGCGCAATTGCAGATTCATCCACCTTGAAAAAGGCACATAGATTAGGCTTGGACATAAATAAGTTTCTGGAGAATAACGACTCTTATACATTCTTTGAAAATATTGGCGATGCAATAATTACAGGTCCAACAGGAACAAATGTCGCTGATGTTGCAGTACTTTTGATCTATTA
>Ga0207433_10015550_pt1 | contig 10829 bp, 9 predicted proteins | sample YelNatPaOPGAMG01_FD_187559 | JGI IMG/M metagenome (GOLD analysis project Ga0207433, IMG submission 187559) | Hot spring thermophilic microbial communities from Obsidian Pool, Yellowstone National Park, USA - OP-RAMG-01 (SPAdes) (version 3) | ecosystem: Environmental > Aquatic > Thermal springs >...
GGTCTAGGTTGCTGTGGTTTTCATCCATTAGCCATATGCTTATGTTAAAGTTGTTGCATTTAAGTACGTTTGACACTTCTTCTGGTAGTACTTTCAATAGTGGTTGTGGCGGATAAACGAATGCCTTATAGTGGATTAGAATTTCGCCATCAACAGGCGTAACGCCTGGTATAGGACTGCCCGTCGTGTCTGCAAGGGTTATTGAGGTGAAGTGTATCCATGTTGTAACGTCAGGTTCTGGTTCGAGCGGCTGGTTGACGATAACGAACTCCATGCTTGCGACTATGCCGCTTCCGCTGAATGGCGCTGCAGGAACCATTGAGGCTTCTGCAACCCAGTACATTGTTCCTGGAGCGGCGCCGGGCATGCTTGCAGTTTCGTCAACATTATCCTTCACTGGCACTGTTGGTTGGTGCAGTATGCCTCCTGGATATGTTTCAACAGGAATCATTTTTTGGTGGCTTACGTAGCGGATCCAGTTTGTGTCCCAGCCTATTTGGATGTCGAGTCCGTACATGTTTTCAACGTTGTGAACTTCGATTGTTACTGTGAAGTGTGTGCCAATACAGTTAACGTTGCCTACGCCGAATTCTTGGAAGTTTGGAACAATTTCTACTGTTGTGCCGTTAGCTTTTGCCATTGGCATGTTGAAAGCAACTGCGCCCATCAGCATTAGTGCGATGAGCGTTAGACTAGAAGCTTTTCTAATTTTCATTTTCCCTTCTCCTTCCTTCTTAATCCGCAATAACAACTTTTAGCTTTCCCTAAATTAAAGTTTTCTGGAAAAATCTTCTATCCAGTTTCGGAACATTCTCAAATGAAGCTAATCCTTAGCGGCAGAATCCTTTTTCTTTTTCAGCATTTTCTTATATTCTTCCACAAGCTGGTCAATTTCGGCTTTTTTGGCTAAAGCCTCTTGCGGAGGCGTAAAGAGCGGATTAGAGGCGTAGACTATTTTTGTGTCCTTAATGTCGTATTTTGCTTTGGTTCTTTTTTCTTCCCATAGTAGGGCGTAAATGATGAGGATTGCTGGGACGATTGTTAAGAAGAGGGGGTTTATGAGCATCAAATAGAGTTGGATGTAAAGGTAAATGCAGAATAGTGTGGGGACCCAGAACCAGAATGATGTTACGCAGGCTTTTATGATAGCCCAAATTTCAATTATGGATTCTTTTAGGCTTTGTTTTTCCCCATTTTCCAATATGTTTTCCCCGTTATTTTATAATGGGTGGTTCATATTTAAGTTTTGGTGAGTCGCATGAAGTATGCGGATTTTGAATGCTAACTTTAATAGTTGTGGGTGGATAGAAGATTTTTCCAAAAGATTTAATTATTCGGAATTGACACAAATTAATTGCCGAAAGTGAAAGAGAAAGGAGAAAGGAAATTATGAAAAACTTTGGATTAGTAATATCGGCACTGCTGATTGCATTAATGCTATTTTCAGTGTTGCCAACGATAAACATTGTTAAGGCTCAGCCGAGGTCAGACCTTGACATCGTATGGTATACAAACGACGATGCAGCATTTACCGCCATGAAAAATGGCGAAGTTGACATTGTGCAATGGTCATTGACGAAACTGCAGAAAGAAGCCACTGAGGCTGACCCGAACCTTGCCATTGGGCAATATGTTGAAAACGGCATGATGGAGTTCGACTTAAACAACAACGAAACAATAATGGATTATCCTACGTCAACAAACCCACTCTACTTCGCAGATTTCAGGCGTGCAATTGCGTACATGGTAGACAAGAATTACATTATTTCAAATATTCTAGAATACTTCGGTAGTGAAATTGACGCTCCAGTGGCTTATCCCCAAACTGAGGGTTGGGTTAACGCAAGCGTCGTAACATATGACTGGAACCACAACGGAGTAATCGACCCAAGTGAGGACAATTACCCATATAAGTATGATCCAAACGCCGCAGCCACAATACTAGCTCAAATGGGATTCAGCGACACGGACGGAAACGGCTACCTCAACTATCCGAACGACCCAACTTTGTGGGGTGACGCAGCAGGAAAAGACACAACACAGATGCCGCTCAAGATATGCATAAGAAGCGACCACACCCATAGGCTGGCAGCTGGACGATACCTAGTTGCGCAGCTTGAAGGAGACCCAGCTGTTGCAAACGACAGCATCCTCGCCCGCCAGCCCGCATGGGCATTGTACGGCAAGGTGGGTGGAGACTTTGACACGACAGACGCAACCTGGGAGCAGGAGAGAAAGGTGCTAAGCCCAATCGTCATGAGAGACCGAAACTACCACATTTACACTGGCGGGTGGAGCTTCGGAAGGTTTCCAACATACCTCTTCAGCCTATTCCACAGCATGTTCTGGTACCCATATGGATCAAACTACGTCAACCCAAATGGGCAATACGACGACATACTACATGACATATACTACGCGGCAACAATTGGAGATGCGCAGAATGCAGCTATAAACTACACGTACTGGCATGTAAAAGACTGCATAAACATACCCTTATGGAGCTACACAAACTACGTTGCATGGCGCAAAACCTTAGCAGGCGTAGTCAACGAGAAGGGCTACGGAACAGTAAACGACTACACGTTCCTAAACGCTTATAGAACGGACGCGCCAGGCGCACCAATAAGAATGGGCTGCGTAAGCGGCTGGGACAGGCTGAACATACTTTACAGCCAATGGTACTTCGAATATGCCCTACTAGACCGCGTATACACAGGTCTAATAAGTGCCAACCCATATGACTTGGCTGTTGACATTCCATGGGCAGCCCAAGACTGGCAAGTAGGCACATGGGTTGACCCAAGAGACGGACTTACAAAGACAGTGGTCACATACTGGCTTAGAAAAGATGTAGGCTGCGCCTCTCCAGTAAATGGCTCATCTACAGGCAACTTCAAGTACGATGATTATGAGTTCACAGTTTGGTACAACTACGCCTTCGACGACAGCTGGCAGTGGGGCAGCTTCATGGACATACACCACCTAGAAAAAGTTAACGACTACACGATTAAAGTGTACTTCGACGACGTAAGCATGTGGTTCGTCTACGCGCCAACGTACCCACTGCTTGGACCAAAAGAAAAACTTGCCCCACTCCTCACTGAACAAGAAACTGTGACATTCTACGGTGAAAACCTAACAAACCCAGTAGGTGCTGCTTCAAGCTACTTTGAATACCAGTTTACAAATAACCAGACAGTTCAAATCTTAAGCGCCACGAGAAACGGCAACCCAATAACTGAAGGCGTTGACTTCTACATACGTGCAGGCTACGACGTGTTCTGCCACAATGTCTTCGTAAACCTAACAAGCTTCGCCCCAACCGATGTCATCACAATCACGTACCTTAAGCCAATAGCAGGTGGAGCTGGAGGCACATACATGGGAGGAAACCTGGGCTACTCATGGGAAGACACAATGTATAGTTATGGCACATACTACCCAATAAGCATAAGCGCCACATCAGCATCATTAAACAAGAACCCATACTTCTTCTTGGAAACGCCACTATTAGGCGAAATTGACTGGCGCTGGTACTGGCAAGGAACAACAAAACCACGCAGCGGCTACTTCAAAGTAGACATCCTAGACGTAGTCAAAGTGACGGGCGCCTACTGCAGCAGAGGCGACGGTGCCTTCAACCCAATATACCTTGCCGGAGCAGACATCGACGGCAGCGACCTTGGACACATAGGCATACTAGACCTCGTCAGCATAACAGGAAAATACGCCCAAACCTTCGGAACACCACCATAAGCAACTTAAAACATCAAATAACCCCCCATCTTTTTTGTTTTCATCTAATAAGAGCAATATTATTTTTAAGCGTCATAAAAACATCTAATCCCGCAACAATGCGCGCCAAGTTAAAGCTTAAATACGATCCGCTTCTCCTATAAGAGCAAGGAATCAAGCATGGGATTGAAAGGTTACATTGCGAGAAGATTAGTTTATACAGTCATTTTAATATGGGCAGTCATAACAGTAAATTTTATAATATTCGCCCTCATGCCTGGAAACCCTATAGAAGCCTACGTTTCAAAACTTTCAAAAATGGATGAGGCAAAGTTTCAACAGATGCTCAAATACTACGGGCTAGATAAACCTTTGCACGAACGCTATCTACTCTCACTTGAACATCTGTTAACCTTCAACTTCGGAATCTCCTACAACTACGGTTCACCAGTATTCGAAGTTATAATGCAAAGGTTACCTAACACCCTTCTCCTCGGAGGAATAGCTGAGGTAACATCCATAATATTGGGGATGCTGATAGGCGTCATAGTAGCCTACAAAAGAGGAGGAGCATTAGACACAGGAATAGTTACAGCTTCACTGCTAACATACTCAGTGCCAATATTCTTCTTAGGATGGGTTCTCATAACAATCTTCTGCCTTCAACTCCACTGGCTCCCAACAGGACTTGAACAACCCGTGGCTTGGAGCCGCGTCCCACCATCATCCATTTTCGAATACATCTCAGGAAGACTATACCACATAGCCCTTCCAGCAATAACACTCATCCTATTTACAGTTGGAGGCTGGATACTCCTAACACGCGCGTGCATACTCGAAGTAATAAGTGAAGATTACGTGTTAACTGCAAGAGCCAAAGGCCTTAAAGAAAGAACCGTACTTTACAAGCACGTTTTAAAGAACGCCTCATTACCACTAATAACAAACGTCGCCCTCGGATTCGCCTACATCATTTCCGGAGCCACCATAACAGAAACCCTATTCTCCTACAGAGGAATGGGACTGCTAACATACTCAGCGATAATGACCGGTCCAGATCTCCCACTCCTACAAGCCATATTCTATATACTGGCATTATGCGTCATAATCGCAAACCTCATCGCAGACCTACTCTATGGAATAATAGACCCAAGAATAAAATATGCCTAAAAGGTGAACATTTTGGCCACACGCGAACAAAAAATAAAATTCGCCTTAAAAAGATTCAAAGGATTCTGGAACATGTTCAAGAGAAGCAAGCGAGGAATGATAGGGTTAGTAATAATAATCATTTTCAGTTTTATCGCAATATTCGCCCCCTTCATCGCCCCTTACGCGCCAATAGAACCAAAATTCGGCGTTGGAGAGTACCAGGCATTAGGCTCAGGCGTTGGGCTTCCCATAGCCTACCAACTTTCAAAACCTATATGGTACAAGTATCTGCCATGGATACCTAGAGGGGAAATTACAACTTACGCAACAGCTTACACATACACATACCAAACGTTTCAATTCCTGATCCCGGAAGAAAAATATGACCCTAACTTGACCCCCTCGTTAACACCTGAACAAAAATTAAGTATCTCCGTGAACGATAGAATATACTTAACTGGTCAAGTGTCCGGCGTAAAAAAAGTTGAAGCAAAATTGCCCAATCAAACAAGCATAGAGCTAATTGAGAATAAAGATTGGCAAGCAGGGTCAACAATTAGTGAAGTAGTCATACTTCACAGATTCCCAGATGACACGCAGATAACGGTTACGTACACCACCGGAGTTGACCTAGTTGAAAACATGAAAATAGTTAAAGATCACAAGCTCAGCACACCAGAAAGTTTCGAAGAATGGAATTGGACCACAAACTCAAAAAACTACATAAACGTCACCTACAATAGCCAAGAAGGCCTTAAAATAACTGGAACCGATGACAGCGGATGCATACAGATATCCTACAAAAACCCGCCGCTATCACCGCCAAGCACCGTCGAAACTACACTCTACTACCAAACATTCGCCTACCCCTACTATGAACCGCCAAAAAGATTCTGGATCCACGTGTCCTCAAAAGCCACAGGTATAATTGGATACTACGTTGACGTGTTAATTTACAGCGAGAACGAAGGGAAAGAATACGTCTTATACAGTAAGTCAATGTCAATGGGCGATTACTCGCCACTAGTAGTGGATTCAAACGACCCTAAAGTCGCAAGTAATATAGGAGTTTCATCACATCCACAGAGCAAAGTATTTGGACACCCAGGCAATTTCACATTCGGAATTAGGATAAGGTTCACCCCGCAAAATCAGGATGCAACAATATACATAGATGATGTAGACTGCCTGTTATACGGCAATATTTTCGGCCTTCTAGGAACAGATAACGCCGTACCATACCCTACAGACCTATTCTCAGCCTTCGTCTATGGAGCAAGAGTATCACTGATAGTCGGAGTTCTAACAGCCCTATTCTCCACATTCATAGGGCTGTTTCTGGGATTATTCTCTGGATATGTTGGAGGGATGGCTGACGAAGCCATAATGAGATTCGCAGACTTACTCCTTGTCCTGCCAACACTACCACTATTTATCGTACTCGTCACAGCATTAAGAACAACTTCTGGAACAGTAAGCATGTGGAACATAATATTCATTCTAACACTTTTAGGATGGATGAGCTTTGCACGATCTGTAAGGTCCATGGTTCTAAGCCTTAAAGAAAGAGCTTTCATAGAAGCCGCGAAGGCTGCTGGCGGCGGAACGTTACACATCATCAACAGACACTTGATTCCCAACGTATTCGCGCTAGTTTACATCACACTGGCAACATCTGTGCCAGGTGCAATAATAACTGAAGCATCATTAAGCTGGCTTGGACTAGGAGACCCCAGACTCGCATCATGGGGCAAAATACTCTACGACTTCAACAATTCAGGAGTTGTAACTTCAAAGGGACTCTTAGAATACTGGTTCTGGGTCTTTCCAACATGCATAGCCATAGCCCTCCTAGCAGCCGCATTCATACTCCTTGGATACGCATTAGATGAAATACTAAATCCAAGACTAAGAGAAAGACGATAGACTATTTACCAGTTGCCAGTTCGGCTACTGCTCTATGAACATAAATCCAAAAATGTTTTTCTAAAACTTCCAACTTTTCCAAAGAATCCAACCCCTTACTAACCAAAAAGCCGCCTCCAATCAAACTTAAGAAACTCCCAATCCTAACAAGGCTATTTGAACGTGAACCCGCTACAAACTCAACAGAAAAGTCATTTGGACTCCCAGAAATTTTTACAGTAATATTTTCCGCAATCCCATGAATATTACGCGGCGATGCAACAACGGTAAACCCATTTCTGTCCTCCTTCAATGAAATAGAAAACTTCCTTTCCCCGAAAAACTCAGCTATATTACGACTCAAAACAGATAAGTCGACATTATCATTAATCCATTTTTCCTTCAAACACGCCACCACATTTATCGAAGCAAAGTGATATTTAAAAAACATTTTGCTAAAGCTTATATAATAAGATGATAATGCTATCATGAGCGGTTCAACATGCCACTACTAAGCGTTCATGAGTTAACAACATACTACAAAACCCTAAGAGGTTATGTGCGAGCAGTAGAAAACGTCAGTTTAGACGTTGAAAAGGGAGAAGCCCTAGGGTTGGCAGGCGAGTCTGGCTGTGGAAAAACCACGGTCGCCCTATCACTATTAAGACTTTTGCCATCAAACGGCGAGATCTTGAAAGGCAAAATACTTTACAACGGGAAAGATGTTGTGGAAATGTCGGAAGCTGATTTAAGAAAAGAGGTTAGATGGAAGGGGATATCTTTAATATTTCAAGGAGCCATGAACGCTCTAAATCCACTGTACACAATTGAATATCAAATAGTTGAGGCTATCCGAATTCACGAGAAAAGCGTAAGCAAAAAGGAGGCTAAGGATAGAGTACGCAAATTGTTTGAACTTGTAGGTTTAGACCCTTCAAGGGCGAAAAACTACCCCCACGAATTTAGTGGAGGAATGAAACAACGCGCCATGATAGCTATGGCTCTGGCATGCAACCCTGACGTTTTGATTGCAGATGAACCCGGAACAGCCTTAGACGTGATCGTTCAAGCTCAAGTTTTAAAATTGATTCGCTCATTAAAGGAGAAACTCAATTTAGGCGTGATAGTAATATCGCATGACCTATCTATAATTTCAGAAATATGTGAAAAATTGGCAGTTATGTATGCCGGCAACGTCGTAGAAATAGGCGATGTAACAAAGTTGTTCACGAAACCACTGCATCCATACACCCAAGGTCTGATTTCAGCGTTCCCAAACATTAGAGAAGAAAAACGTAAAATGGAGTCTATACCAGGCTCTCCACCAAACCTTCTTAACCCTCCAAGCGGATGCAGGTTTAATCCACGCTGCAAATACGCCATGGAAATATGCAGGAAAGAAGAGCCTCAATTAAAAGAGGTTTCACCATCGCAATTTGTGGCTTGTCATCTTGTAAGGTGATGCAATGTCTGAACCAGTAGTCAAGGTTGAAAACTTGAAAAAATGGTTCCCAGTGAAAGTGGGACTTGTTCGGTCTTTGATTTCAAGAAGGGAGCTTTACGTTAAGGCTGTTGACGGAGTCAGCTTCGCTATAAAAGAAGGAGAAATCTTTGGACTTGCAGGTGAAAGCGGAAGTGGCAAAACAACCACGGGCAGAATGCTTGTGAAACTAATCGAACCCACAGATGGAAAAATATATTTTCTGGGGAAAGAAATAACCCGTCTGTCAGACGAGGAAGTCAAACCTCTAAGGCGCCAATTCCAAATAGTTTTTCAAGATCCGTATGAATCTTTAAATCCCAGAATGACAGTAGGCGACATACTGTCAGAACCTCTTAGACTATTAAATGTGGTTGAAACAGAAGACCAGCTTGAATCCAAAGTTAGAGAAATCCTCAGCGATGTTGGATTGGTTCCACCTGAAGAGTTCCTGTTCCGATATCCACACGAATTAAGTGGGGGTCAAAGACAGAGGGTCGCAACAGCCAGAGCATTCGTTGTAAATCCAAAATTCATAGTGGCTGATGAACCAGTCTCTATGCTGGATGCATCCGTCAGAGCAGAAATACTTAAGCTCATGCTATCACTAATTGAAAAATATAACACATCCTTTCTTTACATCACACACGACTTGGCTTTATCCAAGCATGTATGTGACAAAATTGGAATAATGTACCTTGGAAAACTTATGGAGGTGGCTGAGAGCGAAGAACTGGTTAATAATCCATTACATCCATACACAAAAGCACTAATCAACGCTGTACCCATCCCGGATCCAACAGCTAGACGCGGTGACATAGTCATAAAAGGTGAAATTCCAAGTCCCATTAATCCGCCATCTGGCTGCCGATTCCATACGAGATGCCCTCAATACATAGGCGACATATGCCGCTCAAAAGAACCCGAATGGACCAACGTTGGAAAAGACCATTTAGTAGCATGTCACCTCTACAAATAAAACTTCTAATCCTAAGGCTGTTCATTTTCCCGCGACTCTTTGTGCGCGCGCATAAAGCTACCACGTGGAGAAATCATGCCCACCTTTAATTCAAAGTGATGGCGGTCCAATTTCAATTAACATTTTGCATAGTATACAAAACACTCAAATAACGATTCATAAAGAAAACAAAAACCTACTACTTATCTTTTATGCTTTTCCACCGTACCTTGCGTTTAGATTTTCTGCTTCTCCATCCCACTATGTACAAGATAATTCCGATAACCATAACTAATCCACCAACAGGCACCAGAAAAAAATATGGACTCTCCAAATTAAATAACTGCTCCTTAAGCGTTAAACGCACAGGCTCCGACCCCAACTCGTATCCATTTGTAATAATCGCGTGATAAAAACCATTGTATTTTTTAATAGCAGAGAACCTGTTATTGTAATTATAGAATTTTGTCTTGTTATATTCACTTATTACGTATTCTCCTTCCATCTCCAAACCTCCATCATTAGAGTTAACCGTAGCTCCGAAGAAAACACCGACAGACTGACCTGCTTCTCCGGCCTGTGCGTAGTAAAGAGTAATATTAGTTTTTCCACCCTTTGGATCAATTATTGAAACATCTACTTGCTTAGATTTGTCGAGTGGAGGTGGCAAATCCGTGACATCAAACCATAACCACCAATTCTTTCCCGCTGCTATTTCTAAAATTAGCCTTACCTCAGCTCCGTTTGAAAAAGTTTCAGAAACTTCCCAGCTATTCCTAGATTCACCTGTGGTTATTTCAGATCCTATATTAACCTTTGTCTTGAAAGTTTCCCCACACAGTGCAACCACTAAACCCATAATCAAAAACATGGTGCCTAAAACCATTAAAGTGTTTCTCATTTCCAACCCTGTTACTAAACTATCAATTAACGGCGTTTTATTTAAATTTTCCATACAAAATATATGTTGAACCATGGTAAATTAATTATCACGCGTATTCAATTTTCCAAAGCTCTCACCACATCATTACAATGAGATGATTAATGTGTGAAATCACAAACAGTTTCGGTACCTTAATAAACTATATAAATTCATAAGGAAAGCCGGACCATACAACAACATGCCGTTAGGTTAAACCTATTACAAAAATAAACTCTAACACCTGAGTCAACTATCAAGACTCCCATAAGCCGCATGTCTTTTGAGTTTAAGCTCTAACGAGCTATGGTCTCCATTCGTCCATGAGAATATAACGTTCGACACCTCAGCTTCATCCGCCCATGGGCAATTGTCATAAGCGAAGCAAACAGCCATTAGTTGTTTACCAAACTGTTTTTCCTTATAAATAAGCTTTCATTTATTAAATAAAGTTGTACTGTAGAAGATACTTCCAGAAATCGATTGCGGAGGATATATTTCACTGCCGAAGGGGGAGAAGGTTGTTGAATTCAAAGCTGAAGCTATTATTTTGTTGTGCTTTCTAGCATTTTTGTTAACGCGTGCATTTCTTGTTTTCTCCATGGCTGCATGTATTATTCCATTTTGCAAATTAGGTGGATGTGAGTAATAGAATGTAGTTCCATAAAGTTTAAATT
>Ga0207433_10015569_pt1 | contig 10818 bp, 6 predicted proteins | sample YelNatPaOPGAMG01_FD_187559 | JGI IMG/M metagenome (GOLD analysis project Ga0207433, IMG submission 187559) | Hot spring thermophilic microbial communities from Obsidian Pool, Yellowstone National Park, USA - OP-RAMG-01 (SPAdes) (version 3) | ecosystem: Environmental > Aquatic > Thermal springs >...
CCCTCTAAACCGTAATCAATGATATGATTATTGGCTAATGAGACAACATCAATCCCAGCATAGACCAAACCAGCGACATTTTGTGGTCTACCTCTAAAGACGATTGGTTTGGTCGGGTGGCGGGTTCCGCGATTGGTCAGGGGCGATTCAAGATTGGCGCAGGTAATATCGGCATTGCTTAAATAGGGTAAGGTCGGTTCAAAAATACCACAAACCCCAAGTGTGTCAATAATTCCGCCCGGGACTTCGTATCTTCGCGCCAACATAATATCACCAACAAAATTCATCGTAATTGGAAAAGTAGTGGCTCCTGGGTCAACTGCGACTTGACTAGTGGCTCTACCCCATAAACCAGTGCTGTCTCTGACTTCTAATAATACGGTATATTTGTGGTCGTCTTCAATCGTATAGGTATGAATCGGATTAGAATCACTGCTGGTTGAATCATCACCAAAATACCAGAAATATTGATGCTGGTCACTGTCCGGGTCAATCACCCTTGAGTAAAAATGGACAGTGACGCTCTTTCTACCTTCCTTGCCAACAAAGATTTCGCCGACCGAATCCCATATTTCGACCTGTGGTGCGATTGGTAAATCCGAAGTGATGTCAATTATTTCATCAAAATAGATAACCGCACTCGTATCCGTATCCCGATCATTGATAAAAACAATCCCGGTAATTATTGGCCGATAACCGAACCAATTGAGCCAATCTTCACCGACCGGTAGTTGATACAAGTTCCAAGTATTTAAGGGAAATGCCCCTTGATAGACCGTAACCCAGTCTTCGCAATTTAATTGTTCGGTTCCGGCAAAAGCGTAAAATAGAGTATGAACTGAATCCATTAATCCAAATCCACCAATCTCACCTAATTGTTCAATAAATGCCGCTACCTGCCAAATGTCACTGGTATCGAGTTCAATCGAATCAATCATTTCAATCTTCCAGGTGTTGCCATATAATTTAAGCGAATAAGGCGAATTATTATAGGTATTGGTCGAATCTAAATTCCAGGCATTAGGGTGAATATCTTCGCCCGGATAAGATAGAAGTTCAATCAATCCGTCATCAAAATTCTCAATGATTGCCAATGGTTTGCCTTTTTCCAATTGAACCGCACCTAAACTTGATAATAAAATCAGGCAAAGGAAAATTTGGCTTTTTAGTTTCATTTTACCCTAAATATTTTAAGTGACGAGTTTAATAAAAGTCAAGGATTAAATTTTTCTAAACGCGGTTGGGAGTTTTCAATGATGACATAGTTGTAGTCATCAATCCAATTCCCGGTATTTAGGTAATAGCCCGAGTCAATTTTCTTAAATCGTGCTTGGTGGGTATGACCCAAAATAACAATATCGTAACCTTCGCCAACAATCTTCTTTTGGGCAAAAGATTCAAATTTACTAATCACGCCCATTGAATCAGCCAGATTCCGCGCAATTGTCTCAATCCAACGGGCATAAGCCAAGCCAATCTTGGGATGGAGCAAGCAATAGACAAAAGGATTGGATTGGCTCCTTAAGATAGTCCGACTTAATACAGTGAGAATGGAGTGGTCAATCTCGTCACCATGGGCAATATAAACCTTCTTGCCATCAATATTCAAAGTCCGTGTGGTGGAAACACAACTGAGGTCGGCGGTCACCGATTGTTCTTTGCCGTTAATAAAATCTTTGACCCAATAATCATGGTTGCCTAACAAATAATAAACCCGGATACCGGCCTTGGTTAGTTCCTTGATTCCGTTTAGGATGCGCAAGTTCGTCTCGGGCACCCGAGACGAATAACGAAAACAAAGTTCAAATATATCACCCAACAGAAAAAGACTCTGCGCTTTATTTCTAAGCGAAGCAAAAAATTTTAATAGTATCTCAGTATTGTGATAATCTTTACCACTGATATGGGCGTCGGAAATAAAATAATGACCTTTATTGATTGCTTATCTCCTCCTCTTAAACCCATTCGCTAACGCCTGCACAATCTTTTTGATATAGCGTTTAAGCGGTTTTGCAGTATTAACTTTTATCACATCTCGGCTACACCGGACCGGGTCAAAATTCTTTTGCATTGCTTGATAAACCAAAGGATTGGCATCGGAAAAATCAAAACCCCGTGCCCGCTTTTTGAGTCGTTTTATGACGACGCGGGCTGGGCAATAGCACTCAACCAAAAGAAATTTTGCTTTAAACTCCTTTGCCAACGTGCGGGCTTGGGTGCGAGATTTGGCTAAGGAAAAGGTCGCATCCAAAATACAGGTCTTGCCAAAGGCGAGATACCGCCGCGCCCGAGCAAACATTTCGTCATAAGTTCGGGCTGAAATATCGCTGGTATAAATCCCGGTGCCATAGCCAGTATAGTGGTGCTGGTCAAGCGGTAAATTAGTTAGTTCCTTACGGATAATGTCCGTCCGCAAATGATAGCCATTAATTTTTTTGGCTAAACCTTGGGCAAAATAAGTCTTTCCCACCCCGGGTAATCCAACCATTACAATCAACTTCGGCGCAGCAAATAGGTTTTGGGCATAATTCACAGCCAGGCGAAAATAACTGCTTGCTGTCTTCTGGGCAAGCATTTTATCATCCGCACTAATCCCTTTATCATTAAGGGCAAAACTGGTCACCTTGCCCCGAACATAAGCCCGATAACATTTGTAAAAATCCAATAATGCCAGTGATTCATAATCCTTAGTATATTGGAGGTAGCGGTCAATAAAAAAATTAGCGAGATGATGTTGGTCAAAATAATCTAAGTCCATCACAAAAAAGGCGATTTCCGATGCGGTGTCACAGCAAGAGAAGCGTTGGTTAAATTCTATGCCATCAAAGATATAGATTTTATCGAAAACAAAAATATTCTTGGAATGGAGATCGCCATGACATTGTCTTATTCTTCCTTCTCTTTGCCGTTTGAGGAATAAATCAAAATTGTCTAAAATAAATTTATCGACCATTTTTTTACAAAAGCGAAAAGTCGCCCGACTCAAGGTTTTACCGATAAACTCCTCGGTTTGGGCAAAATTCTCATCCCAATTGAACTTGATTGTTTCAACACTGCCAAATTGAGCAATCCGTTGATTAGTTTCGGCCTCCTTGTGAAAATTGGCAACAATTTTGGCAATTTCATCAATCGTGTTATAAGAGATATTATCTTGTTTCAAAAGTTCGGTCATCAATCGGTCTTGTGGCAATTCTTTCATTTTAACCGCATAATCAATAACCTCACCGACGCCACCAAAACTCACTTTCTCCTCTTCCCCATTGGTAATCTTAACTACCGGCAAGACCGCTAAATACATATCCGGTGAAAGGCGACTATTCAATCTCAGTTCCTCTTCGCAAAAGAATTTTCTCGCCTCTAAAGTGGTATAGTCAAGAAAGCCAAAAAAGACCGGCTTTTTGATTTTGTAAGCAAAATTACCCGTAAGAAATACCCAAGAGGTATGAGTTTGAATTAGTTTAACCTTTTTCACATCCTCACCATAGGTTTCGGGTCTTAAGAGTGCATTAAGAATTGATTTTTCCATAATTAATTATAACTTCGCTTCCTTTGGGATGACGACAATCCCTGACTGGGTGACAAAAAATCGCTTCTCGTCTTCAGTTCGGTTATAGCCGATTTCCATTTTTTCGGGAATCTTCACCCACTTGTCAATGATTGCCCGGCGGATTTTTGCATAACGGCCAACCTCCACTCCTTCCATAAGAATTGAATCGGCAATATCGGTATAAGAATGAATATGGACCTGATGCGATATTATTGAACGGCATACCTTACCGCCACTAATTATCGCCCCAGGCGCAATAATTGATTGTAAAATTTCACCCACCCGACCTAAAGAATAATCAAAAAATACGGTCTTGGCCGGGGGCAATTGTGGTTGGTAGGTGCGGATTGGCCAATGCTTGTCATAAAGATTAAAGATAGGGGCAACTTCAACTAAATCCATATTTGCTGCATAATAATCGTCAATCGTTCCCACATCACGCCAGTATTTTATTGGACCGCGGTTCTCATCTTCAAACGGATAACCATAAACCTTATAACCTTCAAACATCTTCGGCAGAACATCCCGACCAAAATCGTGCGAAGAATTAGGGTCTTCGGCATCCACCATCAGTGCGGCAACTAATGCCTCAGTATTAAAAAGATAAACGCCCATTGAAATCAATGCCTTGGACGGGTCATTGGGATTGGGCTTAGGATTTTTGGGTTTTTCCTCAAAACCAACAACCCGCAGTTCGGCGTCAACCTCTAAGACCCCAAAACGCGAAGCCTGTTCAATCGGCACTTCATATAGACCAATTGTTACGGAAGCCTCTTTCGCGCGGTGAAACTTTAACATCTTACGATAATCCATCTTATAAATGTGGTCACCGGAAAGAACAAAGACATATTCCGGATTAACCGATTTAAGTGAATAAAGGTTTTGATAGACCGAATCCGCCGTGCCTAAATACCACTCATCTTTCATCCGAAATTGGGGTGGCAAACAGTGTAAAAATTCACCCAGTTCGGGATTAAAGACATTCCAGCCTAAACTGATGTGCCGGTCAAGGGCAAAGGATTTATATTGGGTTAAAACATAGATTCGTTTAAGATTGGAGTTTACACAATTAGATAAGGTAAAATCAATGATACGATAAATCCCGCCAAAGGGCACCGCCGGTTTAGCCCGGTCTTTGGTCAAAGGATAGAGTCGTTCACCCTGACCACCCGCCAGAATAAAGGCAACCGCATTCTTCACTTTATAATATTAATCAGAAAAAACAATTCGTCAAGAGCGAATTTTAAAAAAACCAAAGTCACGAACAAAGCAGGGACAAAATGATAGTCACGAGATGATAGTCGCGAGTAGCGAGTATTTTTAACTTTTCCCTTGTCCCTAATACCTGTCCGCCTAAGGCGGTTTGACCGTGAGCCGTGACCGTGGACCGTGACCGTGAACGGGCAGCGGACAACGGATGAGGGGTGCTTAGGATACGAATTGGGAGAGAATTTCTTGGTAAAATTTTAAGAATTCTAAAATTTTTCTCAAAAAAACTTTAAGATTTCTAAAACGACTTTAAATTTTCTAAAGTTTTTGGGGATTTTTCTTTAATTTCTCTAAAATTTACCTAAGTCCTTGATTTTTCAATCCGAAATGCCACCTGACATATCATTGGGGGCTAGGGTGGGGCTAGCCCCTATACCAAGCCGAAAGCAGTATAGAGGGTAGTCCGCCTCTGGCGGATTGGGTTAGCCAAGCAGGTAGGGTAAAAGATAGGCAAGATGTTTGGCTAAAGGCAAGACCAAAGCGTAGTGCAATGGCTGGGCTTGGGGTTTAGGCAGGTGGATAGGTCTGGGGTTAGAATTATGGGTAGACTTGGGATTAGCATATTCGTTAGACTTCTGGGTAGCCTCCTTATTTCACGATAAGGAACTTTTGACCGCTCTTTCAAATTGTAGCGCCGCAACGCAAAGCGTGTGTACACCAAAGGTGGACAAACTTTGTCCTCGGCATCTTTTATTTTGCGAAAAAATATGTTGTTGGAGGACAAGCCCCAACGCTACTTAAGATATGTAGGGCGATTCGGGCAAATAAATCAAAAAATAAAGCAACCCTTTTAACCAAGATGCAACGCGAAGCGTCCACCGAGCGAAGAAGAAAGAAAATAAATCACAGATGAACACAGAAGGAAGGAAAGAATGAAAAAGAAAGAGCCTCACTTCGTGAGGTGAACATCGACTTTCATCGCAGATGGGCGCAGATTGACCGTGAGCCGTGACCGTGGACCGTGACCGTGAACGGGCAACGGATAACGGGCAACGGACAACGGATAACGGAAAAAGGCAGGGACCAGTCACGAGTATTTTTCCGTGAACGGGCAACGGATAACGGGCATTTGTTGGACAATACCATTGACTTAGTGTGAAAATTTTATATCTTTAACCTAATGAAAAATTTTTCTGATTGGTTAAAGTCAGGAAAGCCAATCGTTGCTGACGGTGCAATGGGCACGATGCTTTACTCGTTAGGTGTGCCAAAAGGTCACTGCTATGATGAATTGAATATCTCAAAACCGGAGATTGTTGCTTCGGTGCATAAAGCCTATGCCCAAAATGGTGCTTTTCTGATTGAGACTAATACCTTTGGTGCTAATCGTTTCATTTTGGAAAAGTATTATGATTTAGGGGAAAAGACTTCGGAAATAAATGAAAAAGGGGCAAGGATTGCCCGAAAAAGTTGCCCTAATTGTTTTATCGCTGGTTCGGTCGGTCCGATTACCCGGCCACTGGAATTAGCCGAAAAGCCCACCCAATCGGAAATGACAAAGATTTTTACGGAGCAAATCAAAGCATTGATAAATGGCGGTGTGGATTTGCTAATCCTGGAGACCTTTGCCGATTTAGATGAAGCGCTAATCGCCTATAAAGCGGCAAGCGCGGTTGCCGGTGACAAACCGATTATCGTCTCATTCTCGTTTACGCCGGATGGATTAACCCTAACCGGAGTTGAACCAGGCTTAGCAGCAAAGACTTTAATTAAAAACGGCGCTAAAATTATTGGTGCTAATTGTAGTTCTGGGCCACAAGGCGTGCTTAATGCAATTAAGAAAATGCTACCGATGAATCCGGATTTTCTTTGCGTAATGCCCAATGCCGGACAGGCACGGTTTCAACAAGGAAGATTTATCTATCCCCATAACCCCGATTATTTTGCTTACTATGCCCAAAGGTTTATTCAATCCGGTGTCTCAATTGTTGGCGGCTGTTGCGGCACCACCCCAGACCATATCCGAGCGATTGCCAATGCGGTAAAAGGTTTAACCGTAAGCAAACCCGAAGTGCGAATGAAGCCAAAGGTTTATGGGGTAAGATTGGTGAAAAGAAAAAGAACGGTTAGCACCGCATTAAAAACTAAGGCACAGCAGAAATTTATCATAATGGTTGAGATTGAACCACCAAGAGGAATTAATCTTGAACCCACCCTTTCCGCAATAAAGCAACTAACTGAACTTAACGATGAGGGGAAACCGCGAAGCGGAGACGCCAAAGGCGGATTACCCCTCATCTCCCCGGGTTTTAATCCGCCTAAGGCGGATTTTCGGGGATTCAAAGGGGCAAAGCCCCTTTGTATTGATGCAGTTTCCATTTCGGATAGCCCAATGGCAAAGGTGCGAATGAATCCTTTGCCTTTAGCCTACCGGATAAAAAAGGAGATTGGTTTGGATGTAATTCTCCATATTACCTGTCGCGACCGGAACCTAATCGGTTTGCAATCGGATTTATTAGCCGCTTATGCCTTAGGCATTGAGAATATCTTAGCCTTGACCGGTGACCCACCTTCAGTTGGTGATTATCCCTATGCTACGGTCTACGAAGTGACTTCTAAGGGTTTAATTGAAATCGTCCAAAGGCTCAATCAAGGAGTGGATGGCTTGGGTAACCCTTTAGCCGAGCCAACTGGTTTCTGGGTTGGGGTTGCTGGTAACGGGACACCCGAAGACCTTGACCAGGAACTGACTCGGCTCAAAGTTAAATTAAAGGCAGGTGCAGGCTTTATTATTACCCAGCCGGTATTTGATTTAACCAGTTTCCGTAAATTTTTAGGGCGTATCAAGCCATTTAAAATCCCAGTTTTTGCTGGGATTATGCCTTTAACCAGTCTAAGGCAAGCCGAATATCTGGAAAACGAAGTGCCAGGCATCAAAATCCCAATGGCAATAAAAAACGAACTTAAAAGGGCAGTTGGTAACGAAACAAAAGTCGGGATTGCAATCACCAGAGATTTAATCAACCAATTAAAGGATTTGGTTAATGGAATATGCCTGATGCTACCAAAAGCGAAATATCAATTATTGGCCGAGATTTTAGGAAAATGAGTTCATTACCGGCTCAGATAACAGGAATTTTTGCCCGACCGAAAAATTTGATTCAAGCCACCCGGGATTTTGACCGCCGGCGTCTAACCGAGCAGGAATTAGAACAGGTGCGTCAAGCGGCAGTGAAAGAGATTATTGCGCTTCAAGAAGGATTTGAATATGTTACTGATGGCAACCTGCTCTGGCAGGATTTATTTCGACCGTTCACAAAGGGAGTGGGTATCGTAGCCGGACCGCTCACCCGTTTTTTTGAAACCAACACCTTTTTCCGGCGACCGATTATTCTTCAGCCGCTAAAATTTCGACCGCGCGAAATTGATAAATTCTTTTATTTTGAACTTCTCCCCCATAATCGCAAAGTAATCCTACCCGGACCTTTCACCTTTTTGCATTTGAGTGAAAACCGCTATTACAAAAAAGATTTCATAATTGCAATCGCTAAGATGTTAAAAGGTGTAGTAAGGCATTTGGTTCAAAAAGGGGTTATGGCGATACAGTTTTCCGAACCCTATATTGCCTATTTCGGCAAAAATCTCACCAAACATAAACTCGCTAACGCCAAAAGAGCCTATCAGATAATTGCCGAGGGTAAAGGCAAAGCCGAAATAATCCTTGCCACCTATTTTGGTGATTTTTCCCCGGTCACTCAACTGTTAGAGTTTCCCATCGATTCAATTGTCATTGACTTAACTTCCACCTCGGTTAAGAACTTAAGATTCAAGACCACCAAAAAGATTGGTCTTGGCTGCATTGATGCAACAAACTCATTATTGGAAAATCCTAAAGTGACAATTAAATTGGTAAACGATTTGATTAAAAGATTAAAATTAAAGAGGTTTTTTATTTGCCCAAACTGCGACTTAGACTTTCTGCCTTATTCCGTCGCCGAAAAGAAGACAGCAATTTTACGCGCGGTGGCTTATGAATTCAAATCTTAATTCATCGCCCTGTCCGGGGTTACTTTTCCCAACTCAGGAAATTGGTAGTATTGCCAAGCCAAATTGGTTGGTTAAAAAGCGACAGGGCAGAGGACTTACCAGTGAAGATTGGGCAGAACTTAACCACTGGTTAAAATTTGCCCAAATCAAAGATTATGAGGAATTGAAAGAGTTATTATTAAAAAAGGAACTGAACAAAGAAGAACATAAGCGATTGATTGAATGGTCAAGTATCTTGGTGTTGCACTGTTTAGAGAGAATTGGTTTGGATATAATCTACGATGGTGAACAGCACCGTTCCGAGATGTATCAGGAACCAGTGACTTACATTGAAGGCTTTGAATTCTTAGGTGAGGTGCGTAGTTTTGATAACAAGTATTATCGTAAAGCCGCCTGCCTTAATAAACCAAAACTTAAGAAACCTTATCATTTGGAAGAATTCAATTTTGTCAGAGCCAATACCCAAAAACCGATAAAAGTGCCAATCACCGGCGCCTATACCTTGATGAATTGGTCATTTAACGAGTATTATCTTAAACAGCACCTGCGTGGTAACGAAAAGAATTTAAAAAAGGCGCGTTATAAAGCAAATCAAGCATTTGCCATGGATTTGGCGAAAGATATTATCCGCCCCAATATTTTTGCATTGGTCAAGGCTGGGGCAAAACTTATTCAGATTGATGAACCGGCCGCTACCACCAAACCGGATGAAATTGAAATCTTTGTCCAATCCTTCAACGAATCGGTAAAAGGTTTTTCCGGCATTCGCTTCAACCTGCATATCTGTTTCAGTAATTATTCTGTACTCTATCCGGCAATTCTTGAGATGAAAAATTGTTGTCAGTTCACCTTTGAATTTGCCAATCAAGGGGCAAACTACGATTTTTTAAAGTTGATGAAAAAGTATCGGGATGAACGAGAAGTTGGTTTGGGTGTGATTGATGTCCATACCGATACGATTGAAACACCAGCCGTAATTAGGCAAAGGATTAAAGCAGCAACAAAAATTATTGAGCCGGAACGAATCTATGTCAATCCCGATTGCGGCTTACGCACCCGTTCTTGGTCGGTTGCCTTTGCCAAACTTGAAAATATGGTTAAGGCGGTAACCAGTTTAAGACGCGAGTTTTTGTAGGGCAAGTCCGCCTGAGGCGGATTAGCCTTGATTGCAAATAGACGCAAACCTAAAAGGTTTGTCCTACATTATTTGTATTGAGCAAACCTGAAGGTTGCACTACATTTTTCTCAACGCTCTTCAGTAGGGCAAGGCTTCAGCCTTGCAATAAGCCAACCTAATAGTCTGCCTTTATTTAACAACCAGGAACTTTTTAGTCTCCGTTCCAATTCTTAAGAAATAAATTCCCGGATTCATTCCTTTGAGCGGTATTTTCATTTCGCTTTTATCCGCAGGCGTGACAACCTCTTTTATCGACTTTCCTGAGACATCAAAGATTTTAAGTCCGCCTGAGGCGGATTGGCGGTTAGCGGTAAGCGGTAGGCGGATAGCGAGATAACTTTTTGCCGGATTTGGATAAATTTCAAGCGGTCGGCGGTTAGCGGATAGCGGTAAGCGGCTTTCTTTAACCCCTAAAAGTAGGTTTTCATAAATTTGAAGTCCGCAAAGACTGGCTGCAACATAAACATAGGAACCGAATGATGCTAATCCATAGGGACAGTAACCTGTGCAATAATAGCCAATCCGAATTGGATTTGAAGGTTCACTTATTTCTGCAATCCAAAAACCCCAAAACCAATCTGAAACATAGACATAAGGATAAGCAAGACTAATACCAAAACAAGGACCATAGGTTTCAACGAAACCAACTTCATAAGGGTTGGCTGGATTTCCAATATTGATAATTCTCATATTACCGCGGTCATAACCACCAACAAAGGCATAAGAATCTTTAACCGCTATAACAACCGGACCATCCGGTATCAAAAGTGAACCAACTTCATAAGGATTAGATGGATTTTGAATATTTATTATTAGTAACCCACCTCCTTCATCGGCA
>Ga0207433_10015572_pt1 | contig 10816 bp, 7 predicted proteins | sample YelNatPaOPGAMG01_FD_187559 | JGI IMG/M metagenome (GOLD analysis project Ga0207433, IMG submission 187559) | Hot spring thermophilic microbial communities from Obsidian Pool, Yellowstone National Park, USA - OP-RAMG-01 (SPAdes) (version 3) | ecosystem: Environmental > Aquatic > Thermal springs >...
GACGGGGGAGCAGGGGGGCGGAGGAGCGGGGGAGCGGGGGAGCGGAGGAGCAGGGGTCAGGGGGTGGGGGGGCCGAACAGGTCCGGGTGGGACTGAACCTGCTCCTCCAGGTCCCGGTCGTGGCGGATGACGATGACCCGGTAGCCCAGGTCCCGCAGGGCCGCACGGACGCGCCGGTCCTCCGCCGCCACCTCCGGCCGGTCGTGGACGGCGCCGTCACAGAAGACGCAGGCCCGCGCCGCCTCGTAGTAGAAGTCGGGGCGGGCCGGGTAGTCGGCCAGGTGCGGCTGCGCGTAGTCCGGCAGGCGGCGGCCCGTGCGGTACAGGTGCTCCAGGAAGCGCCGCTCCAACTCCGACGCCGGGTCGGTGCGCTCCAGCAGGTAGCGGTACTGCTCCTCCCGGCTCCGGCCCCCCACTTTCCGCTCCGGAGCGCTCCCGGCCAGCGCCTGCAGCAGGTCCCGCACCCGGTGGCGGTCCAGATCCGGGTGGTCCGGCTGGTTGTAGTAGGTCAGGAGACAGTCGTAGCAGGCGCGGGCGCAGCCCTCGGCCCGGCCGTCCGGCAGGAGCCGCGGCGGGCGCTCGTCCTCCCCCTCCGGGCTGAAGTGACAGATGCCCAGCGCCTCCCGCGCCACCCGCCCCAGCGCGGCGGGGTCGTCGGCCAGGCGGGAGAGGACGCCCAGCCCTCCCTCCGCGGCCTCCCAGAACAGGATGGCCCGATGGGCCCCGGAGCCCACGCGCTCCGAGGCCAGTTCCTCCTCGTCCACCTGGAAGACGGCCTCTATGCCCCGCTGCAGCGCGGCCTGCAGCGAGGCCAGCAGCCCCTCGTCCCATTTCCCCTCCAGGCGGACCAGCAGGATGTTGCGGGTGTCCCGCACCAGGAGACGGACGCCGCTGATGAGGGACCGCTTCGTCTCCGGCCCGGCCTCTTCTTCCTCCTCCAGCCGCGTCCATTCTCCCCGCGCTGGGTCCAGGGTGAAGCCGACATCCTGGGAGCGGCGCCAGCCGTGGTTGATCCGCCACAGGGTGGCCGATGGGCCGTAGATCAGGCGCAGGCCGGTGACGCCAGCCGGGGCCGTGGGGAGCGGGACGACGATCTCCTCCCGGTCCAGTTCCCCTCCCACCCTCGGCGCGAACCGGAAGTGGCTGGTGACCCGGTACCCCTCCCGCAGCCGCTCCTCCTCGTCGCAGGTAATCCGCTCCCGCCGCTGGGTGACCACGTCGGTCATCTCAAAGAAGCGCTCGCTGTAGTCGCTGTTGGAGGCGTCCAGCGGGGTGCCGCAGAGGGCACAGAGGTCGGTTCTGGCCTCCTCCCCCTCGTGGAAAGCGCCGCAGACGTGGCAGAGTTTGGCCCGGACGAAGCGGGCGGTCGCGTCGCCGCCGGGGAGTTGGCTGCGCGCCACCCGGTACTTGTTCCCCTCGTGGTAGATGATGTTGCCCGGGCCGAACTCGGTGACCGCCAGGAAGCGGGGGCGGGCGATGAACTCCCCCTCCCCGCCGCTGGGGATGTAGGCCCGGATGGGGAGGCGGGGGAAGTTGTAGCCGGGCAGGAAGCCCTCGCTGGCCAGGTAGCGGTAGGGGTAGAAGTCGGACTCGCCGATTTCGGCCAGGTTGCAGAGGAGGTCCTTCTGGCGGCGGGCCTCCCGCTCCTGCCGCTCCGCTTCGGCGCGCTCCTCCCGGGAGACCCGCGTCTGGTGGGAGCGGTCAATGACCGCCTGGGCCTCCCGCAACTGGCGGTCGGCGGCCCGGTACATCTCCCGCCAGCGGTCAAAGGCCCGGTCAAAGGCGCGGGGGGCGTCGCTCAGCACCTGCTGGAGCCACTCGTCGGTGTACTGCGCGGTCGCCTCGCCACCGGCCCGCAGTACCCGGCGGCACTCCTCCAGGCAGGCCTGCAGGCGCGGGCCGGAGAGGTGGATGTAGTGCTGGACGTGTTCCTTCAGCGGGAAGTCGGGCCGGGTCGTATCCACCACTTCGGTGATGGAGTGGCCCAGGGAGAGGCCGGTGTGGGCCAGCCAGATGGCGTGGATGTGGGCCCGGAGCATCTCCTCGTTGCCCAGGTCCAGGCGGGGCGGGGCCACCGCGCCGGAGACCATTTGGACGGGGCGGCGGAAGAAGTACTGGTCGTGACCGCTGCCGGCGGCGCAGTAGGTCAGGATCAGTGCGGGCTGCCCGCTGCGCCCGGCGCGCCCGCTGCGCTGGGCGTAGTGGGCCGGGTTGGGGGGCACGTTGCGCAGGTGGATGACGTTCAGGTCGGCGATGTCTATGCCCAGTTCCATGGTGGGGGAGCAGAAGAGGCAGGCCAGGCGGCCCTCCCGGAAGGCCTCCTCCCGCTGGATGCGCAGTTCCCGGGCCACCTGCCCGGTGTGCTCCCGCCCCTCCAGCGGCCCCAGTTCGGCGGCGATGCGGGTGTAGAAGTCCCGGAAGAAGGCGTTGGCCTCCCGGTCGGTCATCGGCGAGGCGAAGCGCATCCAGCGGCTCCGGACGGGGTCGGGCGGGGGCGCGCTGCCGTCCCCCCGGCGCCAGCGGAGAGCATCGGCCCGTACCCGGACCCCCGTCCGCTCCCGGTTGAAGGTGAGGTAGCCCCCACTGCGCAGCGCCTCCAGCCAGGCCGCCAGGAGCAGGTCGTACTCCTCGCCGGTCAGCGGGGCGCGCAGGTGGGGCCAGGCCTGGGGCGAACGGAGGAAACGGCCCAGGGTGCTGCGGGCGGAGAGGCTCAGGTCGTGGGGGCCGCGCGGGGCGTCCCCCAGAACAGCCCACCCGGCCTCCCGCAGCCGCTCGTCCTCGTCAAAGGTCCAGGGCTCTTTGAGGGCCTGGGTGACCTGGCGGCGGATGCGGTTCTGGACCTCGGGGTCCAGGCACTCCGCGTCCAGGACCAGGGCGCGGCGCAGGTGGTCCAGGAAGGCGCGGGCCACGAAGAGCCGCTGGGCAGGGGTAGCGTCCTGCAGCAGGGGATGGCCCGTCCAGGCCGCCGGGTCGCGGCAGAGATCCTCCAGGCCGTCGTAGTCTATGCGCAGGAGGCCGCACTGTTCCAGGTTGGGCTGGACCACCCGCCAGCCCCGGCGCAGGTCCTCGTAGATGCGGTACTCTATGAAGGCCTCCAGTGCCTCCCGGTTGAGACGGGCCAGCCGCCCTGCGGGCGCCGCCTCCCGCGCGTAGGCCTCCTGGGGCAGGTCCAGGGCGTCCACCACCCGTGCGGCGATGGTGGTGTGGTCCAGGGGGGAACCGTCCGGAGGGAGGGCGCGGTAGATGGCGGAGCGCAGGAGCGCCACCTGGACGAAGTCGTTGAAGTGGCCGGCCTGAAGGGAGGCGTCCTGGCGGTTGTCGGTGAAACTGAGCAGTTTGGCGGCGCGGGGGTCCACCGGCTGGCGGCGCAGTTCGGCGACGGCGGAGATGGAGAGGAGGGTGGTGGCGGTGCTGCGCCCCTCGCTGGAGAGGCGGGCCAGTTTGCGGAACTCCCCCTCCCGGCGGGTGTAGACGGCGCCGCAGGCCAGGCAGGTGAGGAAGGGGCGGGGGAGGAACCAGGCCGGGGTTCCTTCCCCTTCCGGCCCCACCGTGCCGTCGGGCCGGACCCACAGGGGCCGGGGGCAGGCATCCCGGTACTCCGGTTTGAGGGAGCGGCCGTTGCGGGTCTCCCGGAACCAGGCGTCGGGCAGGTCGTCCTCCCGCTCCCGGCCCCAGATGGGCTGTTCGGGGTCCTCCACCAGGAGGTAGCCGGCGCGCCACCCCCGGGCGGCCTCGTCCCCCTCTTCGGAGAGGCGGGGGTAGAGGGCGCCCTCCCGCTCGTCCCACCAGACGGCGTAGTACTCCTGCCCGCACTCCCGGCAGAAGAGGACGGGGTAGAAGATGCGCGTTCCGTTGGCGGTGGGGGCGTAGTACTGGCCCTCCAGGGTGACGGAGCGGGCGGAGGGCTCCTCCAGGGTGGCGTAGACGGTGCTGCCCTGGGAGATGAACTGGTGGAGTTTGAAGGCGAAGACGGGGAGGCCGTCGGGGGTGCGCAGGCGACTGCCCAACCGGAACATCGCCTCCAGGTAGTCCCGGCAGCGGTCGGGGTCGGCGCCGGTCTGTTCGGCCAGCAGGCGGGCGCCCTCCTCCAGGGGGATGGGGGTGCGCCGCCGCAGGTGGCCGTCCTCCTCTTCCTCCACGCCGAAGGTCCGCTCAATCCAGACGGCGACGGGGTGGCGGATGAAGGCCTCCAGGGGGAGGTCGGTGGGCGGGTCGGAGGAGAGGGCGGCGCGCAGGGCGTCGGGGTCGGGGGCGCCGACGGTGGCCCGGCGCAGGGTCTCGCCGATGACGTTCTCCGGGGGGACGGGGATGCCGAAGATGCGGGTGGCGACGTCGGCGACGGCCCGCCGCTGTTCCTCCCAGGTGCCCCCGGCGACGAGGGTGGCGCTGGTCCCGATGCAGAGGAGGTGAGGGTTGCCGGAGCGCTCCCGTAGGCGGCGCACCAGCATGGCCACGTCCGCCCCCTGGCGGCCGCTGTAGGTGTGGAGTTCGTCCAGGACCAGGAACTGGAGGTCCGCCACCGCCCGCTCCACGAAGACGCGCTCCTCGGGCCGGGTGAGGACCAGTTCCAGCATCATGTAGTTGGTGAGGAGGACGTGGGGCGGGTCGTTGATCAGGGCGTCCTTCTCCGCCCGACTCTCCTGCCCGGTGTAGCGGGCGAAGCGGGGAAGGGGGGACCCCTCCCCTGGCCCTCCCTCCACCCGGGCCAGCAGGCGGCGGATGGCCTCCAGTTGGGAGTTGATGAGGGCGTTCATCGGGTAGATGATGATGGCGCGGACGGAGCGGCGTTCGGGGTGGTTTTTGAGGATGTGGTCCACGATGGGGATGAGGTAGGTGAGGCTCTTGCCGGAGCCGGTGCCGGTGGTGAGGACGTAGGGCTGGCGGCGGGCGTAGAGGCGCAGGGCCTGCTCCTGGTGGGCGTAGAGGCGGAAGGGCTGGCCGCGCTCATCGGTGAAGATGCGGGCGCAGAGGGGGTGAAGGAGGCCCTCCTCCACCAGTTCGCCGACGGTGTGGCCCATTTCGTAGGCGGGGTTGAGTTGGAGGAGGGGCTGGGGCCAGAGGGCACCCTCGCTCAATTGCCGCTCCACGTGGTCGCGCAGGTGCGCGTCGGCGATGGTCAGGAAACTGCGGACGTAGGCGTCGTAGTCCCGCAGGACTCGCTGGCGAAGGGTAAAGGCGTCCAGCCCTGTCCTTCTCTGCTTTTCCTGCCTTTCCCGTTCTCTCTCGGCGATGCTTCTGGCTATCAAAGAGCGGGTCGCCGGGGATGCATTTACCACCCGCAATTGCTTTCGTAGAGATTGAAGGTCAAATTTAAGGAGAAGTTTCCCCACTAATTCGTCTGTAAAAGAAGGAGAAGATATTTCCACTCCCTCAAAATCCAAAATGACTTGCTCTCCGTTTAAGAGCCACTCCTCAACCTGGCAACGGACACGGGCTCCGGAAACTCTTGAACCCAAAACTGGTCCAACATCTTTAAGGCGCAGGACCTTCATCACGTCCCCCCATTTTAGAAGGGAATTTCTTCGATCAGTTCGTAGTCTTTGTCTGGCGGACCATATCGGTCAAAAATCTCCGTGGTGTTAACCGGATTATCGGTACGAAACCTCAGCGCTACCCAGGTACCTCTCCATAAGGGAGCACTTTTTGGAGTTGGTTGACCCCTTTGAATCCACAGAGATCCGCCGTAGGAGTGAATGCAACCGTCTCCGCGATTTTGTTTGATGAACTCCAAGGTAAAGAATAAACCTTGACCAGTATTTTGGTCGGGGCGTCCCGTTATTTTCAGCTTCACGGCCCACTGGATGGCTTCAACATCTGTGCGAAATTTTCCAAACAACTGAGGATTATCTCTCAGGCTGGCTGCAATCCCGCGGCCTGTGTCCACTACGGCCAGTTCTACTTGTTGAAGTGAGGGGTAGGATTGAGCACACACAATCGCAGAGATCGGAGAACGTGCATGGTGGAAGACGTTTTCCACAATCTCCAACAATGCATAGCGAACAGCATCCTGAACTCTATCTATCCCTGTGACTTTCTGCTCGTGAAGTATTTTGCATAAATCTTCCACAGTTCTTCCAACTTCTGTTTCATCCCTCAACTGAACCAGTTCCAGAAAGCGGCCAGAAGGGTCCCTACGCGGCCAGGGGTAATCCGCCTCAACTTTTGCAAAGTCGTAGAAATTTATACGAGTCAGATAACTATCCACGTTTGCGGCTTCTGGGCGCTCAATGGAAACTTCAAATCCGCGCCGTCTGAGGTCCAAAATAGCAGCAGTCAAAATCGTCAGGCCAGAAGGATACACAAAGGTGACCTTCTGCAGGTCTATGTGAATTGGATACATTGGGAGGGGTATGCTCCATATAGGCTCCAATTGAGTTGTAACACTTTCAATGTTTTCCAAACCCAGTTCCCCCTCCAGAGCTATGTAGCTGCCTCGTAGATATGGATTTCCTCGTACAGACATCTTCCCTCCAAGAGCAGAACGACTACTCAAACTATTCAGATGGTGAATGAGAGTCACCTTTTGGGGCCTGCGGCCGGTAGTCGGCCTTCACCGACCACTTCTGCCTCCCTGCCGGCATAATTCTCTGAGTTGCTAATGGTTCCGGACAACCAGCGGCAGATGTATCCTGGCTCCGCCGTACATTTCAATGTGCGCCTGCAGCACGCCCGGATCCCGGTAGAAATAGCGCCAGATAAACCCGGTCTCGTGATTCGCGATGGCCAGGAACAGCCACTCCTGTGCCAAAGCGCTGAAGCGCGCACTGCATTCCCCATAGTCAGGGGCCGAGGGATGGGTCATCACCGAGTCTCGGAATCCGAAAGGTGATTCGTAGGCACAGTCAAACGTGGTGGAAATGGACTGCAGGTTGGTGATGGCCTCTGAAGCCAGGGGGGTGATAAGGGCCAGACCGCTGGCATGGGAGGTCACCAGTCCGGGGCGGGTTTCGGATATGACACCGGTGGGGACAGGCGGCGCGCCCTGTTGCACATAGGAGCCGTTTCCCACGTCAAAACAGTCCGAAAGCCCCCAGGCATTGTAGCCTTGATTGCGGGCATAAGCGATTTGTGCCTGAGTGGCGGGGACAATGGTGTTCTCTCCGTAAGCAGTGTTCAACTCTCGTATGAAAAGGGCTGGTGCAGCGTAGGTGAAGTAGGATCCGTCCCAGGCCATTTTCTCCACGGTGATGTTGTCGTAGGTCCCAGAGGGTCCCTCCAGCGCATCCAGGCTCTGGCGGAACTCTTCGACGCTCAATTGCCCCAGTGCGTGAGCCACGAAGTTGATTATGCGGTTTTCATTGGAATAGTAATCCGCCAGGGCACCGCCCTGAGGGTCTTCCACCGCGCCCCATGAAAAACGATGAGTGTCATAATGGTACCACAGGGTGAAATCCATATCGTCCAGGATGGCGTCGGCCTTCTGGGCAAGCGCAGAGTGCCCGTTCGCTTCAGCATATCCCCGGATGGTGATCAGACTGGCAGCCAGCCACGCATTGTCCACCGATGGTACCAGGTGGTTATCCCCCGTGTTACTGCCGACAACGGGTGGATTCCAGGAAATCCAGTACCACTGGTAGAAAACACTGCTCCCGTATGCGTTAGGGCCATGGGGTTGTGAGGATTGTGAGCCGGTTTGCCAGGCGCGCAGTTGGTCCAGTATCGCGCTGACTTCGGTCTCCACATCGCTCCAGGAAGGCCTCCACGACCGGCCCAGATCATAAGCGGCCAGCCACGAGAGGGCATAGAGGCCGATTTCGGCGGGATTGGCGTAATCGCCGCCCGTGATAGAGTTTGACCACCAACTGTAAGGGAGGTGGTTTTGGGTGGCCTGATCGGAGTGGAGGTAGGTCCAGGTGTCCCGGGCCACGATGTCCAGAAAAACTGAAGCATCTGTGACCTGAGAATGGGTACCTGCTCCCATTGCCAGAGGAGTGCGGGTCAGCCCGCACTGTGCTGGCAGTCCGCATAACAGTAACATCAGCACCAGACACAATCGTGCCACCTGATTCATTTTGTCTCCCTATTCGCGCACGTAAATATCGTCCAGAATCATTACCCCGGTCGGCCCTGTTCGGTTGTGTTCAAAGGTGAATACCAGTTCGCTCATCTGCGTGTGCGCGATGGGAAATTTATCCAAGCGGACACTGAACCAGTTTCCTGCCGGGGTCAACGTCAACGGGTAGATGATGAAGGCGGTCTCCTGGTTGTTCGCCCGTTTCAGTTCTATTTTGAGGAATGCAGGAGCCGGGACTCCTTCTTCGCTGCGCGCCCAAAAGTTCAGCGTGTGGTAAGGGGAAAGATCGGCTCCGTCCAGTTTGATCCAGAAAGCAGACCAGCCGTACTGCTCCAGCGTGTACTCCAATCGGACCGCGCAGCCCCCTCTTCCGTCTGGCTGATAGGTGACGTTGAGCCGATTGGCTGTGGCCGGATCGTAAGCAGCACCCATACGGTCACCACCAGCGCAGGAATTAAAGTTGGTAATAGTAAGGGAGCGCGGTGTCGGAGTTGGGGTGGGGGAGGGCGTGTCGGTCGGCATCGGAGTTGGGGTGATTGTAGGGGTCGGTGTAGGGGTGGGAGGAGTGGTCGGCGTGGGTGTGGGTGTTGGAGTGGGTGTGGGCGTCGGTGTCGGTTGCTGAACCTGACCAATGGCAAATTCAACACTCCGGGAGCGGGCCCGTGGGTCCAGCGCTCCGGGGTCGGAGACTGGCTGGTGGACCTGATCTCGCCCCGGCGGCGCTACAACGGCTATTACTTCAAAGCGGTCTCCAATCTGTACGGGGTTCTGAGCGCTACCTACCCAGAGAGTTGCTTCCCACCAGCCAGTGGGGTCGGGCCTGACCGGGCTGGCGATCCACCAGCCTGCGGCATAGGGGGCGGTGGGATGAACCAGAACATATACCCATAAATCAGGGTCTTCTGCTACATACCTGGATGTGCCGAAAACGGTCAGTTGTGCCGCGCCCTCTCCACTGCCCCGTGCTGTAACAAGGTTGCCCGGTTGAGGAGAAGTGATCCGCAACTGATAGGTTGCGTCCTGGCAGAGGGTCTGAAAGTCAAAGATCAGCCCGATGATGGCGACAAGCAAGCCACCCAGGCCGATCAGGACTTCAGGCAAGTTGAACCGGTCTCCGCGGTCTTTACGGACTGCGCGAATCAGAATGACGATGATCCAGATCAGGCAGCCGCCCAACAGGATCAAGAGAACCCACCGTAAGGGAACAACCCATTCGCACATGTTTACCTCTTTGCGGGTTGGATTGATTGGTCGCGGGTTGTCCACCGCAGTATCAGGCTGCACCTCCGCGCGGCGGCTACCCTCTGGTCTGTTGTATTTTGACGAGCTGATTACAGCATACCGAAGTGCCGAAAGGCGGCCCGGATTGGCTCCACTTTGCTGGGTGGACAGGGGTTCATCCGTCTTTCACCCCGGCGTCGGGGAGAGCGCTGGACGGGAAGGCCGCATATCTCTTTGACATGCGCGATCCAGCACGTTTTGGGGTAGAAGCCGTAGTTTTCTTTCACCCACTTTTGGATTTGCCAATAGGTTGCCATTGTTCCTCCTGTGAAAAGGGCTACTCCACCCCACCGGTCAGAGTCTGGCGGAGCCACTGGAGCAGGTCGCCGGGGGTGCCCAGGCGCAGGGGGAGCGCGCCCGGCGGAATCGCCAGAAAGTGCCGGACGTCGTGCGTCACCAGCCAGTCGGCCCGGGCCTCCAGCGCCTCCGCCAGGATGAGGGCATCGGGCGGGTAGGAGAGCCACTGCCGCGCCGCCTGCACGGACTCCGGGCTGGCTTCGCCAGTGACCTCCACCCGCGCCGCGTTCAGCAGCAGGGCCAGGTCGGGCAGGGTGTCGGGCACTTTGCGCCGCACCACGGCCTCGCACTCCTGCAGCACCTGCGGGCCGATGAGGAGATGGAGGACGCCGATTTCGCCCAGGCGCAACAGCATCCGCGCACCCCCCTGGGGCGAAAGGACGGCGGCAAAGACCACGCTGGTGTCCAGGAAGACCTTAGCGACCGGCGGATTCACTCCGTACCTCGCGCAGGGTTTTCAGCATCGTCTCCAGGTCCGCGCCCTGGGCGCGCCACTGCGCGGCCAGCCGGTCCGCCAGCCGGTCGGTCTCCAGGGTCTGGGGCACCAGGATCAGCGCACCGTCCAGGTCCAGCAGGGTCAGGATGCCGCCCTCATGGATTTCCAGTTTCCGACGGAGCGACGCCGGCAGGGTGATGACACCCCGTCTGGCAACCTGTACCTGATAGACGCCCATAGTGGCCTCCGAGGGAAATGACCAATAGCGAAATGACCAATGGCAAATGACCAATGACCGGATGAGCGGTGCAGGAATTCTGTATTGCAGTATAGCAGATAACCGGTTGCTGTCAATCGCCCGTTGGGAAAGGCCCCCAAATTGTGGGGACAACTGCTCTCAGTTGTACCTACGAGGTGAGGGGGCCCTTCTCCCACGCCTCCAGGACCTGCCGACGGGTGCGGTATTCGCCGTACTGGCGGAGTTCTTTCTCCTTCAGCACCCGGAAGGTCTCGCCGGGGAAGGTGCTCCGACGGCAGCGCTCCTCGTACCCGCGCGGGTCCAGCGGGTCCGCCACCTCCTCCCACGGGTCCAGGATGTCTGCCAGTTCCTTCTCGGTGAGGTCCGCCGGGTCCAGGATGTAGCGCAGTTGCTTGCGGGTGAGGCCGTAGAGGCGGGCGTAGCAGGCGTCCAGTTCGGCCCGCAGGCGGGCCCGGCGGTCTTCGTCCCACCGGAAGGGCGGGAGCGGGATGCCGTCCGGAGCGAGTTCGGCCCAGTCGGGCGGTTCCCA
>Ga0207433_10015574_pt1 | contig 10815 bp, 9 predicted proteins | sample YelNatPaOPGAMG01_FD_187559 | JGI IMG/M metagenome (GOLD analysis project Ga0207433, IMG submission 187559) | Hot spring thermophilic microbial communities from Obsidian Pool, Yellowstone National Park, USA - OP-RAMG-01 (SPAdes) (version 3) | ecosystem: Environmental > Aquatic > Thermal springs >...
ACAAAACAGCATACCAACAAACTTCGCAGAATTCTGCCAAAACTGTTTAGGAGTAAAGCTCACACCATACCAGCTTGAAGCTGCAGGGCTTCTCGAGCAACATAACGATGTAGCCCTACGCTGGTGCAGACAAAGCGGAAAAACCCACCTAATAAGCGCTTGGCTCTTACACTACGCATTAACCCATCCTGGAAGCCAAATAGCCGTCGTGGGACCATCATGGCGACAAACAATGATCCCAATAGCAAAAATAAACGGCTTTTTAGCCAAGCTTCCAGGCAGGCTTCTCGGAAAACCCCAGCGAACCATAGTCCGCCTAAGGAACGGAAGCGTAATACAAGCCTTTCCGAACAGCCCAAATCACCTGCGTGGTTTTTCGCTCCATTGCGTCTATGCAGATGAGTTCAACTTTATTCCCAACGATGAGGAAATGTTTGACGCCATAAGTTTCACCTTAGCCACCACAAATGGCAAGTTCATAGCAAGCAGCACACCTTGGCATACGGACAGCGTCTTTTACAGGCTTTTTTACGATAAAGCCTTTGGACATTTTGCGAAAAGCCATGTCACATATCGCCAAGTTTTGGAGCAGGGTGGGCCATTAACGGCTGATTGGCTCGAGAAAAAGCGTAAAGAGTATGAGGGTGACCCTTGGCGCTGGAAACGCGAAATGGAGGCAGAATGGGCTGAAGATGTAAACGTTTGGCTGTCTCAAGCCTTGATAACAAGCTGCATAGACAGCGAGCTCCAATACAACAGCTTTGAAGCGCTTTCCAGAGGCGAATTCTACGCAGGGCTTGATTTGGGCAAATATCAGGACTACAGCGTCTTAGCGGTTGTTGAGCGTATAGAAGATTCTTCTATAAAATTAATCCACATGAACCGTTTTCCACTGCGGACACCATACGCTTCAGTCATAGGCTACGTCAAAACATTATGCGACAGGTGGCAGACAATACGCCAAGTCCTCGTTGACATGAGCGGCGTGGGCGACTACATAGTTGAAGACATGAAAAACGCCGGAATAACCCAAACAGAAGGCGTAAAATTCACCATAGAAACGAAGCAGGAGCTTGCCCAATGGCTAAAACAATGCATGACCGAAAAGCGCCTAAAAATCCCATACGACCCAGACCTCATAGCGGAACTGAACATTGAACGCTTCGAACTAACAAAAGACGGGAAAATCAGGTTTTCGCATCCTGAAGGCACAAACGACGACCGATTCTGGAGTTTAGCCTTAGCCGCATACGCCTCAAGAACAGAGCCAAAACCAAAACTCTGGGTGATCCCAAGATGAGCGGAAAACCAAAACTTCAAGCTGTAAAGCAAAGGCTTGCAAAAAGAAGGGCGACAGGCGTAACAAGATGAGGCGCAGAAAAATAAAATGGAAAAAACCCTTGACACGCTTGACAGAGTTGACAGAGTTTTTCCACATACGCAAATACATACGCAGGTTCGACAACAAAACAGGCAAGTTCATAATCAACATAGCCTACGAAACAGCAGCCCCAAAACCAACGGAACGAGTCATAGGCGTGACTGAAGCCTTCGGCTTAGGGCTTGACAAATGGGAAAAATTCGTAGTTTACGACAATGTTGAGCTGCGTATAGGTCCAACAGACATTGTTTACATCACAGGCGACAGTGGAAGCGGAAAAAGCGTTCTGCTTAAGGCTTTAGAAAAAGACATAAGGGAAGATTTGGGGCTAAGCTGCATAAACATTGCAGACATAAAGCCTCGTAAGGACTTACCCCTCATCGAAACTGTTGGCAAATCGCTTGAGGAAGCCCTTGAGCTTCTAAGCAGAGTGGGCCTAAACGATGCCTTTCTGTTTCTCCGCACTTATGAACAACTTAGCGATGGACAAAAATACCGATATAAAATCGCTAAGATGATTGAAAGCAATGCACAGTTCTGGATTATGGATGAGTTTGCAGCTACGCTTGACAGGGACACAGCAAAAATAGTGGCTTACAACCTTCAAAAGTTGGCAAGACAGCAGGAAAAGGCTGTCATTGCAGCAACAACCCACACAGACCTTTTCGAGGACTTAAACCCTTCAGTGCACATCCACAAGCGGTTCGGCAAGGAGATAACTGTAAATTATTATCCAAATGTCCCAGCCAAAGAATGCAGCCTCGTCCGCGAAATGCGTATAGAGGAAGGCACAGCTGAAGATTGGCGTAAAGTTGCAGCATTCCATTACAGAAGCCACAAAATAGTTGGACCGCGAAAAATCTTCTGTCTAAAACGAGGCGAGGAATTATGCGGAGTAATCGTTTACGCTTATCCGCCGCCAACGTGCTTCGGAAGAAGGCTCGTCCTTCCAAAAATGAGCATGAAAGAGCTTAATGAAAAATTAAGCGTTATCAGCCGTGTTGTTGTGCACCCAAAATATCGAACAACAGGCTTAGGGTCTAAGCTTGTCAAGGAAACACTTCCTTTAGTTGGGACGCCTTACGTGGAAATGCCCGCCGTTATGGCGAAATACAACCCATTCGCAGAAAAAGCAGGAATGCAAAAAATAGCCGAGCAGCCTCCGCCAAAAGAAGCCGTAAAAATAGCTGAAACCCTAAGCCAGCTTGGATTCAACGTCCACCTGTTAGGAAGTGAAAAATACGTTCTAAGCAAGCTGCAAACCCTGAGCAATGAAGATTTGGAGAAGCTGAGAGAAGCGTTCATTAAACATGTCCACATACGCTTTATGAAATACTTTTTCTGCCACATGCCATTCGGGAGAAAAGAGGCTTATGCCAAAGAAGTGATGAAAGCCAACCCTGAAAGGCTTGCACATTTAATTAAGGTATGCGGCTTCCTAATGCAAACAAAAGTTTACTTGTTCTGGCAAAAGAAAAAGGGGAAGTTTAGATTTATAGGGTGGTTTTATGGTGCACCAAAACCATTCGGTGTTGCTAACGCAAACCAAAGGTGTCCTGGACCTATATTCGGGTCTATCCCTTGGTCCATTATGATTTCAAACTGTCCCCAGACTGGCTCTCCGCCCTCTCGCCAGTAGGGGCTGTTTTCAAGTTCTGGACCAACCCATATTATCTTATAATGCCAAACCTCGCCTGAACCGCCCGGAAATGCTCCATTCCACTCATTTGTTTCCCATGCATCGTAAGGCGGCTTACTCCAATCTTCTGCATTGCCCCTGTCCCATTCAGCGTTCCACTTCATCACAATCTTATCGTATTTGTAGACACCCCAATATTCATCTATCTGCTCATCAGTCCAGTTTCTGGCGCGGCTCCAGCTTTCAGCAGTGCCTACGAAGACCCTTGCTTTGTAGTTATAGCCATACTCATTAAAGCCACCCTGGGCAAATACTGGCATCACTAACAACGAAAAGGCTAACAAGAAGGCAATCATCACTACCTTTTTCATGTTTCACTCCTCCTTTTCGCGCGCATGGCGGGTATGTTTAACGTGCCCCTGACTCGGCATGGGTCGGGAGCATGCTCCCGTTACACGCAGAGTGCGCCTGCCCGACTAAACATGATTTTAGCCAATCTTGCCTTAAATTTTGTGGAAAGCCCTTATAGAAGATTCTTCTATGCTTAATCATTATTTTGGATTCATAAGTTATTTTTAAGCTTTAAGCAAAAGTTTAAGCGTGAAGGGGAAAGCGCAAAGCCATGAGCGCCCTTTCACAGTCTCATGAAGCGTCCTTTCAGGAAGTGTTCATGTCAGCCTTAGACAGGGCGATGCTTCTCCTCGGCGATTCGGGGAGAGAAGCAACATACTACCATATTGAAAAAGTCCTTAAGCTTAAAAGAAGCATGTGGCACAGAAACCCAGAAGCCTTCACGGAAGCGTTAAAGCAAATCTTCGGCCCTCAAGGAAGCAGACTCCTATTAAACGCGATAGCCAAAGAACTCATGGCACAATTAAACCTGAAAATTCAGGAAAAAACCGTTAGCCTTCCAGAGCTTATCCGCTTAGCTGAACAATATACACGTGGGGGGGGGAATTTAACTGAAGAAAAAAGCCGAAGAAAACTTGAACACGCCAAAGCCAAGCATCCTCATCGTAGACGATGACGAAAGCATAAGAAAAGTTGTAAGCGAAATCTTAACCGGCGAAGGATACGACGTGGAATCAGCAGCAACAGGCAAAGAGGCAACCGAAAAGGCTGAAGCCAAACTGTTCAACATAGCCCTAATAGACATCAAACTGCCAGACACAACAGGCGTGAACCTGCTCACAAAAATAAAAGAAACAAAGCCTAAAATGCGAAAAATCATCATAACAGGCCACCCATCACTGCAAAACGCCGTTGAAGCCCTAAACAAGGACGCAGACGCCTACATAATGAAACCACTAAACATGGACAAAATCCTGGCAACCGTAAAAGAGCAACTTCAAAAACAAATAGAAGAACAAGAAATGACAGAAAAACAACTCATCCAATACATAGAAACAAGAGCAAAACAAATAGAACTACACAAAGAAAACAAGCCTTAAAAGACTTACACGCTTAATAAAACTCTGCGGCTTCCTCATGCAAACGAAGGTTTATTTTTTCTGGAAGAAAGAAAAGTGAATGTTTAGGGACTATGGGCCATACACTTTCTGCAATCCGAGGATGTCGCCATATCCAAGTGTTCTTTTGTATATTTCTCCAAAGTCTGCGTACCCGTACATGGTTAGCCAGTAGTCAACATCATTGTATAAGTCGTCAAGACCGCACCAGTGCCCAAACTCGTGCGTCATAATGTTCTGCACGTCCATTTTTCCAGCTTCACCCGTTAAACTCCACTTGTAATAGGTGTTCATTCTGCAGTCAGTTTCAACTATTTGGTTTCCAATCGACCATATGTAGGTGACAGCTATGACGCCAGCTTGATACGCGCCCCATGAAACCACGTTGTAACCATCACGTCTCCCCGCAGTCTTTGTTGTTGTTCCTTTGTAAACAAAAACTTCAAACTGTGTTTCGCTATCCCAAGTTTCGGCGGCGTTCGTGATGGCTGCAACAACGCCTGACGCTGAAAATCCATCCTTGTTCTTCGGGTTTACCCAATAACTTATTGTTGTATACCAATGGAAAGGCAGCAGCTTATAATCAGGATTACTCATTGAATTATCTGTTGGTGGAATAGCATTGAAGGTTACGCGTCCTCTGTCATACCATTCAACAACCATTAAATGGACTGGTGATTCTGAGGCGAATGTGGACAAAGGCATCATGGCGACAAGCGACAACAGTACAAGAACAGCTAATGCGAGAAAACCAATTTTCCTCATACTCTAACCTCTTTAACTAAATAAAACATTACTATAGGGCTTCATAAATAAGTTTTGGAGATAACCTCTACCCTTTGCCGGAAATAATGAGAAAATAAGATGCACTTATTAAAACACTGCCAAGCACGTTTTAGGAAATACTTTTTCTGAGTACGCCATTCGAATTAAAAGGAGAATGTGCAAAAGCAATCGTAACGGCTAAACTTGAGAGACTTGCACGTTTAATAAAAGTTTACGGATTTTTGATGCGGACGAAGTTTTACCTGTTTTGGAGGTTACGCAGAAAAAGTGAGGAGTTTAAGGATGCTTTGATTTCTCCGTTTAAAGGTCCAGTGGGTTATAGTTGTTTGCTGGAACTGGCTCTATGAATAATTCTGGAAACAGAACATTGTATGACTGCGTGCCTGTATCCCATAGGTATACGCTGAATCCTATCAGCCATGCTTGCATAACTTCATCCCACTGTGCATTTGGAAGAAGATTCGTCACTCCAGTGTCATCTTCTGGCGCGTAGATGTATACCCATTGATAAGCAACGCCATGAGCAAAACTATTTGCGGTTGGTGCACCATCGAACTTAATGTATCCCCGGAAGTAATTCGTTACGGCATATTTACCATAATACGGTTCATAGTTGTAGGTAATTGTCCCTTCATGTTCTATCCAAAGCCCGTTTTTTCGGTCATAGACGTAGACTGTTGACGCACCCTCCAAGTTTGTTACATCAGGCGAGTAGCTCCAAGAAGAGTGGAGAACTTTCCCTGTAAGCGTGAAATTGGATGAAGTTGCATAGTTCTGGTACGTATACGACCAGCTTCCAAACGGACTCCAAGCTCGCCACTGGAATTGAGCCTGATAATAATTCACGGTGAAAGTCGTCGGCTTGGCCATCACAGGAACCGTAAGCATCACTGTAAGCGATAGAAACAAAACCGAAAGGCCCAACGTTTTCTTCATTCACATTTCACCTTTAGGTATGCAGAATATTGAGTCGTAATAAACATTACGGTTTACACGTACAACACAAAAACACAATGAAAGTAAAAAAGCGGCGCGCGCATTTTTACTCCTTTGCAAAAGCCTAATACCAAATCGTAACTCTATGCGAGCGAAATAAATAAAACATGGCAAGCCCATTATTAATTTGTAGATTGGAGAGAGGAGGTGATCCGATGAAAGGAAAAATTTGGAAAATACCCTTAATAGTTTTTGTTGCCCTGCTACCAATGGCGGTTTCTCCTTCATTAGCATCAGCTAAACCAGTTTACCATGATGTCGAACCCGATGTTTACCATGAGGCCGGAACCTACGAAATTCATGACTTTTTGGTGCTTAATCAGGGTAATGGCGAATTGATAATGTGCGAAGGCGAGGTACATTACAACGTTCAATTGGTTTTGGATAATGCCAGAGGAGCCCACTGGCACTGGTGCGGAAGCCACAACCTAAGAGGCGTAGGTTTAACCACAGGCGCGAAATATCAGGTTGTCAGCACAGAAACAAGGCACTATAATACAAGGGATGACGGCTTCCCATACGAATGGACCTTCATAAATACTTCTCCGCTAATCAGCCAAGGCGAAGTAACAAACATGATATTCACCATAAGAAACCAAGTGACAATAAATGCAAACGGAGAAATAACAGTGTCCTTCTCAGAAATCAACATAGTATTCAGAGGCTAATCACAAAATTCCCCTTCTTCCACGAAATCCCATTTCTCTTAACAATTTAATCAGCAAAATAAGAATGGGAAGTAAATATCGAGTAGATTTCAAGCTGCCAATAAACTTGCCCAGCCATAAACGACCTTACATGCCCTTTGGAAGAAAGCTGGTCTACACCCAAGAAGTGAGAAAAGCCAGCCTCGAAAGGCTTACACGTTTAATCAAAGTATGCAGCTTCTTATTGCAAACAAAAGTTTACCTATTCTGGAAAAAACCTAACCTCAGTTAAACATTATTAATGGAACGCTATAGGAAATTGTTACGATTTAACATGAACTTTGATGTTTATGGGGGTTGAAGGGAAAAATAAAGGGGTTGGTTTGTTGTTTTCTGTGGGATAACTTCTTTGTGAAGATGATTATTGTCGAGAGTATGAGGAGTGTTGGTATTAGGGCTGATTGGAATTCTGGGACTATTACTACTTCTTTTGTTGAGTGTTGGTATTGGAAGTAAATGTATGTTGTGGCGCCTGATGTCCAGTTTCTAATGTAAAGAGGTTCTTGACCATTTACTAAGACTTTGTAGTTGTTTTTCCACAAACCGCTGACTATAACGTTTGGAATGTCCACTCTGCAGAATCCTATGCCAGACTCTCCAGTTACGTTGAAGCTGATTGTTTTTTGTGTAGTGTTCATTTGGAAATCTGATATGGAAGAGTTGCTTATGACTGAAATCTCCTGTTTAGAGGGAAGTGGGCCGAACTGCACTTCAAAACGGTTGCAAGGCCCCATAAGCGGATAGGCATCTATGACGCCTTCAGCAATGGTGTAATAATTGTCGCATATTCCATCGCTTCCAGGCTCATTTTGGTATTGCCCACTTTTGACATCGGGCGAAGTGTGGCTGCTCCAAAAGTTTCCACCAACAGGCCATTCCAAAAACCATTTATTATTGATGGAGATTGGAGGATAAAATTCCACTGAATTGTTTCCAACAAAATTGTTGTGGAATATCAAGTTATCGGATGCAGACTCAGCAACGACGGAAAAACCAGAGCAGTTAATCCAGTTATTATAGATGGTGTTGTTTGAATTCTTTTGCATTCCTATACCTCTACTATTAGCGTATGAATAAATCATGGTTACATTATTGTCCGAAATCACATTGAAATTAGAGTAACCAATATAAATGCCACCACCAGTAGAATTGTATATGGTATTTGCAACTATGTAATTGTTTGAAGAAGCGGTGATATCAATGCCTCCATAGCAATTGGTTATAGTATTATTAAATACGTGGCTATCGAAAACGTTCACAGAAAAAATGCCAGTATTAAAGTTCCTTATATGGTTGTTTTCCACGATGCAAGAAGCTATGTTGGACCATCCGCCGTCTAAATAAATCCCATAGCTATCATATGGGCGCTCTTCGCCAACGTTTTCTATCTTAAAGTTATAAATACTAACGCTGCTTGCCACGACACGAAAACCAATCACCTCTTCAGCACCTTGTCCTTGAATAATTGCTTCTCCTTCCGCTATTAGCGTTAATGATTTGTTAACCACTGCAGGAGCATAAGTTCCACTTGCCACATGAATAACGTCTCCTGAGTCTGCTGCGTTAATAGCCGCCTGTATAGTCGGATAATTGTAAGGAACCCAAATGTCCTTAGGGCTTGCCCTAACCCTTTCAGCTTTAAATGTCAACGCTAAAGCAAGCAAAGCAAACAACAGAAGCCCAGTCAACACCATTTTCTTCATGTTTTCGCAAACCACATTCCCTTTAAGCAACCATTTATTCTTAACATTTGCGGAGATAATTTCCATCACCTAACAGAGCCAAACAAGAATTTAACCCCAATTGATTATTGATGCGCAAAATTCTTCCATTAATCTCTCCTAACAGAAATTAGATACAGCGAAGAATTATATGAGTTTATTTCGCAAATTGGCATCTCTGGTCACGTTTACTTTAGAAATAACACTTTTAATCCGAAACAGTTATCTGAGTGCTCATTTGACGCAGTTGCAGTGTAAGCTTTTCTATCTCTTGAAGTAATTGTAAAAGCCAAGCTAAAAAAGTTTTAAATTGAAATCACAACTATCAACTATTTGAAAAAGAAATTTTCATAAGGTGAGTTAAATTTTGCCTTTTTGGTACAACGCTTTTATCGGAATCACCATCATCTGTAAATCAGCTTTGCTGAATTGCATTCCACAGCCTCTCTTAGCGTGTAAGTTTGAAAATATTGGCTATGATTATAACCATGATAGCATTTGGAAAAACTAATATAATAGCACTTCACAAAATGGCTCAACATTAAGAGGAAATTAAAATGAACGGAAAAGAAATAAAAATAGGCTCACTTTTGGTCGCAATAATTCTTGTGAGCTCTGCATTGTTTCTATATTCGCGAAGCCTTAGCTCAAATACAAGTGTATTTGCTGAAGGTAGTCAAGAGCTGTCGCTTACGCCGCCAACATTCTTGTCAGGAGCCGGAACAGCGGCAACCTATCTTGAGCAAGAAGCAGGAATAGCAATCTATATTAACACCACTGGTCCATTAAACTTGGACACGGCAAAAAACGCTATGTCAAATGTGGAAAACTTTACTTCTGAGTATGTTATTGGCTCAATTGGGTCACAAGTATACAGCAGTAGTGATGATTATCCACATTGCTTTGTTCACAAAGACGGATGGATCGTAGTTTATTATCTAAAACCAACAGCGCAGAATAGAGCATGGTTGGGTAAAATAATAGACTGGAGCGATACTAATCCACTCAGCGATCCAATAACAAACAATCTCCTATATGATGGACTTTTTTACATTGCTAACATTTTGGGCAAAGGAGACGAAGTAACTAACGCAAAATACTATCACTTCCAATATTCCACAGCAACAAAGCTTTTATTCGCTATTAAGCGCGCAGGGCAAGGTCAAACAGCCACGTTTAACATCAAAATACCCAGTGATGTAACAATTTACGAGCGTTCGTGGTCCTGCTATAGACTGCAAGGGGGAGGAACATATACGTTCAAGATTGACGCTAATACAATTATTAGTAGTGTCGAAGGCAGAAGCTATGGAGGACCTGAAATCACTGAAACAATACTTCCTGCCGATAACCTTTTCCATGTCGTCAGCATTTCCGCAAGTACATGGTCAAGTAACCCGGCCCACGTTTGTCTAATACTACTTTATCGACCATAATCTGCAAGTGGAAGTGAATAGGCTTGAACAAGGATTCACTTGCTTACCTATGCGTGGTCTTGCTACTGATAACTGGTGTTGTTTTTCAAGCAACACTACTAAGTATCGTCTACGCGCAAGATGAAATAATAGTGGACGGTGCAGATTATAGCTCAACAGTCACTGTTCAGTCTCCGCAAGATATGCCCAGCGTAGACATCACAAGAATAGTTGTTGAATACGCAGATTATGCGACCACAATTGAAGTTCGTGGTCCAGATGGTTTGCCATCCCAATTGCTCTCACGGATAATCATCGAGTATGCGGATGCTGCTATCCAATTGGACGTGCAGCCTCCTCAAGGAAACCCCAATCCAGACTTGTCCAGAATAGTTGTTGAATACGCAGATTATGCAAACATAGTTGACATGTCAACATATTATTTAGGTCCACAACCCATGGGTCATAACGACACTGCACCACCTGAAATTGGCGTCCTAATACGCACACCCGAAGGAGACGTTCCCGAATATCATGATGTAACAGTTACAGTGAACATAACAGACATTGATGAGGGAGTAAAAAACGCCACTTTACAGTACAACGTCAATGACGGCGCGGAATGGTTTGACGTACCAATGACTCTTAACATGACAAACTACCAGAATTCGCTGTCAGTTTCTTACTATGGCGTAATCCCG
>Ga0207433_10015587_pt1 | contig 10806 bp, 9 predicted proteins | sample YelNatPaOPGAMG01_FD_187559 | JGI IMG/M metagenome (GOLD analysis project Ga0207433, IMG submission 187559) | Hot spring thermophilic microbial communities from Obsidian Pool, Yellowstone National Park, USA - OP-RAMG-01 (SPAdes) (version 3) | ecosystem: Environmental > Aquatic > Thermal springs >...
ATTCCCGTGGATATGCACGAGACAGGGAAGCCGGCGATTGAAGTTGTCCTCACGCTGCTCCATGCCGGCGGCAAATTTGGCGGGGAAAGTTACAAGGTATCCGGTGGACTGCACGGGGTGGGCGTTTCTGTCGTCAATGCCCTCAGCCTCTGGCTGGAAGCCGAGGTGCGCCGCAACGGCCAAATCTATACGATGCGCTTTGAGCGGGGCAAAACAGTTAAAGAGCTCACAGTTGCCGGCACAGCGGAGACAACCGGCACCCGGATAACCTTTAAGCCTGATCCGGAAATTTTTGAGGAAACGGTATTCAGTTTTGAGACATTGCAGCACCGCCTGCGCGAACTGGCATTTCTCAACCGGGGAATAACGATCTCGCTCACCGACGAGCGGACTTCGCCCAAAGAAGTCCGGACATATCACTATGACGGCGGTATTGTCTCGTTCGTCCAGCACCTAAATAAGAATAAGGATGTCCTGCACCCGCAGCCGATATACCTGCATGGCGTCCGGGATACCACTGACGTTGAGATTGCCTTGCAATATAACGATTCTTATATTGAAAATATTTTTTCCTTTGTTAATAATATTAACACCCAAGAAGGGGGCACCCATCTCAGCGGGTTTAAGACCGCCCTCACCCGCTCCATTAACGATTATGCGCGCCGGCTCAACCTTCTCAAAGACAGCGATGAAAATTTAAGCGGTGAGGACACCCGAGAAGGTCTGACGGCGGTAATCAGCGTCAAGCTCCTGGAGCCGCAGTTCGAGGGCCAGACCAAGGCGAAGCTCGGCAACAGCGAAGTCCGCGGCATCGTCGATACCATCGTTTTCGAAGGCCTCAGCGAATTTTTCGAGGAAAACCCGGCTGTTGCCCGCAAAATTGTGGAAAAGGCGGCTTTAGCCGCCCGGGCCAGGGATGCTGCCCGCAAGGCGCGGGAGCTTACCCGGCGGAAAAACGCCCTGGAAGTCAGCGCCCTTCCCGGCAAGCTGGCCGACTGCTCAGTGAAAGACCCGGAGCAGGCGGAGATTTACCTGGTCGAAGGCGATTCCGCCGGCGGCTCGGCCAAACAGGGCCGCGACCGGCGGTTTCAGGCCGTCCTCCCGCTGCGGGGCAAAATCCTCAATGTCGAAAAGGCGCGGCTGGACAAGATCCTCAACAATGAAGAAATCCGGGCCATGATTACGGCTTTCGGCACCGGCATCAGTGAAGAATTCGATCTCGAAAAGAGCCGGTACGGAAAAATTATCATCATGACCGACGCTGATGTCGACGGCTCGCATATCCGCACGCTTCTCCTGACTTTTTTCTACCGCTATATGCAGCCATTGATCCAAGCCGGCCGGGTGTACATCGCGCAGCCGCCGCTCTATCTGGTCAAAAAGGGCAAGGAGCATTGGTACTTGTACAGCGATGACGAGCTGGACAGGCTGCTTGGCCGCATCGGCCGGGACAACATTACTGTGCAGCGCTATAAAGGCCTAGGTGAAATGAATCCGGAGCAGCTATGGGAAACAACGATGAATCCGGACGCGCGGACGATTTTGCAGGTAACACTGGAAGACGCGGTGGAAGCGGATATGATCTTTTCCATCCTGATGGGCGACAAGGTGGAACCCCGCCGCCAGTTTATTGAGGAGAACGCCCAGCGGGTGAGAAACTTGGATATTTAAACGCGGTAAGGCTGCCCAAATTGTGAATTATTTGTGAAAGAATTGCAACAAAAATGTTAAATTATTTCCAGAGGTAAAAATCACAAGGTTTTTTGCCCAGACAGGCGAATATATATGGCAATAAAGAGAAAGGATGTGATTGGTGTGAGTATCTGGACCCGTTTGCCGCGCCTGTCAGTGGTCGTCGCCGCGTTCCTGTTTGTCTTCGCCCTGACGGCCCTTCCGCCGGCCGCCATGGCGGCTACCGTGTTCGGTTCGGTTCACCTTGATGCGATCCTGGCGCAAAATCTTGCCGTAGGCTTCAATTTTGCGGTGCTGCCGGATCAAGTAACCGTATACCGCCATCGCAACTACGACTATGCTGAGATCGCTTTGATCTATGGCTTTGCGGCGGAAAGCCACCGGCCCGTGGATGAGATCATTTTCCTCCGGGAGCACCGGCATATGGGCTGGGGAAGAATGGCCCAGTATCTCCATGTCGATCTGGAGCGCGTCCGAATCCGGACAGAACGCGTCATGCACCGCCATCGTGAATTTTGGGGCGAAGAGGAGCGGGTAAGAACGATGGTGGAACGCGAGCGGCACTATGACTATGTCCTTAAGAAACGCTATGAGAGCAGGGACAGGGATGATTGGCACCATGACGGATACCACTATTGAGATTGCGGTGCCAAATTAGGCCGGCTCGCTTATTATAGGAATCGCGGAACAGGCACTGCTTGCCCGTGGCCACGGGCAAGCAGTGCCTTGTCTTGCGCCGCTGGCTTAAAAATAAATTAAAGCCATTTTTTATGGCAGGGATAATCCGATTAGTGTAGAACATTTACAAATTGGCGTAGAATATTTAGCGGGCAAAATATATAAACTGTCGCAATACATAGAGGAGGATGGATGCGATGGACGGGAAAACGATAAACCTTTTGATTCTCAATCCTGGATCCACTTCGACGAAAGTGGGGGTTTATCAAGATGAAACCCCTGTTTTTGTGGAAACGCTGCGGCATGACGCGGAAACGATCGGCCAGTTTAAAAACATCTGGGAGCAATACGCCTTCCGCAAAAGCGCGATTGCCGGCGTGGTCCGCGCCAAAGGCTGGGACTTTAAGCAATTCACCGCCATCGTGAGCCGGGGCGGGATCTTCAAACCGATTCCCAGTGGCGTGTATGACATAAATCAGGCGATGCTAGACGATGCCCAAAGCGGGATCTATGGCCAACATATCTCCAGCGTCGGCTGCCAGATTGCCTTTGACATGGGGCGGGAACTCGGCATTCCGGCCTTTATGATTGATCCGCCGTGCTGCGATGAATTGTGCGATGAGGCGCGGTACACGGGACTGCCGCAGCTCAAGCGGCGCAGTATGTATCACGCCCTGAACCAGAAAGCGATTGGCCGGCGGCTGGCGAAGGAGCTTGGGCTGGAGTATCCGGCGCTGCGGGCCGTCATCGCCCATCTCGGCGGGGGAATTTCCGTGGCCGCGCATTTTTTGGGCCGGGTTATTGACGTGAACAATGCTTTGGACGGCGACGGGCCGTATTCTCCGGAACGGGCGGGATCGCTGCCGGCAGGCGATCTGATTAGGATGTGTTTCTCCGGCGAATATTCGGAGGCGCAAATGCTGAAGATGGTCAGCGGCAAGGGCGGGCTGCTCGCCCATCTCAATACGACCGACGGACAGGAGATCGAAGCGCGGATCGTCAACGGCGATATAAAAGCCAAAGCGGTCGTCGAAGCGATGGCCTACCAAATAAGCAAGGAAATCGGCGCTATGGCCGCTGTTCTTAAGGGAGATGTGCAGGCGATTGCGCTGACCGGCGGCTTGGCACATTGGCAGAGGCTGGTAAAAATGATCAGCGGAAGCGTCAACTTTATTGCTCCTGTCCATGTATATCCCGGGGAAAACGAAATCGAAGCCTTGGCGCTGGGGGCACTCCGCGCTTTGCGGGGCGAGGAGCCGGTGCTAAAGTATACTTAATGGGGTCAGTTAATAGGGTCAGTGGAACCCGCCGCCGGTTATGTAGTCCCATTTGCGGGCGATCATGACCAGGCGGCGCAGGGCCAGGGCCAGCCGCCGCCGCTGATTCGGGCTGGAGGGGTCCAAATCGGGACAGCCGGTCAGGCAAAATGCGGCTTGCCGGATGGCGTCATCAGTGTAGGACAAACTGGTGAGCTGGGCAATATATCCTTCGATTTGGCGATCAGCGGTTGGCCGGCCCAATATTTTAACCTCCTGACAGGACAGTTGTCAGGAGGTATTTTGCGCAGAATATAGACTACTTTTTCAAGGCGGAGAAAGTTTAGCCGGCGGCTAGCTGAAGGATAACTTCGAGGCAGACGTCGGTAGCAGCGGCAATCTGTTCAAAGTCGGTCGCCTCTTCCGGGCAGTGGCTGCGGCCGCCCCGGCTGGGGACAAACACCAGTCCTGCCGGCGCTATTGCCGCCATTACCATTGCATCGTGCCCGGCGCCGCTCGGCATGGTTCGCGCGGCGAGGCCGCGCCCTGCTGCAGCCGCTGTCAGCATGGCGGTGATTTTAGGATCAAAACGGGTGGGCGGTACTGCCACGCCGGGCGCAATATTGACTTGAACGCCGTGGCTTTCCGGCAGCTTGGCCAGGAAACTTTTTAATGCTTCCACCAGGCCGCTGATTTTGGCGGCATCCACGGACCTTACGTCCAGGCTTAGGACAGCGGTGCCAGGAACAATATTGGCGGCGCCGGGGCTGACAGCGATGTTGCCGACAGTGGCGACGGTTCCCGGTCCCGCAGCCCGGGCCAGGGCATTGATCTCATTGATTGCGGCAGCCGCGGCGACCAAGGCGTCGGCGCGGTGCAGCATTGGCGTGGTGCCGGCGTGGTCCGGCCGGCCGGTAAACGTCAGTTCGAACTGGGAGATCCCGACAATGGTATCGACGATGCCGAGATCTTTTCCCTCCGCTTCCAGCACCGGTCCCTGCTCGACGTGGAGTTCCAGAAATGCTTTTAGCGACGCAGGAGATCGCCGGGCCGCAGCAATGTTTTCCGGCTGCAGGCCAAATTGCCGCATTGCCTCGGCCAGGGTGACGCCGTCGGCGTCCTTGGCGGCCTCTAGTTCTTCCGGCTGGACAAGACCGGTCATTACCCGGCTGGCGAACAGGGGTCTGCCGAACCGGCCGCCTTCTTCCTCGATGAGCGCAGCAAATTCGAGGGGCAAAGCCGTGGCCGCACCCCGCTCGCTGAGCGCCCTGGCTACCTCAAGCGCCGCGGCGACGCCTGCGGCACCGTCAAATATTCCGCCGTGGCGCACCGAATCATAGTGCGAACCGAACATTACTACCGGACCAGGAAGCTTGCCTTCCCGGCGACCAAAGACCGACCCGGCCGCATCCTCATAGACTTTAAGGCCTGCTTCAGCCATCCGGTCCTTGATATAATTTCGCGCCAGGCGATCTTCCGGGGTAAAAGAAAACCTGGTTACGCCGCGCCCTGGCGTTGCCGTAAATTGGGCCAGAGCCTCCAGATCTCGCCGGATGCGCCGGCTGTCACAGCTAAACTTCATCTTCCTGCCTCCCGATATTATCTTTGGACGACTTTTCGCCGCTGCCGGCCTGATTTCCTGCTGCCATCGGCTGGAATTTGGCCTGTATGGCAAAAATGCGGAAAAAAGAAAATAACAAAGGGGGATTTATTGTGGCTCAGCCGGACCAGGACATAAACCCGTCCCCGCCTGCCGGCCTGCGGGCAGCATTCCGGAATACCGGACGGGCGATCAAAAACCTTATGCTGAGGGTTATAGAGATATCCGCTGCCGCTGTCCGGCGGCTTTCACCGCTACCGCATATTAAGCGCCTTTTTCGCCGGTCCCGGGACGCGGCAGTAATCAATTCCCTGCCGCCCAAAGAAGACGCATCGCCCCGGCGGAGCCGAAAGCCGGTGTACATCCTGGCTGGCCTGGCGGCCATTATCGCCGCCGGAGCGGCCGTGGGCGGCACATATGCGGTATTTCGCCTGTCAGGGCAGCTTGATGCCGCAAGCCCCCGCGATGAACTGGCAAAAGAAAAGATCCCTTATTCGGAAAAGGCATTTTTCCAATGCGTGGGGGCCGGAGACCGTCGCTTGACAGCCATGTTTCTCGACGCCGGCATGAACCCCAATGCCCGGCGGCCGGGGGACGATGCGACGGGTCTTCATGTAGCAGCCAGTTACGGACAGCTTGCCGTGGCCGAACTTCTCGCTAGCAGGGGCGGGCTGGTCAATGCCCGCGACGCCAAAGGCCGTACGCCGCTCATGGTTGCCGCCGAACGCGGCGATGTGGCGATGGTCGATCTTTTGTTGAAAATGGGGGCAGACATTAATCTGACAAATTATGCGGGCCTGTCCGCCCTCCAGATCGCGCAGGAGCGCCGTCAGCAAGCGGTAGTGGCCAGGCTGGTGCGGGCAGGAGCCCAAAAAGGGACTGCCAGTGGGCCGCCTCAAGCGGCAAAGCTCGCCGGAGCGATCGATTTGGCCAGCGGGCCGGCTAAACCGGCTGTCCCGGCGCCAGCCAGGCAGGGGCCGGCGGCAGCGGCAGCGCCCGAAGAACCGCCGGTGGCGGCAGGGCAGGAATTTTTGCTCGGCCCGGGAAAAGCGGGCGCGATCTATATCGGCATGACCCCTAATGCCATTGCGCAGCGCCTTGCCAATGCCCGGGTGGAATTCGGCAACGGCTACTTGGCCGGCCGCGACCGCCGGCTGGCGTTTGTTTATCTTCCCGGCGCGGCGATCAGCGGGCCGTCGCTAACTATTGGCTTTGCGCCGAACGGAAAGGAGCCAGCGATCGGGATCAGCATCGCTGATCCGCGGTTTAAGACCGCGGAAGGGCTAGGCGTCGGCTCGTCGCTGGGCGACCTTAGGAATGTTTACAAGACATTGGCTATCGAATACGATGAGGGCTCTGTCATCATCGCCGTGCGCAGCCAGCGGCTGCTCTTTGAGCTTGATTTCGGCCTGAACGGCATTCCCTATGAATGGCTGCGCACAGGCAATCCTGCGGCCTTGCCCGACGATGTAAAAGTGCAGCGGGTCATGGTTTTTTGACGCCGCAAGCTAAAGGCCGGCCTTTTTGCTGGCGCAGGAGAGTAGATTTTTCCGGTCGCGCCGCAGGGAAGAAACGGCGGCCCAGGCATTGGTCTGGGCCAGGGAAAAGATGAGCAGCGCCACCCAGATGCAGCCAAAGGATATAAGATGGGTGGCCGAAAAGGGCTCATGATATAAGAAGATGCCCACGAATAAAGCGATCGTCGGCGACAGGAACTGGATAAAACCCAATACTGTCAGCGGCAGGTAAAGGGCCCCGTTGGTAAACAAGACCATGGGGATGGCGGTTACGATGCCGCAGCCAAGGAGCAGCAGGGCGGTAAGCGGATGCGCGAAAGTAAAAGCTGCGGCGCCGTTGTGCTGCAGCCAGGCCAGATAGGCGGCTGTCGCCGGCAGCAAAGCAAGGGTTTCCAGGGTAATGCTCGTCATGCCGCCGATGTTTAAGAGTTTCTGGCATAAGCCGTACAGGGCGAAGGAAACGGCTAAAGCGATGGCGACCCAGGGAAAGGCGCCGAAATTGAGGGTCAGATTAAGAACGCCGCTGGCCGCCAGCACTACGGAAACCGTTTGCCAAAACGTCAGCCGCTCCTTTAGCACCGCGATGCCGAGCAGCACGTTTACCAGGGGATTTATGTAATAACCCAAACTGGTTTCCACAATCCGGCCGTCATTTACCGCCCAAATATAGATAAGCCAGTTCACAGTCATGATTAACGAAGCGGCAAGGACTCCCCACGCCTTTTTGGGCTGGGCCAGAATTGCCCGCGTTTCGGCGTAAAGGGAGCACATCTTTCCCGTAACGGCAAAGATGCCCAGCAAAAAGCCGCACGACCAGAGAATGCGATGGGCGAGGATCTCCGGGGCGGGAATATTATCCAACAGCTTCCAGTATATCGGCAAAAACCCCCATATGGCATACGCGCCAGCGGCAGAAGCAAAGCCAAAGCCTGTTTTGCTGAGTTTTAGGCGCATTGGTCTGACCGGCCTCCCATAATCCCATAATTCAATAATTGCACCGAATTATAAAGCCGTATAAAAGAATTGTATTCGATCTCCGGCCAGATGTACAACCCGCTGGCCAGCTCCGCCGGAAAAGAAACCCCGAAAGCCGCTGCTTGGGCTTTCGGGGTTTCTTGGCACATTTTTTGGTGCTACTTCGCGTTTTGATGGGCTTGACCGTTTTCTCTTGCTTCTTCGGCCATTGCCTGCTCGCCCCGCCTGATGGCTTCGCGGACCATGGAGCCTACTTCGCCTGTGGTTACATCGGACCAGTCGCCGTCTTCGACCTTGTCGCCGAAGCCAAGGTCATGGGCCAGCTTATATTTGGTCTTTTCGGACATTACTTTGCTCAATGCGCTCACCTCCGGCAAATTTTCAACCAACCTCGCATGCATAATATTTGCCGGACGGGCATATAATATTCGTTTGCCAATAAAAACCTGCTGATGCTTGCGGCAAAGGAGGGATAGCCGGGGCAAAGCCGTTCATAATACCTTTTAAAGGACTTGCCGCAGCAAAGCAGGGGAGGAAAAGAATGGCGCCGGATAACCAGGAGGAATTTAAGGCCGTTGTCCTGGGCAGCGAACTCAGCCTGAACCAGGCCGCTGTTCATTTTGGCGTGGGCCGCAAGCTAAAATGGGAGGAGCCGCTGGTCCTTAAGGAAGAACAATTGCACGGCATTATTCGCGAGCCAGGGGGCAAGCGGGCGTATTTTTTCCACTTCGGCGCCGCCGTGTTCGTCAATCTGGCCCACCATGAAATAAACGACGTGCTGGTTTACCTCAGGCGGCTTGACGCGGGAATGCCGGCGCCGCAGGCCTTCGAGTATGCCGATGACTATCTCCTGGCGGCCGATTCCGGCGGCGAGCCGGCGGTGGGCAACGATGCGGCTGTTTTTCCCAGCGTGACCGACCATCACCGGGAAGTAGTGGCGACAGTGCTGGCCAAATCAGTGGCCATGGAGCGGATCGAAGCCCAGATCAACCGGCTGCTGGACGAACTGGAAGAGATCATCGAGTACTTAAGAAAAGGCCGTCTGACCATGTCCGACAAGCGGCTGGCCAAGATGTCGGCGCGGATCCTGGGGTTTAAGCTGGGGGCCATTTCCTCGATCATGCTCTTCGACAAACCGGAGATCACCTGGGACGACGCCGCGGCCGCCACTTTGTACGATCAGATGGCCGCGCTCTTTGAGCTGGAGGATCGGTACCGCGGCATCCGCCATAAGAGCGAGACTTTGATGGATATCACTGAGGTTTTCTCCGGGCTGGCCCACGCCACCCGGGGCACCCGCCTGGAGTGGACGATCATCATCCTTATTGTTATTGAAATCGTGCTTTCTTTGTTGCAAAAAAGCTGAGGGATAAATAAGAAAAATCATGGCATGCCGTTGGTCTTCAGCTTACACGCGGCAGACCCCTTAAAAGGGCGTGCCGATTTGCCGCCGGCAGGGCAATAATTTACTTTTGCCCGGACATGGTATATCATAAAACGAGAAACCGGCAAATGGTCCGGGCCGGCTGCAGGCGGCGGCAGAGCGGAGGAGCAAAGCCGGGCTTTGCAGTAATTTTGCTGCCGAGTAGTCTAGTAGTACAGTAGGAAAGTAGGTATGCATAGCGATGTCGATTCAGCTAGTAATCATTGTCCTGTACATTTTGATGCTGTTTGGGATCAGCCTTTATGCCAAGCGCCGGGCATCGGCGGGAAGCACACACTTTCTCTTCGCCGGCCGGGAAATGAACACCCTCCTGGTGGCGGCCAATGTTTCCGGCCTGGCCATCGGCGCGGCCTCGACCATCGGAGTGGCGGAGAATGCTTTTACCGCCGGCATTGCCGCCGGCTGGTACAATGCGGCCTGGGCGGCTGGCGCGGTGGCCATGGGCCTGGCAGCAGCGGGAAAATACCGGGAAATGCAATGCACTACCATACCGGAGCTTTTTGAACGCTATTATGATAAAAAGGGCCGGATCATCAGCGTGTTCGGCCTGATCGTCATCCAAATGGTGATCACTTCGCTGCAGTACCTGGCCGGCGGCGCGATCCTCTCCTCGGTGCTGCCGGAGGTCTTTTCATTTACCGGCGGGATGATCACCAGCGCTGTGGTTTTTATCGGCATAACGCTCATCGGCGGCCTGTGGTCGTCCGGCTTTTCCAATATTATCAGCGTGGTGCTGATCTATATAGGCATCATTGCCGGAACAATTATGACCGTGAGTCAGCAGGGCGGGCTGGGGACGATTGCCGCCAAGCTGCCGCCGGGAGTGGACTGGTTCGGCCCGGTCGGCGGTCTTGGGCTGGCCACGGTCATCGGCTGGTTCGCGGTGATGATCACGCAGACGATCTCTGCCCAGGGGCCGGTCCAAATCGCCTGCGGCGCTCAGGATGGGCCTACGGCCCGCAAGGGGTTTTTGTGGGGGGCGGCCGTGATTTTCCCGGTCGGCTTTCTTTGCGCCATAATGGGATTGGCGGCGCGGGTCGCTTACCCGGACATCAAGGCGACCATGGCCATGCCCAAGCTGATCATGAGCCTGGACCCGGTCGTGTCCGGCGTCACGCTGGCAGCGCTGTGGGCCGCCGATGTATCCACGGCCTGCACTTTGCTTCTCGGCGCGGGGACCCTGTTCGCCCAGGACATCTACCGGCGGTTCATCAATCCTGGCGTCAGCGATCGCCAATACCTGGTGTTCAACCGCTTGACCGTTTTGGGCATCGGGCTGGTGACGCTATGGCTGGCGTTCAACGCTGTCGGCATCCTGAGGACTCTTCTTATCGGGCTCAGCCTCACGACGGCATTTACCGTGGTCTTTTTGTTTACTGTATTTGCCCCTGGCCTGTGCCGCCGGAATTCGGCGTTTTATACCACGCTGGCCGGGATGGCTGCCCTGCTGGCTTGGCAGGTATTCCCGGCCTTAAGCGTGTTCGTGCATCCGATTTATCTGGAATGGCTGGTGTGCCTGGCGACGTTTTTCATCGTGGCGCTGGTCGACAGGCAGCCCATCGCCGCGGGCAGCAGGGCGCCGGCGATTAATTGAGAAGTGAGAGGTGGGATGTGAGAAGTGAGAGGAGGGATGTGAGAAGTGAG